>ENA-ORDA01000527-ORDA01000527.1-marine-metagenome-genome-assembly--contig:-NODE-527-length-37856-cov-4.420975_pt1 | contig 37856 bp, 42 predicted proteins | sample MGYA00237778_ERZ508506 | MGnify/ENA primary metagenome ERZ508506 (study PRJEB26177, sample SAMN06267891) | marine metagenome | isolation source: Monterey Bay, California, USA | place: Pacific... | reverse complement strand
AGCAGCAGAAATGCGTGAATACATGGTCGAAGCTGCGGCGGAAGCCAACGAAGAGCTGATGACCAAGTATCTCGATGATGGTGAATTGTCAGAAGAAGAAATCAAGCAAGGTCTTCGCATCCGCACTTTGGCCAATGAAATTGTGCCCATCATGGGTGGCTCAGCCTTTAAAAATAAGGGTGTCCAGGCGGTATTGGATGCCGTGATTGAGTACCTGCCCTCACCGACCGAAGTGAAGGCCATTGAAGGTACGCTAGATGATGGTGAGACCGTCGTGCAGCGACCGGCAGACGACACGGCTCCTTTCTCAGCGTTGGCGTTTAAGATCGCGACAGACCCCTTTGTAGGCACGCTGACGTTCTTCCGGGTGTATTCAGGTACGTTGGCTTCAGGGACGGGTATCTATAACGCGGTCAAGCAAAAGAAAGAACGGGTGGGCCGCATGGTGCAAATGCACGCTAACAGCCGCGAAGAGATTAAAGAGGTGTTGGCGGGGGATATCGCTGCCGCCATTGGTCTGAAAGACGTGACCACCGGCGACACCCTCTGTGATGGCGATAATGTGGTCATTCTCGAGCGAATGGAATTCCCAGAGCCGGTAATATCGGTAGCAGTGGAGCCCAAGTCGAAGGTTGACCAGCAGAAGATGGGCGTGGCGCTGGGCAAGTTGGCTCAAGAAGACCCTTCATTCCGAGTCAAAACCGACGAAGAAACCGGCCAAACGATTATCTCCGGTATGGGTGAATTGCACCTCGATATCTTGGTCGATCGTATGCGCCGCGAATTCAGCGTTGAGGCAAACATTGGTAAGCCGCAGGTGGCCTATCGAGAGCGCATTACCACTACGACTGAGGTCGAAGGGAAGTTTGTTCGTCAGTCCGGTGGCCGAGGCCAGTACGGCCACGTCTGGGTCAAATTTGAGCCAGCTGAGGACGAAAACGCTGAGGGTCTCGAGTTCGTGAACGACATCGTTGGCGGTATCGTGCCGAGGGAGTACATTCCCGCAGTCAACAAGGGCATCGAAGAGCAAATGAAGAATGGCGTCCTGGCGGGCTACCCGCTACTGGGTCTGAAAGCCACGCTCTACGACGGTTCTTTCCACGATGTGGATTCGAATGAGATGGCGTTCAAAATTGCCGCGAGTATGGCGACCAAGAAGCTGGCGGAGATCGGTGGTGCCGAGTTGCTCGAGCCGATGATGCAGGTCGAAGTCGTAACGCCTGAAGAGAACATGGGTGATGTGGTCGGTGACCTTAACCGTCGTCGTGGTTTGATTCAGGGTATGGACGAGAATGCCGCTGGCAAGATCGTGAATGCCGAGGTGCCGCTGGCCGAAATGTTCGGTTACGCCACAGATTTGCGTTCTGCCACACAGGGTCGAGCGACCTACACAATGGAATTTGCTCGATACGCTGCTGCGCCGAATAACGTCGCAAAAGACATTATTTCCAAAAATCAGACGTCCTAATCGTCTGCAAACACACTGAGGTGAAGAAAGATGGCAAAAGAGGCATTTGAGCGTTCGAAGCCCCACGTGAATGTGGGAACGATTGGACACGTAGATCACGGTAAGACGACGCTGACGGCGGCGCTGACGCGTGTTTGCTCTGAAGTATGGGGCGGCGAGCTGGTAGCGTTTGACGGCATTGATAACGCGCCAGAAGAGAAAGAGCGTGGTATCACGATTGCGACGTCACACGTTGAGTATGAGTCGGAAGCCCGACACTACGCGCACGTTGACTGTCCTGGACACGCGGATTATGTGAAGAACATGATCACGGGTGCGGCGCAGATGGACGGTGCGATCCTGGTATGTGGCGCGACCGATGGTCCGATGCCCCAGACCCGCGAGCACATTCTGCTGTCACGTCAGGTCGGTGTTCCTTACATCGTGGTTTTCCTGAACAAGGCTGACCTGCTGGCAGAAGACTGCGGCGGTGTGGACTCTGAGGAGTACACCGAGATGAAGGAACTGGTTGAGATGGAGCTCCGCGAGCTGCTGGATACCTACGAGTTCCCTGGCGATGACACGCCGATTATTTGTGGTTCAGCGCTGATGGCGTTGGAAGGCAAGGATGACAATGGTCTGGGTACAACGGCGGTTAAAGAGCTGGTTGAGACGCTGGATTCTTACATTCCTGAGCCTGAGCGAGCGATTGACCAGCCTTTCTTGATGCCGGTAGAGGACGTGTTCTCTATCTCGGGTCGCGGCACGGTGGTAACGGGTCGTGTTGAGCGCGGTATTGTGAAGGTGGGTGATGAGATCGAGATCATCGGTATCAAAGAGACCCAGAAGACGACCTGCACGGGCGTTGAGATGTTCCGCAAGCTGCTAGACGAAGGTCGCGCGGGCGAGAACGTGGGTGTTTTGCTGCGTGGTACGAAGCGAGACGACGTTGAGCGTGGACAGGTTCTGGCGATTCCGGGATCGGTTCAGCCACACACTAAGTTTGAGGCAGAGGTTTATGTCCTGTCGAAGGACGAGGGTGGCCGTCATACGCCGTTCTTCAAGGGCTATCGTCCGCAGTTTTACTTCCGTACGACGGATGTAACGGGAGCGGTTGAGTTGCCTGAAGGCATTGAGATGGTAATGCCGGGTGACAGCATCAACTTTGTGGCGACGTTGATTGCGCCGATTGCGATGGAAGAAGGGCTTCGTTTTGCGATCCGCGAGGGTGGTCGAACGGTAGGAGCTGGCGTCGTCGCTAAGATCTTCGAGTAAACAGCCTTAGTATCAAAAAAGCCCGCCAAGTGCGGGCTTTTTTGTGTCTGTGATGTTAGCCAGCGGAGCGATCGCTGACATTTATCGCTGACATTTATCGCTGACAGTGCGGCAACGTCTCAGCGCATCAGTTTTGCAGTCAGCGACCGCACTGCTGTCGCCGTGTCGTCAATGGCCGGTCTCTATTAAGATTGTGATGATTTCCTCAGCCAGAGCACCTGCGCAATGATGCCCACGACAAAGATCGCTAAAAAGGCGAGATGGAATTGCCTCAGCAAGGGGTCTTCTAGGGTATCAATGAAAGGGTCTCCGACCGGAAGTCGTCGTAAGAAATCGGTGATGGCGGGAATCATATGAAACAACAGCGTGCTGCTGTAACCGAGGGCCTGACAGTATTTTGATAACGAGCCGAACAGCCTGGTTTTTTCCATCACCACGCCGCCCGCCAGCGCTACCAGGGTCAAGACCGCGAGATTGTGGGCAATGCCAAAGCCTCCTTGGTTATAAATCCCCAACGCGGTGCCGGCCACGATCAGTGTCAAGAGCACATACAGCCTGCCCGATCGGTGCGCCAGCGTCACGACTCGATACTTGATGAGGGTGTAAAACCCGCTCAATAAAGCACCAATGCCGAGTATCGTATGGAGCCAACCTAGTGGGATCATTTCTGGCATTGCTTGTTTCCTTGTTTTTAATGGGGTGTGGCTAGAGAATTGTCGTTAATGACGTGTGACTAAAGCGCGTCCGCGATAGCCCGCCTGCGGCCCTGTCGATCAATGAAGATAGGCGGTGGGCGGCCTGCTGTTTTAAGGCCGATCATGATACCGAACTGCCGTCTCTGAGTTGAGTGCGTCCAGACTTTATTCGTAACGCCCTTATAGGTGGCATTTCAGGATGTTTTTGTGCTGGGCAGTCTCACGACTGGGCGACAAAAGGTGGGCTGACACTTGCCCAGGCCCCGATGCCTCTGAGGCCCATTAGCTCATTAGTCTGCCGCCTTGCTGCGGCAAACCGAGGGGGTTTGCAGCGCGACAAGCCCTATTGGGGTGAGTTTGGCAGCTTTGCGGCGCTGCCGGCGCCCGGATGGCCGTCGCGTCATAGCAGCAGGCCCCCCAACCGAGCGGCGGTTTGGCGATGCCCGCGGCATTAAATAGTGTGAAAAGTCCCATCCTGCCGAAAGCCCTTTAATTAGGCCCGTTTCCTGTTGACACCCCTTGGCCTCCTCCGTAGACTTCGCTCTCTTTTTTCGGGGTCCCTCAGCGGACGCCGGTTGTTTTAAGGAGAGGTAGTGTGCAGAACCAGCGTATCAGAATCAGGCTGAAGGCCTTTGACCATCGTCTGATTGACGCGTCGACCCAAGAGATTGTGGAAACGGCCCGCCGCACTGGTGCTCAGGTTCGAGGTCCCATTCCGTTGCCGACAAAAAAGGAGAAATTTACCATTTTGGTTTCTCCCCACGTCAACAAGGATGCTAGAGACCAGTATGAGATTCGCACACACAAGCGTCTCCTCGATATCGTCGAGCCAACAGAGAAGACTGTTGACGCGTTGATGAAACTTGACCTGGCTGCGGGCGTAGAAGTCCAAATCAGCCTAGGTTAAGCGTTAGTAACAATTTATAACTAGCCTGCTCGGCTTTTGCCGGGTGTGTAACGTTCAAAAGCCCCGTGGTGGGACTTTTGGGCGGCCATAGAGGGTTGAGCCCCGTACACTGTGAGGTTTATGCCATGACTATTGGATTAGTCGGGCGCAAATCGGGAATGACGAGAGTCTTCACCGAGGATGGCGCATCAGTACCAGTGACCGTAGTGGAGATTGCTCCAAACCGCGTTACTCAAATCAAAGAGCTCGAGACCGATGGGTACCGAGCCATTCAGGTCACCGCGGGCAGCCGCAAGGCCTCGAAAGTCAGCAAGCCAGAAGCCGGGCATTTTGCCAAGGCGGGTGTTGTTGCGGGCGAGGGGTTGTGGGAGTTCCGCTTAGACGGCTCAGATGAGGCCTTTGAGGTCGGCTCTGAGTTGACGGTCGATCGATTTGAGCAGGGTCAAATAGTAGACGTGGCCGGTCGCTCGAAGGGTAAGGGCTTTCAGGGTGTTATTAAGCGCTGGAATTTCCGTATGCAAGATGCGACTCACGGCAACTCGCTGTCGCACCGTGCGCCGGGCTCTATCGGCCAGTGTCAAACACCGGGCCGTGTCTTCAAAGGTAAGAAGATGTCTGGTCACATGGGTGCTGAGCGTGTCACTACTCAAGGCCTCGAAGTGGTCCGCGTGGACGTGGAGCGCAACCTGTTGCTCATTAAAGGCGCGGTACCAGGTGCTCCGGGTGGCGAGGTGGTTATCCGTCCAACAGTTAAAGGGGCGGGCAGCAGCCCGTCCAAGTCTTGAGTAGCGGGGGCGAGACGTGGAATTAAGTGTAGTCAAGCCGGGTAACGAAGTGGGGGGGACTGTTGCGGTCTCTGATACCAACTTCGCCCGTGAATATAACGAGGCGTTGGTTCACCAGGTGGTCACTGCCTTCCTTGCTGACGCTCGGCAGGGAACGCGAGCGCAAAAGACGCGCTCAGAAGTGGCGGGTGGCGGTAAAAAGCCATGGCGTCAAAAGGGCACGGGACGGGCAAGAGCCGGCACCATTCGATCACCTATCTGGCGCTCCGGTGGTGTGACTTTTGCAGCGAAACCGCAAGATCACTCGCAAAAAGTGAATCGCAAAATGTACCGCGCAGCGATGCGGTCGATTTTGTCTGAGCTGGCGCGTACCGATCGGTTGATGATCGTTGAGACGTTTGATGTTGAGCAACCTAAGACAAAGTTGTTGGTGGAGGCTTTAAACGGTTACGGCGTTGACAACGTGCTGATAGTCGCCGACGGCGTCGACAAAAACCTGTACTTGGCGTCGCGTAATTTGCACAAGGTCGACGTGCGGGATGTTGAGGGTGCTGATCCAGTGAGCTTAATTGCCTATGAAAAGGTCATGATCACTGTTGATGCGATTAAGAAGTTTGAGGAGGCATTGGCATGAATCCGGAGCGCGTTTTTCAGATCCTGCTGGGCCCACATGTCTCAGAAAAGTCAGCGATCGTGGCTGATCAGAGCAATCAATATGTGTTCCGCGTGTCGCTAGACGCGACAAAAGCGGAGATCCGTCAGTCTGTGGAGCAGTTGTTTAAGGTCACAGTCAACGGCGTTACAACATTGCGCGTGAAGGGTAAAACCAAGCGCAATAAATATGGTTTGAGCAAGCGCCCGTCGTGGAAGAAAGCCTACGTGCGGGTCGAGCAAGGTCAAGAAATTGACTTTGCGTCGATGAGCTGAGGTGGTTAGTCATGGCAGTCGTTAAAAGTAAACCCACGTCGGCAGGACGTCGCCACCAAGTTAAGGTGGTAACAGAAGGTCTGCACAAGGGGCGTCCACATGGGCCGCTTCTTGAGAAGAAATCTAAAACGGGCGGCAGAAACAATGCGGGGCGTATCACCACTCGGCATATTGGTGGCGGACACAGACAGCATTACCGCAAGATAGACTTTAAGCGCACTAAAGACGGCATTGGCGCTAAGGTTGAGCACATAGAGTACGACCCAAATCGAACCGCACACATCGCGCTGTTGCTTTACGCTGATGGTGAGCGTCGCTATATCATTGCGCCAAAGGGCGTGGCGGCAGGGGACGTGTTGCACTCAGGTGCTGCGGCGCCGATTAAGCCGGGTAATTGCTTACCCATTCGCAGTATCCCAGTGGGTTCTGTTGTCCATGCCATTGAGTTGAAGCCAGGAAAAGGCGCCCAGTTGGCGCGTTCCGCAGGCGCTTCAGTGCAGTTGGTGGCACGTGAGGGGCAGTACGCGACGATTCGACTACGCTCGGGTGAAATGCGCAAGGTGCCTATCGACTGCCGCGCGACGTTGGGAGAGGTTTCTAACTCAGAGCACAGTCTCCGGAAATTAGGTAAGGCGGGGGCTTCTCGTTGGAGAGGCGTTCGGCCCACTGTTCGTGGTGTGGCGATGAACCCCGTTGACCACCCGCATGGTGGTGGTGAAGGAAAGACTTCAGGCGGCCGTCATCCGGTGACGCCATGGGGCGTTCCTACCAAGGGTTATAAAACACGAAAGAACAAGCGCACCGACGGCATGATTGTCCGCCGGCGCGGCAAGAAGTAATCGGTCAGGAGAGTAAATACTGTGCCTCGTTCATTAAAAAAAGGTCCCTTTATCGACCTACACCTCATGAAGAAGGTGGAAGTCGCTGCTGAGGCGAACGATCGTCGTCCGATCAAGACATGGTCACGTCGATCCATGGTCGCCCCCAATATGGTTGGGCTGACTATTGCAGTCCATAACGGTCGGCAGCATGTCCCCATTTTGATCAACGAGGACATGGTCGGTCACAAGTTAGGCGAATTTGCCGTTACCCGTACCTTCAAGGGCCACATTGTGGACAAGAAGGCTAAGCGCTAAGGCTGGTTGGAGAGAGAGATGGAAGTAGCAGCCAAATTACGTGCGGCCCGAATATCGGCGCAAAAAGCGCGACTGGTCGCAGACCAAGTGCGCGGCAAGCCGGTTGGCGAGGCATTAAATTTGCTCGAGTTCAGTAACAAGAAAGCGGCGACTTTAGTGCGCAAGGTATTGAATTCTGCCATTGCGAACGCAGAGAACAACGAAGGCGCAGATGTTGACGAGCTCTCAGTGTCGACTATCTACGTCGATGAAGGTTTTACCATGAAGCGCCTCAGCCCTAGGGCGAAGGGCCGTGGAGACCGAATTTTTAAACGCACCTGCCATATTACGGTCAAGGTTGCGGATAGCGAAAGCTAAGGAGACGACCGCATGGGTCAAAAGGTACATCCAACGGGTATTCGCCTCGGTATAGTTAAGGACCATAATTCGGTCTGGTATGCCGACAGCAAAGCCTACGCGAAGAATTTGATCAACGATATCGAGGTGCGCGAGTACATCCTTAAGAAGTTGGATGCGGCATCTGTCAGTCGGGTCAAAATTGAGCGGCCAGCGCAAACGGCCCGCATCACCATCTATACCGCTCGTCCGGGTATTGTGATTGGTAAGAAAGGTGAGGACGTTGACGGCCTGCGCAAAGAGCTTTCCGCGAAAATGGGTGTGCCAGTCAATATTAATATCGAAGAGATCCGCAAGCCTGATTTGGATGCGCGATTGGTTGCTCAGAATGTGGCGCAGCAGCTCGAGCGCCGCGTGATGTTTCGACGTGCCATGAAGCGCGTCGTTCAGAACGCCATGCGCCAGGGCGCGCAGGGCATCAAGGTTCAGGTCGGCGGCCGTTTGGGTGGCGCTGAGATTGCGCGATCAGAGTGGTATCGCGAAGGCCGAGTGCCATTGCACACCTTGCGTGCGGACATTGATTACGCCACCTATGAGGCGCACACCACTTATGGGGTAATCGGCGTCAAGGTTTGGATTTTTAAAGGTGAGGTGATTGGCGAAGGTGAAGAGGCGTAAGCGCCTTGACGACTGCAAGCCGATTATCTGATTGAGGATTTAGAAGATGTTACAACCAAAACGGACCAAGTTCCGCAAGATGCAGAAAGGCCGTAACCGCGGTCTGGCGGAGCGTGGCAGTAAGGTGAGTTTTGGTGAATACGCGCTCAAGGCCACAGGCCGAGGCCGTATCACTGCCCGCCAGATTGAGGCCGCTCGTCGCGCTATGACTCGCCATATTAAGCGAGGGGGAAAGATTTGGATTCGTGTCTTCCCTGACAAGCCGATTACGGGCAAGCCACTCGAAGTCCGCCAGGGTAAGGGCAAGGGTAATGTTGAGTACTGGGTAGCGCAGATCCAGCCGGGTCGCGTGCTGTATGAAGTTGAGGGCGTGTCAGAGCAGTTGGCGCGCGAAGCGTTTGACTTGGCTGCGGCGAAATTGCCTCTGCAGACTACGTTTGTGAAGCGATCGGTGATGTGATGAAAGCAAGTGAACTTCGAGATAAGTCGGTCGATGAACTTAATCAGCAGTTGCTGAAGCTTCGCGAGGAGCAATTTAAGTTGCGAATGGCTAATGCCACCGGCCAGTTGGGCCAGAGCCATTTGCTGAAGCAGGCCAAGCGAGACATCGCGCGCGTGAAAACCGTGATGCAACAGAAGGCAGAACAGTAATGGGATCGACTGAAAATCAAACACGAACCCTTCAGGGGCGTGTCGTCAGCGACAAGATGGATAAGACCATCACGGTGAAGATTGAGCGGCGCGTGAAGCACCCGGTGTATGGAAAGTACATTACCCGGTCGTCGAAAGTGCACGCACATGACGAAGAGAACAAGGCTGGTATGGGCGACACCGTATTGGTCGCGGAGTCGCGCCCTATGTCCAAGAGTAAGAGTTGGGCTTTGGTAGAGATCGTGGAGACCGCAACTCAGATTTGAGGTGTGGCTGAATGGAGCGAGCGATAAGCGCTCGTTGGCGGAGTAGAGAAAATGATTCAGACGCAGTCGTATTTAGAAGTGGCTGACAACAGTGGCGCACGTCGAGTGATGTGTATCAAGGTGTTGGGTGGCTCTAAGCGTCGTTACGCTCGCGTTGGTGACCTGATAAAAGTCACCGTTAAGGAAGCAATTCCTCGTGGCAAAGTGAAGAAAGGGCAGGTGATCACGGCAGTGGTGGTTCGCACTAAGAAAGGCGTGCGTCGTCCAGACGGTTCGCTGATCAAGTTCGATGAGAATGCGGCGGTATTGCTGAATGCTCAGGACGCGCCGATTGGCACTCGTATATTTGGACCAGTGACGCGCGAGCTGCGTGGGGAGAAATTCATGAAAATAATTTCACTCGCGCCAGAAGTGATTTGAGCAAGGATTAAGAGGGTCAGACCATGGCGAAGCTCAAGAGTGATGACGATGTGATCGTGATTGCCGGAAAAGATAAAGGAAAGCGTGGCACGGTGCGTCGGTTGCTTGACAGTGATCGCGTGATCGTGAGCGGTGTGAATATGGTTAAGAAGCACACCAAGCCAAACCCTCAGGCCGGTGTCGCGGGCGGCATCGTCGAGCAAGAGGCGCCGATTCGCGCCTCGAACCTGGCGTTATTTAATAGCAAGTCCGGTAAGGGCGAGCGAGTGGGGTATCGGGTTGAAGACGGCAAGAAAGTGCGCGTCTTTAGGCCGTCTGGCGACTTAGTTGACGCCTGAACCCAGTTGAACAGAGGCATTTAAGACATGACAGCGCTGAAAGAAATGTATCGGACCGAGATTGTGCCTAAGTTGCAGGCAGAACTGGGCCTTGAGAATGTGATGGCGGTGCCCCGCATTTCCAAAATCACCTTGAATATGGGTGTTGGAGAGGCTGTGGGAGACAAGAAAGTGCTTGAGCACGCTGTCTCCGATATGGCAAAAATTGCTGGTCAAAAGCCCGTGATCACCAAATCTCGTAAATCGATTGCTGGCTTCAAGATTCGTGATGGCTGGCCGATCGGATGCAAAGTGACGCTGCGCGATGAGCGAATGTACGAGTTTCTGGATCGCCTCATCAGCATCTCTATTCCCCGGGTACGTGACTTCCGAGGTGTGAGTCCAAAACAGTTTGACGGTCGCGGCAACTTTGCCATGGGCGTTACAGAGCAGATCATTTTCCCTGAAATTGATTACGATCAAATTGACAAGCTGCGGGGCATGGACATCACCATCTCCACCACTGCGGAAAACGATGAACAGGGTCGTGCGTTGCTTGCAGCGTTTAACTTCCCTTTCAGAAGCTGAGGCATCAGAGATATGGCTAAGAAATCCATGGTTGCCCGCGAGGCTAAGCGTGCACGGACCGTTGAGAAGTTTGCAGCGAAACGCGCACAGCTTAAGGAAACCATCGCCAATTTGAATACGTCCGATGAAGAGCGATGGGAAGCACAGATCGCATTTCAAAAGTTGCCCCGCAACGCCAGCCCTGTCCGCCAGCGGCGACGCTGCCAGGTGACAGGTCGGCCACACGGTGTTTATCGAAAATTTGGCTTGTGTCGTAACAAGCTACGGGAAGCCGCCATGCGCGGCGATGTACCGGGTCTGGTTAAGTCCAGCTGGTAACGGAGAACTTTTAAATGAGCATGCAAGATCCGTTGAGCGATATGTTGACCCGCTTGCGCAATGCGCAAATGGCAGGCAAACAGAATGTTGATATGCCGGGGTCCAAGTTGAAAGTGTCTGTGGCAAAGGTCCTGGAGCAAGAGGGATACATTGCAGGGCACCGGTACGACGAGAGTTCGGGCAAACCGCGTCTCCACATTGACCTCAAGTATTACGAGGGCAAGCCGGTGATAGCCGAGATAGACCGAATCAGTAAGCCGTCTTTACGTCGGTACTCAGGTAAGGATGGTTTGCCTACCGTTCGTGGCGGCCTAGGGGTGGCGATTGTCTCCACTTCGCAAGGTGTCATGACAGATCGTGCCGCTCGTGCTGCCGGTGTGGGGGGCGAAGTCCTCTGCACCGTCTTCTGAATAAAGAATTGGAGCGTTTGAAAAATGTCTCGTGTAGCAAATAGCCCAGTCGCGGTCCCTAAAGGGGTCGATATCAATATTGACGGCGCGAACCTCTCCGTTAAAGGCGGCAAGGGTTCGTTGGACCTGATGCTGACCAGTGGTATCAGTGTCAGCGTCGCGGAAGACGTCGCCACCATTACTTATGATAACGATGACTGCCGTGCCATGGCTGGAACCACCCGTTCGCTGCTTGCCAACATGGTGAAGGGTGTCTCAGAGGGCTGGGAAAAGCGGCTGCTGCTCAATGGCGTTGGTTATCGTGCAAAGGCCTCAGGTAAGTCAGTCAACCTGACGATTGGTCTGTCTCATCCCGTTGACTATCAGTTGGCAGACGGATTGTCTGCTGATACGCCTACTCAAACAGAGATCGTGATCTCTGGCGTCGACAAGCAGGCTGTGGGTCAAGCGGCAGCAGAGATTCGCAGCTTTCGCCCGCCAGAGCCTTACAAGGGCAAAGGCATTCGTTATGCGGACGAGCACGTCCGACGTAAAGAAGCCAAGAAAAAGTAATCGGAACCCGTTATGAATACGAAAACACAAGCGCGATTGCGCCGAGCAAAGAAGTCCAGAGTGCAGATGCGCACTGCAGGGACCGTCCGGCTGTCTGTCCACCGCACCCCACGGCATATTTATGCGCAGGTGATTGCAGGCGACAGTAAAACGGTTCTTGCGCAGGCGTCGACGCTGGACAAAGCGTTGCGCTCGGATGCGACAGGCAATATCACTGCGGCCGGTGCGGTCGGTAAATTGGTTGCTGAACGAGCGAAGGCAGCGGGTGTTTCCACGGTCGCGTTTGACCGGTCAGGATTTCGATATCACGGTCGGGTAAAAGCCCTTGCAGAGGCCGCTCGTGAAGGCGGACTGGAGTTTTAAGAGATGGCAATGAACGACAAAAAGCAGCAGCGTGAGCAGCGCACTGAAGGCGACCTTCAAGAGAAATTGGTGCAGGTCAACCGCGTCGCCAAAACCGTGAAAGGTGGCCGCATCATGAGTTTTACTGCCCTCACTGTGGTGGGAGACGGTAAAGGTCGGGTTGGGTACGGGCGTGGTAAAGCGCGAGAAGTGCCAGTGGCGATTCAGAAAGCGATGGAAGCAGCACGCCGCAACATGGTGAAAGTGCAGTTGGTAAACGGCACGTTGCAGTATCCGATTAGAGCTGCTCATGGCGCGTCTAAGGTCTACATGCAGCCCGCCTCTGAGGGAACGGGCGTGATTGCCGGGGGTGCGATGCGGTCAGTTTTAGAGCTGGCAGGTGTCCACAACGTCCTGGCAAAGTGCTATGGCTCTACCAACCCCGTTAACGTTGTTCAGGCGACCTACAAAGGGCTGCGTGACATGATTTCTCCTGAGGATGTCGCGGCACGTCGCGGTCTCAGCGTAGAAGAAATCCTCAGCTGAGTGGCGAGGGAAGGATAATGAGCAAAGCGATGATTAAAGTGACACAAGTTCGCAGTATTCACGGTCGACTGCAGAAGCATAAAGCTTGTGTGGCGGGGCTGGGTCTGCGTCGTATTGGCCACACTGTCGAAGTGGAAGACACACCGTCAGTGCGAGGCATGATCAACAAGGTCAATTACCTCGTGCGCGTGGAGGACGAGAGCAATGTCTGACGAAATGCGATTGAATAGTTTGAGTCCGGCACCGGGCGCGAAGCGTAACGCAAAGCGTGTAGGCCGCGGTATTGGTTCTGGAAATGGAAAGACGGCAGGTCGTGGTCATAAAGGACTGAAGTCTCGCTCAGGCGGCACGGTAAAAGCGGGTTTTGAGGGTGGCCAAATGCCACTGCAAAAGCGTTTGCCGAAGTACGGTTTTACGTCTCGTATTGGCAGGACCACCGCCGAAGTGCGATTGCATGAGCTCAACCTAGTCGAAGGTGACACCATCGACATTACGGCATTGAAATCAGCGGATCTGATTAAAGATGATGTTGCGCGTGTTCGCGTGTTTTTGTCTGGAGAGATTACTCGCGCTGTCAAAGTATCCGGCATGACCGTGACTAAGGGTGCGCGTGCTGCTATCGAAGCGGCTGGTGGGAGCGTCGAGGCGTAATCCATGGCGAATGGAATGCCTACAATGAATTCAGCCGGCATGGGAGAGCTTTTTGCTCGCCTGCGTTTCGTGCTGATTGCGCTGTTGATTTACCGCGTTGGCACACACATTCCCGTGCCCGGTATTGATCCAGAGCAGTTGTCGGCGTTATTTGATCAAAATCAGGGCACTATTTTAGGCCTAGCCAATGTCTTTTCGGGCGGCGCACTGGAGCGTATGAGTATTTTGGCGCTCGGCATTCTGCCTTACATCTCTGCGTCGATTATTATGCAGCTGATGACCGCCGTGACGCCGCAGTTAGAGCAGTTAAAGAAAGAAGGTGAGGCGGGCCGGCGGAAGATTTCTCAGTGGACCCGTTACCTGACCGTCGTGCTGGCGCTGGTTCAAGGGTCTGGTATGACGGTGGGATTAGCGAACCAGGGGCTGACCTATGTCACCGGGTTTAGTTTTTATGTGACGGCAGTCGCCTCCCTGGTCACCGGTGCGGTGTTCATGATGTGGTTGGGCGAGCAAATTACTGAGCGCGGTGTCGGAAACGGAATCTCATTGTTGATCTTTGCCGGTATTGTGGCTGGTTTACCCGCAGCCATCGGGCAGTCCCTCGAGCAGGCGAGACAGGGTGAAATTAGCATTCTGATTCTGCTGGGTATTTTGGTCTTGGCAGCCGTTGTGATTTATCTTGTGGTATTCATCGAGCGCGGACAGCGCCGTATCACGGTAAATTACGCAAAGCGGCAGCAGGGTCGCAAAATGATGCAGGCGCAAGCCTCGCATTTGCCCTTAAAAGTGAACATGGCAGGGGTTATCCCCGCCATTTTTGCGAGCTCCATTTTATTATTTCCCGCTTCGGTCGCTCAGTGGTTTGGTAGCGGCGATAGCTCGGATTGGTTGCAGGACTTAGCAGTGGCGATTGGTCCTGGTCAGCCCTTAAACATTTTGTTGTTTACTGGCTTTATTGTTTTCTTCTGCTTTTTTTACACGGCGTTGATGTTCAATCCGCAGGAAGTGGCTGATAACCTCAAGCGTTCTGGCGCATTCGTGCCCGGTATTCGTCCGGGACAACAGACCGCGAATTATATTGATGGTGTGCTGACGAGATTGACGGTGTTTGGTTCTGCCTACATCGCTTTAGTGTGCCTACTGCCACAATTTTTGGTCGTGATGTTCAACGTGCCTTTCTACCTTGGCGGCACGTCAATGCTGATTGTGGTCGTTGTGGTCATGGACTTTATGGCCCAAGTACAAAGTCATCTAATGTCACACCAATATGAAGGCGTGATGAAGAAAGCCAACCTCGGGAGCGTCAGCCCTGCAGGTCGGGTGAGATAGGAACTAGGAGTTTCCGATGAAAGTGCGAGCTTCGGTAAAGAAAATGTGTCGTAACTGTAAAGTGGTGCGACGTAATGGTGTGGTGAGAATTATTTGTTCTTCTGACCCCCGACACAAGCAACGCCAGGGCTGAGCCTTGAAGCTTTGCGATCAAATCATTAAGATGCGCGCCCCAAAGCGGGACGAGCAGACTGCGTGCAGCTTTTTATGTGCCGCTCAACAGGTGTGGAGATAAAAGATGGCGCGTATCGCCGGGGTCAATATTCCAGATCACAAACATGCAGTGATCTCCTTGACACATATTTTTGGTATTGGCAGAACGCAGGCCAAGAAGCTGTGCGAAGTGAGCAACATTCCCGAGACGACCAAGATTGGTGAGTTGTCTGAAGGCGAGCTGGACCAGTTGCGTTCGTTGGTTTCAGATATGAATGTAGAGGGAGATTTGCGTCGTGAGGTGTCAATGAACATCAAACGATTGATGGATCTGGGCTGTAATCGTGGTTTGCGTCATCGCAAGGGTCTGCCTTTGCGCGGTCAACGAACCAAGACGAACGCCAGAACAAGAAAAGGGCCGCGAAAGCCCATACGAAGGTAAATAGGCAGTCGCCCAGGCAGTTCAATGGGTGATGACTTTGGTGGAGCTACATCACTGTTTGTAGCGTCGATATTAAAGCGAGAAGAGAGATGGCAAAAAACGCCAAGACAACGAAACGAAAGATCACCAAGCAGGTGGTTGACGGTGTAGCGCACGTCCATGCGTCGTTTAACAACACCATTATCACGATTACAGACCGACAGGGTAATACCCTGAGTTGGGCTACCGCTGGTGGTTCCGGGTTTCGCGGCTCACGTAAATCAACGCCCTTTGCTGCACAGGTTGCCGCAGAGCGAGCAGGTGAGGCAGCCAAAGAATACGGGCTGAGGAACTTAGATGTCCAAGTAAAGGGACCAGGACCAGGCCGAGAGTCAGCGGTGCGTGCTCTCAATAGTTGTGGTTACAAGATTACGAATATCACCGATGTGACGCCAATCCCGCACAACGGTTGTCGCCCACCCAAGAAGCGTCGCGTTTAAGCGCGCTGTCAGAGAGGACTTAGCAAATGGCTCGATATATTGGACCGAAGTGCAAGCTCTCCCGTAGGGAGGGCACCGATTTGCAGCTCAAGAGCGGTGTTGCTGCTTTTGATAAGAAGTGTAAGTCAGAAACAGCGCCTGGCCAGCATGGTGCTCGCCGAGGGCGTTTGTCAGATTATGGCGTTCAGCTGCGTGAAAAGCAGAAAGTACGCCGTATCTATGGCGTGCTAGAAAAGCAGTTTAGAAATTACTACAAAGAGGCTGCCCGTTTAAAAGGGGCTACCGGTGAAAACCTGCTCACATTGCTAGAGAGTCGATTGGATAATGTGGTGTATCGCATGGGATTTGGGTCCACTCGATCAGAATCTCGCCAATTGGTTTCACACAAAGGAATATTAGTGAACGGCGTGGTAGTGAATATCCCGTCTTATCAAGTGAAGCCGGGTGATGTTGTCTCGGTGCGCGAAAAAGCGAAGAAACAGCTTCGTGTGCAATCAGCGTTAGCGATTGCAGAACAGCGCGGAGAACCCATCTGGGTAGACGTCGACGTTGATAAGTTGGAAGGGACTTTTAAGTCGCATCCAGATCGACAGGATCTATCCAGCGAAATTAACGAAAACCTGATTGTGGAGCTGTACTCGAAGTAATTGGCTTCGAGACACTGTTATTCCCCAATCCCTGATGCAATCGAAGGTGCTTTATGCAAAGTTCGGTCACTGAGTTTTTGACACCCCGCGTCATCAAAGTTGATGAGGCCTCTAATACCCGCGCCACCGTAACATTGGAGCCGCTAGAGCGTGGCTTTGGCCATACACTGGGCAATGCGCTGCGTCGTATTTTGCTGTCTTCTATGCCTGGCTGCGCCATCACTGAAGTCGAAATCGACGGCGTCGAGCACGAGTATTCTGCTATTGAGGGCGTTCAGGAAGACGTCATTGAAATCCTGCTAAATCTGAAAGGTGTTGCATTGTCCTTATCGGGCAAGGATTCGGCTCAGCTGACATTGTCGGCACAGGGCCCTTGCACGGTGACGGCAGCCGACATTCAGGTAGATCACGATGTCGAGATCTCAAATCCGGAACACGTTATTTGTGAGATCACGGCTAAGTCTGCGCTGTCGATTCGATTGATGGTCGAGCGGGGCCGTGGTTATGTGCCGGCGGACGCACGCGACAATCCAGAAGAAGAAACCCGCTCTATTGGTCGCTTGCCGCTGGACGCGTCTTTTTCACCGATTCGGCGGATCAGTTACGTGGTAGATTCGGCGCGAGTTGAGCAGCGCACTGACCTGGATAAACTGATCATTGATCTGGAGACAAACGGTACACTGGATCCAGAAGAAGCGATCCGTCGGGCGGCAACGATCCTTCAGCAGCAGCTGGCGGTGTTTGTTGATCTAGAGGGTGAGGCACAGGCAGCGGCAACAGAGGCTGCTGAAGAAGTTGATCCTATCTTGCTGAGACCGGTTGATGACCTCGAGTTGACGGTGCGCTCAGCGAATTGCTTGAAGGCTGAAAATATTTATTACATTGGCGATTTGGTACAGCGCACCGAGGTAGAGCTGTTGAAAACGCCCAACCTTGGCAAGAAGTCTTTGACAGAAATTAAAGACGTGTTGGCTTCTCGTGGTTTGTCGCTGGGTATGCGTCTTGAGGCGTGGCCACCGGCGAGTCTTAAAAATGATGAGCGCCTGTTGAGCGTCTAACGTTAAATAACGCCGGGCAGTCGTTGTCCGGCACGATTTGTAAGGAAAACAGTCATGCGACATCGTCACAGCGGACGACAGCTAAATCGCAACAGTTCACACCGAAAAGCCATGTTTCGTAACATGGCGGTATCATTGGTGGAACACGAACTGATTAAGACCACTGTCCCCAAGGCAAAGGAGCTCAGAAGCTATGCTGAGCCGCTGATCACGCTCGCCAAAAGCGACAGTGTGGCGAACCGTCGTCTGGCCTTTGATCGCACTCGCTCAAAGGCGGCAGTCGGCAAGTTATTCGAAGAGCTGGGCCCTCGTTATCAGGAGCGCCCCGGCGGTTACATCCGCATTTTAAAGTGTGGCTATCGCACGGGCGATAAGGCCCCCATGGCCTATGTCGAATTAGTCGATCGTCCTCAGCCTGAAGTAGAAGACGAGAGTACGGAGACCACCGCAGAAGAGTGAGTCGCTGACGACACGACAGAGTTGTGACTAAAAACCCCGCTCGTGCAACCAGCGGGGTTTTTTTTGGCTGGTATTTATGCCGGTGAGCGTGGCTTCCAAAGTGGCAAAAGCCCAGTAAAATTTGAGCATCGCGATAGTATTCTCAAATTAATTATTGCGAGCTCGGTGGGCAGGTAGTAGCCGCCCATCAATGCACAGCTTCTGCGTGTGATGGATCGAGCAGTTGATAAAAGCGCAGTCCACCCTTAAACTGACCGAGAGTCAGCTATTTACTGACCGGTGGTTAGTTATTATGAAAGCCCTCTGAAAAGTGGCGGTGGTCCATAGAGACTCAAAGCGTCTCCATGGACACGACGAGTGTTACTTAAGATAAACGATAAGAGAGAGTTAACCGATGAAGCGTTCCCCTAATAAGTTATACCAATTGGTCGCGGCAGCCTGCTTGCCGATGACGTTAACCGCACAGGCGCAATTGGAAGAAGTGATTGTGACGGCGCAGAAGCGCGCCGAGAGTCTGCAGGACGTGCCAATTTCGATCAGCACCGTCAGTGGAGAAAAGATCCAGGACAATACGATTCTCAATTTCGCGGCGCTGGCAGATTTTGTCCCAAGCTTGCACATTGCCGATGCGTCAGTGAACACCAATATTTATATGCGCGGCATTGGCTCGGGTAACAACCGTGGCTTCGAGCAATCGGTGGGCATGTATGTAGATGGCGTCTACCTGGGCCGCGGTCGCCAGTATCGCGCTGGCCTCATGGACATCGAGCGGATCGAGGTCTTGCGCGGTCCACAGGGCACGCTATTTGGTAAGAATACGGTAGCGGGTGCGATCAACATTACCAGTGCGTCGCCGGTAGTCGGCGACGACACGTCTGGCGAGATCAACGTGTCAATCGAAGAGAACGGCGGCAGTATTGCCGAAGGCTTTCTGCAGGGCGGTAGCGAGACATTTGCCGCACGTATCGCACTGCGAGGTCGAGAGACGGATGGCTATGTCTACAACGCCTTTTTAGAGCAGGACGAGGGCGGCATTGACGAATTTGGTGGCCGCATCACCTTGGTGTGGGAACCCAGTGACGTCTTTTCGGCAAACTTCAAATACTCCTACATGGAGCGGGAGCGAGACGGCTCCAATAGTGCTACCTGGCGCTTCCTCAGCCCTGCTGAGCGAGACGCGCAGGTGCCTAAGCGCAGCGCCTTTGCGAGCACCGCTTACACCATGATGGATGTCTTTTTCCCCGACTTCTCCGCCATTGCGGGCAAAGACTTCACAACCTACAAGGATAACAACTACGGACAGAGCGCAGCCGACGGCATCGGCATCGGCCTGAGGCCAGACAGCAGCGAGGACGAAATCGAAAATATGTCCTTAAGCCTCACCTGGGAAGTAGGTGGTGGTACGCTGACCTCGGTCACGGGTTTTGCCGGCTACGAATACTTTGATGACGTAGATGTTGATTGGTTGCCCCTGCAGTTTATCGACCGCTCTGACCAACACGACTTTGAGCAATTCAGCCAAGAGCTGCGCTGGGCGTCGGATATTGGCGACCGCTTCTCCTACACCGTAGGGGGTTACGTCGATAAAAACGAACTCGATGCTCGGGGTCAGGTCGTGATTGACACCAACTTTGATGGACTGTTCCCCTTATTTGCAGCACTTGGTGCTGGATTGGGCCCCGAGGCAGTGCCTTTTATGCCGCAAAGTTTGTTAGGCCCACTGACGGCCGACAGTCCCTTAAATGGTATTCCTGGCTACGGCGCTTACGCGGCGGAGCAGGTGTCGCGAAACCACAACTTCACTCAGGACACGGAGTCTTGGGCGGTGTTTGCACAGGGCACCTATGACCTGACCGATGCGTTGCGCGTTACGGTGGGTGTTCGATACACCGAGGAAGAAAAGGACGCCACCAGCGATCAAAAACTGGGTGATAGCTTCTGTGGCATGACCGGTAATCTCGAGGGTGGATCTCAGGGTCAATGCGCTGGCTACAATAACTGGTTGGCTGTTGTGCAGGCTAGTAACTTCAACAGCTACAACAAGTATTGGGCTGGATCTAGAAAGACTGACGATCTGTCACCTTCTGTGAATCTGCAGTGGGACATGAGTGACAGCAGCATGCTTTACGTGAATTGGTCTGAAGGCTTCAAATCAGGCGGCTTTAGTGCGGCCGACGATGGTAACCCCGGTGATCTGCCGGTCGGCGTACCGCCAATCCCACCTGCTGTCGACAATGGTTTTCAGGCCAATGGGTATGTCTCTACAGTGCCCAATGAGGACTTTGAATTCGAGGACGAGTCGGTCGATTCGATTGAAATCGGCGGTAAGCATGAGTTTATGGACGGCCGCATGCGTTTGAACTGGGCGGCGTTCTACTCTGAGTACGATAATCTCCAAACCACGATCTTCAAAGGCGTCGGTTTCTCAGTGAAGAATGCGGCGTCGTCTGAGGTGGAAGGGTTAGAGGTCGATTGGCTTTTCCAGATGACGGATGCGATTCGTGTCGGTATCAATGCGGCTTATCTCGACGCGTCTTATGGCGACTTTAAAGATGGTCCTTGCGATGCGATCCAGCTTGACGCTGATAGAGCCTGTGGTACGCCAGCAGGTGTAACTAGCAATGATTTGACTGGGAACCGTACCTTGTACGCGTCGGAGTGGAGCGGTAACGCCTTTGTTGATGTGCGCTTCCCCATGGGTAACATGGAATGGTTTGGTGGCGTAGACGTTAACTATCGCGATGAGTTTGACTCGGCGGGCGATGCGGACCCTTATGACGTTATTGACGCCTACACTAAGGTCAATGCGCGGATTGGCCTGAGTGCGGAGCGTTGGGAAATTATGGCTTACGGACGCAACATTTTTGACGAAGTGGCATATCAACAAAGCTTTGATACCCCCGTCTTGGCGGGAAGTCATACCTTCTTCATGGAAGAAGGTGCTGTCTTTGGTATTCGAGGGACCTTGCGGTTCTGATGAGCGCCGAGTTTAGGAACCCAGCTTCGGCTGGGTTTTTTTTGCTTCAAATTTAGAAATTCAGGGATTTTAAGCCCTTTATGGCGCCTAAAAAGACCAATTTTCGACCTTAAACCTGATTTATGAGTCTGAACTTGCACTGATGCAGTGCCGAGCTGGCGACAAATAATGTGAACCAGTGATTGTTTAATTACTTGATAGCAGTATGGTGGGGTTATTAATGCAACGGCCTGTTGCATTAATGGACGCGTTTAACCTGCGCGTCGAGACACCACAATAATGATTATTATAATAAATGAGGTTACAGCTATGAATCAGGTTCCTAAGGGACTCTCGGCGGCCGCCCTAGTCGCGACAGTTGCGGTATCGTCAGTCACCCAAGCCCAACTCGAAGAAGTGATTGTCACAGCGACTAAGATTGAGACGTCGATACAAGATACACCCATCGCGGTCTCCGCTTTTACGCAGGATCAACTTGATTCGCAGTTGATTAACGACACGATGAATCTGCAGTTCTCTGTTCCTAATATGACGATGACCAAGCAGAACTTCACGGCTAACGACATCCGTATCCGGGGCATTGGCTCAGGCGCAATTGGTCCAGCCGGTGATAGTGGAGTCGGCATTCACATTAATGGTGTCTACCAAACCTCGACCCGAATTTTTGAGACCCAGTACTTTGACACTGAGCGTGTCGAGGTGTTGCGTGGCCCGCAGGGGACGCTTTACGGTCGAAACACGACCGGTGGCGTGGTCAATGTGATCACTGCCAAAGCAGACCCTTCAGAGTTTAAGGGCCAGATTGACGGCACCGTGGGCAATTACGGCTACACCCAAGTGCGCGGTATGGTCAACATGCCTCTGAGCGATACCTTTGCAGTGCGAGCTGCGGGCATGACACTGCAGCGCGATGGCTTTGTCGATAACCTCTATACAGGTGAGGACATCGATGATCGTGATATGTGGTCGGGTCGTTTGTCGCTGACCTGGACGCCCAGTGAGCGGACTGAGATCAGTCTGATGGGGAGTTATTTCGAGGAAGATGACAGCCGCGTGCGGTCTCAGAAGCAGGCGTGTGTGTACGACCCAAGTGGCGTGTTGGGGTGCTTACCAGGCTCCCCGCAATACCAAACTACCAATTCCGCCGCGGGTATTACCGGCGCGTTGATCGCCAGTATCAGCGGACTCAACGCGATTGCACAAGGTTACCTGGGCGGGTACGGCGCCGCGACCGGGCAGGCAAATTACGCCGCACTGGGCCTCAATGCGCTGAACGGCTCTGCGTTTTTCCCAGCTGAAGACTATATCGGCGATACCAATCCCGATGGGTTACGCCAGGTCAATATGGACTGGACGCCGACGTATTACACCGAAGAGACCAATATCCAACTGCAGCTCAGTCATGATTTTGGCAATATTCAGATGTATTACGCTGGCGGCTATACCGAGAGCGAGGTCAATTCGACCGAGGACTATGAAAAAGGCGTGTCCAACGCCGATTGGACGCCCGCTTTGAACTCTCTGGCGCAGCTGGGCTCGGTTCCTGCGCTACCAGCCGCCGCACTGGGCGATATTATCGGTGCATTGGCGCCGACTTACGGTGCGGGTACCGCGCAAACAGTCGGGTTGTTAATTACTGACGCGGCCACCGGTATCCCTGGCGTTGGCTTGTGGGCGGGTAACCCCGGACTGCAGGCGTTAGCCAATGGCGTACCAGTGCTCCACCCTGATGATAAAACGACGTCGTATTGGTTCCGAAATGCCGGTATCGATGAATCATCCAACTATAACGAGCAGTGGACCCACGAGCTGCGCTTTCAGAGTAGCTTCGATGGCCCCCTAAACTTTTTGGTCGGCGGCTTTTATCTCGACTTCGATAATACCAACGCGTATATCGTGCGTGCCGCGGGGCTGGCGTTGCCCGGCTTGATTTTGCCGATCAATCCGGCTGTTTTCCCTGCGCCATCGGGAGATCCGAGTAATCCTCGCTCAGAGTCGGACCCCTACATGCTGGGTTACCACAATGACTCGCGTGTCTACACCTTAGAGGCTCAGGCGTTTTTCGGTGAACTCTACTGGGATGTCACCGATGCATTGCGATTGACGGTCGGCGGACGATATTCAGAAGAGGAAAAAGAAGGCAAGCAGCGCACCATTTATGTCACCTTTTCTGACCTGCCACCGATTCAGCCTAACAACGCGTACTTTGAGCCAAAATATGAGCAGGATGAGTTCACTTGGAAGGTGAATGCCACTTACGACTTTAGTGACGACATCATGATGTACGCCACAGTTTCCAGCAGCTTTAAGTCAGGCGGTTTCAACCCAATCAGCGACAACTCACCGTTGGTTGATCCGGCTTTTGGCGGCAACGCCAATAATGCGTTTTTTGACCCCGAGTTTATTGACGCTTTTGAATTGGGGCTGAAAGCAACGCTGCTCGATGGCGCGATGCAAATCAATGCGGCCGGATTTTATTATGACTATCAAGACATGCAGCAATCTAAAATTGTCAACGTGACCTCGCTGAATCAAAATTCTGATGCCGAAATCACCGGTCTCGAACTCGATTTACTGTGGGCACTTACCCCGAATTTGATCTTCTCTCTCTCGGGTGGTTGGCTTGATACCGAGATCGGTGAGTTCCTTACAGTGGATACCGCCAACCCCAATGCCTCTTCGGCCGCCGCTCTAGCGGCGGATCCCACCGTGGCGTCACAGGGTCTGGTGAGCGTCAATGGCGTTAACTTTGTGGCGGCGCCCGATTACAGCCGATGCGAGGCTGCCGCGCCAAACCCTTGCCCCGGTTATGTGCAGAATCTAGAGGGTAATCAGATTGCGGGCTCACCCGAGCTGAACTACAACGTGGGTCTGTCTTACAACATGCCGCTGGGCAGCATGGATCTGACGTTATCGACCAATTATTATTGGCAGGACGAGTACTACGCTTCTAACTTTAACAACCTCTCCAATCAAATTGACGATTGGTCAATGTGGAACGCCAGTGCGCGTTTGTCAGGAGAGAGCTGGTACGCTGAGGCATGGATCAAGAATATTGAAGACAACGATAACGTGACGGGGCACTACCTAACGTCATCGGTATCGGCACTGTTCACAAACCAATTCATTTTGGATCCACAGACTTATGGCCTGAGTTTAGGTTGGAAGTTCTGAACGAATACTGCATGACGCAAAAGCCCGGCTCAGGCCGGGCTTTTTTTTGCCCTCGCAATCAGCGTTTGCGCGACTCACAGCGGTGACGAACCAATGGAGTCGGCTACCCTAGCGTGACCAGCATCTCTTCAGTCTACTGCTGGTCGACCTACCGTCGGTCAGCCGAATATTAACCAGCCTAATAGTAGTCGACCAGCGGCGACCTGAGCCGCAACGATGACGCCCTCGGCTAAGCCGCTTTTTTGCTGCGGCGCTGTCGCGGTTTTGGCGCACTGAGCGCCGGTAATAGGGCCTTTAAGAACCGGCCCGTATGCGACGCCTCGTTTTGCGCCACAGACTCGGGCGTCCCGGTGGCAACAATCTGCCCACCGCCTGACCCTCCCTCTGGTCCGAGGTCGATGAGCCAGTCAGCCGTTTTGATGACGTCAAGATTGTGCTCAATAATGACCACGGTGTTGCCGCCATCGCGGAGTCGATGCAACACGTCTAGCAGTTGTCGAATGTCCTCAAAATGTAGCCCAGTGGTGGGTTCATCCAGAATATACAGCGTGTTACCGGTATCCCGTTTCGACAGTTCTCTCGAGAGCTTTACCCGCTGGGCCTCGCCGCCGGACAAGGTCGTCGCGGCTTGGCCCAGTCGAATATAGGATAAGCCGACATCCATCAGTGTTTGGAGCTTACGATGGATGGCTGGAACCGCCTCAAAAAACGCACACGCATCTTCTATAGTGAGGTTTAGGACTTCAGAGATGTTTAAATCTTTGAAGCGGATCTCGAGTGTTTCGCGGTTGTAACGTTTTCCTTTGCAAACATCGCAGGATACGTAAATGTCCGGTAGAAAGTGCATTTCGACTTTGGTGACCCCATCACCTTGGCAGGCTTCGCAACGGCCGCCGCGCACGTTAAAGCTGAAGCGTCCTGGCTTATAACCGCGCGAGCGTGCTTCTTGAGTGCCGGCAAAGAGCTCACGGATGGGCGTAAAAATGCCCGTATACGTGGCTGGGTTGGAGCGCGGCGTCCGGCCAATAGGGCTCTGATCAATATCGATACATTTGTCGAGTTGCTCTAGGCCATCAATCTGGTCATGCGCCGCTGCCTTTAACGTCGTTGCCCCATTCAAAGCGGTCGCGGCGAGGGGGTAGAGGGTACCGTTGATGAGCGAGGATTTGCCTGAGCCCGACACACCGGTGACACAGGTGAGTAATCCCAGCGGGAGTGAAAGCGAGACGTTTTGCAAATTATTGCCGCGCGCGCCCTCAATTTTGATTTGGCGCTTTGGATCCTGAGTGTGGCGTTTCTCTGGCACGACGATCATTTTTTTGCCAGATAGATACGCGCCAGTCAGTGAATCAGGGTGTGCGAGCACGTCTTGCATCGTGCCGGATACGACCACCTCGCCGCCGTGCACGCCGGCACCCGGCCCGATATCGATAATATGATCGGCATTGCGGATCGCGTCTTCATCGTGCTCGACCACCAAGACGGTATTGCCCAGATCACGAAGGTGAATGAGCGTGCTGAGTAGACGTTCATTATCGCGTTGATGGAGCCCAATTGACGGCTCATCGAGGATATACATGACGCCCACCAAGCCTGCGCCAATCTGGCTGGCTAGGCGAATGCGTTGAGCCTCACCACCAGAGAGTGTCTCGGCGCTCCGGTTCAGCGTTAAGTAATTGAGCCCCACATCGACCAGAAAACGGTAGCGAGCGCGGAGCTCTTTCAAAATTTTCTCGGCGATCGCACCTTGTCGGCCTTCTAGCTCGAGTGCATCGAAGTAGGCCTGGGCGTCACCGACCGGCAGAGCGGTGATGCTGGGCAGCGTTCTATCGTCCACGTAGACACTGCGAGCATCTTCACAGAGTCGCGTCCCTTCACACGCTTTGCAGGATGCGGTGGAAACGTATTTAGCGAGCTCATCGCGAACCGAGGACGACTCAGTTTCACGGTAGCGCCGATCCATGTTGGGGATCACACCTTCAAAAGCATGCCGCCGTTTGAATACGGTGCCTCTGTCGTTGACATAAGAGAACTCAATTTCCTCGCCGCTGCTCCCCTGCAGAATGATGTCGCGATGCTGCTGGGCTAGCTCGTTGAAGGGCTTTTCCATATCAAAGTCGTAGTGCGCGGCAAGTGAACGCAATAAGTGAAAATAATAGACGTTGCGGCGGTCCCAGCCGCGGATAGCCCCCTCGGCAAGGCTGGCCTCCGGATGCAAGACGACGCGGTCTTCGTCGAAGAATTGCTTCACCCCCAATCCGTCACAGCTCGTGCAAGCGCCGGCGGGGTTGTTAAAGGAAAAGAGTCGAGGTTCGAGCTCATCGATAGAGTGCCCGCAGCTGGGGCAGGCATAGCGTGCCGAAAAGAGGGTTTCTGGACCGTCGCCGTCCATCGGAGCAACAGCAGCCACACCATCAGTGAGTTCCAGTGCCGTTTCAAAGGATTCGGCGAGCCTTAGCTGGAGATCCTCGCGGACTTTGAAGCGGTCGATGACGACGTCGATTCGGTGCTTTCGCTTTTTATCTAATTCGGGAACGTCGTCGAGGTCGACCACGATGCCGTCGACCCGCACGCGGATAAAGCCCGCAGCGCGCATTTGCTCGAAGACATGCAGGTGCTCACCTTTTCGATCTCTCACGACGGGCGCCAGCAACATCAGCTTACTGCCCTCCGGCATAGCGAGCACTGCATCGACCATTTGAGTCACGGTCTGGGCTTTCAGCGTGACGCCATGGGTCGGGCAGCGCGGATCTCCTACGCGGGCAAACAACAGCCGCAAGTAATCATAAATTTCAGTGATCGTGCCGACCGTTGAGCGTGGGTTGTGCGAGGTTGATTTTTGTTCGATCGAAATGGCGGGCGAAAGTCCCTCGATATGGTCGATATCGGGTTTTTCCATCATGGATAAAAATTGCCGCGCATAGGTCGACAGCGATTCGACGTACCGCCGTTGGCCTTCAGCGTAAAGCGTGTCAAAGGCGAGCGAGGACTTTCCTGAGCCCGAGAGCCCCGTGATGACCACCAACTTATCCCGCGGGATATCGAGATCAATGTTCTTAAGATTGTGGGTGCGCGCGCCGCGGACCTCGATGGTATCCATTGTGTGCCCTGTGTATGACTGCCAACACGACAGTATACGAGGATCAGGCGGCGGCGGACTGACCGTGGACCGTTTTGTCCCCGTGATACACTGAAAAATTATCGATTTGCTCAGATATCGTGATTTCATCAGAAGCCTTTACCGCTGTCGAACGTCGTGCCGTCTTGGGCCTAGCCAGTCTCTATTGCCTGCGGATGCTGGGCTTATTCATGGTGCTACCCCTATTTGCGGTCTATGCTGAGGCGCTAGCAGGGGCCAGTGTGGCGAGCATCGGTTTAGCACTGGGGGCTTATGGCCTCACTCAGGCAGTCTTGCAGGTTCCTCTGGGTTGGCTTTCAGATCAGATCGGTCGCAAGCCCGTGATACTGGGCGGGTTGACGCTGCTGATTCTAGGGAGTGTTGTGGCTGCCCTCGCCGATACCCTGACGTGGCTGGCAATCGGTCGTTTACTGCAAGGATCGGGTGCCATCGCCTCTGCGACCATGGCACTGGCAGCGGATTACACACGCGTTGAGCAGCGCACCAAAGCCTCTGCCATTATCGGCGCCAGTATTGGGGTCTCCTTTGCTTTGGCACTGGTGTTGGGTCCTGTTTTGGCCGCTTGGGGTGGGTTGTCTCGCGTGTTCGAAACGACCGCCATTTTAGGCGGGCTCGGGTTGCTGGTGGTGGTGTTTTGGTTGCCGCCAACGCCGGACATCAGTGAGGCAGGCAGATCACACATCGCGGATCGAGAGCGCTTAGGTGAGGCGCTGTGGGGCCGAGGTCTTGGGGCACTGTATGGCAGTATTTTTTGCCTCCACTTATTGTTGATGGCGGCGTTCACTGCCATTCCCTCAGTCATGATTAACGAGGTGGCACTGCCTCCAGAGCAGCACGCGTGGATGTATTTAATGACGCTGCTGGGGGCGCTACCGGGAGTGGCGATCTTGGTGCGGAGGCACCGCCGTATGACGGATCCTCGTGGCTTGATTGCGGTGGCTATTCTGTTGACGGTGGCGGGTTTGGTGGTGTCGCTGTGGTCATTGTCTGTGTGGACGCTGGGGTTGGGGCTGGTGCTTTTTTTCGCAGGGTTTACGGCGTTAGAAACGATTCTGCCGGCACTCGTATCGATTTTTGCCCCCACTACTTTACGCGGAACTGCCATGGGCATTTTCTCCAGTGCGCAATTTTTAGGCGTCTTCGCGGGCGGCGCCCTCGGCGGCAATGCCCTGTATTGGGGCGGTTACGAGGGGTTAGTGGCGGCGGTACTGGGGCTGACCCTCATCTGGCTTTTCGGTTTATGGCGTTTCAGCCACGCCCCTATCTCGACCACCTAAATACCGAAATGATCGAGAATGATGTACCCCTAGGCGGCTTGTCATTGCTATAGTCAGGAACTGAATTCACCACTTCTCAGACGCCCGTGTTGGCGCGGCTGAGAGCAGAAACGGAGAACCCCATGGCCTCTCGTGGCATCAATAAAGTGATTCTTGTCGGCAACCTGGGTAATGACCCTGAGCATCGTGTACTGCCCTCAGGTGGCGGCGTGACCAACATCAGTCTGGCCACCTCGGAGAGTTGGAAGGATAAAACTTCGGGCGAGCAAAAAGAGCGCACAGAATGGCACCGAGTCGTCTTTTTTAATCGTTTGTCTGAAATCGCAGCCGAATATCTTCGTAAAGGTTCCAAGGTCTATGTTGAGGGGACGTTGAGAACACGCAAGTGGCAAGATCAATCGGGGCAAGACCGCTACACCACAGAGATTGTCGGCGCTGAGATGCAAATGTTGGATAGTCGCGGTGCGACTCAGGATGGGGGTGGTTACCAAAGTGCGCCAGCCGCCAGTTCACCGGCACCGGCAGCGGCCAATCCGGAGCCGATCGATTTCCCTGAAGACGACATTCCGTTTTAGCCAAACGACGTGACCGAATCGGTTCGTCGCGCGCGCTGATTGCTGATGCGTATTCTCGTACTGGGCCTTGATTCACCACTAGGCTACTCACTCCGCTCGTTTGCCGCACCACTGATGCGGCACGAGATCATTGGGGTAGAGATGGACGCTACCCGCTGGCGTCGAGAACGCCAAGTCAAGAAATTGATTCGTCGTCAGCCGATTGATCTGATTCTGGACGCGCGGTTGGTCACACAAATCGACGGTGTGGACCCGGTCGGTCATCCCGATATCGAACGGACACAGTGGCTCGCCAATTTGGCTGCGCGCGATCAAATCAGCTACCTGTTCCTCTCGAGTGCCCGGGTATTTTCGGGCGCATTAACCAGACCCTATCGAGAGACCGATCGGCCTGATGCGCAGGACCCCGTTGGTGAAACGCTGGTTACCTTGGAAGACCTGCTGCGGGCGACACTGGATGACCTTTTTATACTCAGACTGGGCCTGATGTTTGGTGGGCGCCGGCCTAACCCGTTGGCGAGAGCGCTCGACGCGTTGGCCCGTGGTGATGTTGTCAAGGTGAGCGAGCAGGTCAGGGGCAGTCCGGTGCATGTGGCCGAGGTCGCCCGGGTGATCCATGGGATCGTTGACCAACTGAGTGCGGGGGCGCCTTGTAAAGGCTTATATCATTACAGCGGTATCGGCGAGGTCACGGCCTATTCTTTTATGGAAACGGTGCTGGCCAACGCCTCGCAATACAGTCCATTTGAGGGCGCGCGGGACCTGATGGAGGGTAATCTGAACCAGGGGTCTCAGATGATCGGCCTGAGTCTTGATTGTGCCGAGATTCGTCATCAGTTTGGTATTCAGCAATTGAGCTGGAGAGAATTTGTGCCGCGCGCTGTTAAGCGCTACGTCGATCTGTATATTGAAGAGGGAGGGAAGGAATTGTGACAGTGGCCCTGCAAGTGGCGGTGTTAACCGTGAGCGATACGCGCACCCCAGAGACCGATACTTCCGGGGCGTTTCTTGCCGACTCGTTGATTGAAGCGGGTCATACCGTCAGCGATCGGCAATTGGTGATCGACGATATTTATCAGCTGCGAGCAACGGTATCGCAGTGGATCGCAGATCCTGCGATCGAGGTGGTGCTGGTGACCGGTGGCACTGGGTTTTCGGGTCGCGATTCCACGCCGGAAGCACTCAGCCCCCTATTTGATAAGTCTATCGATGGCTTTGGAGAGGTTTTTCGGGCTCTGAGCCTTGTTGAAATCGGTTCTTCTACCGTGCAATCACGCGCGCTGGCGGGCATGGCTAATGGCACAGTGATTTTTTGCATGCCCGGGTCAACCGGCGCGTGTCGAACCGCTTGGGAGGGGGTGCTCAAAGACCAGCTCGATAGCACCCACCAGCCTTGTAATTTCGTTGGCGTATTGCGGGGGCACTAGCCGATGGCGCTGACCGCTTTATCGGAGGCAATGGCGACCGTACTGGGGTCTTGCACGATCACGCCCGAGTCTGAAGTCGTGCCCCTTGATCAAGCTTTGGGTCGATTTTGCGCACAGTCGGTCACCGCTGGACTGGCGGTACCACCCGCCGATAACAGTGCGATGGATGGATACGCGGTCTGCAGTCGTGACGTCCCGGCGGTGCTCAGTGTGAGTCAGCGGATTCCGGCTGGCTCAGTCCCCCTGCCGCTTGAACCGGGCACCGCAGCGCGCATTTTTACCGGCGCCGAAATGCCGGAGGGCGCCGATGCGGTGGTGCTGCAGGAAACAGCAGAGGAGACGGAGCAGGGCATTCGCTTGCCGGCCGTGCAAGTGGGGCAGCATATTCGGCGGCGCGGGAATGATATTCAGCCCGAGGACCAGCTGGTTGGTCCAGGACAGTATTTACGACCGCAAGACATCGGCTTGTTAGCATCGGTTGGCGTTGACTGTGTTGCGGTATTTCGCCCACTGACAGTGGCTATCATGACAACGGGTGATGAACTGCGAGATCCGGGGTCGGGTGATTTGCAACCGGGGCAAATTTTCAATAGCAACCGCTTTAGCCTGGGAGCACAAATTCGTGCACTAGGAATGACGGTGGTGGACCTCGGTAATGTGCCGGATGATCCGGCTCAGATCGGCAGTATGCTCGAGCGCGCGGCCACAGTGGCGGAGTGTATTGTGACTGCGGGTGGGGTCTCGGTAGGGGAAGAGGACCATGTTCGATCGCAGATTGAAGCACGCGGCGACTTGGCGCTGTGGAAATTGGCGATCAAGCCGGGCAAACCTGTGGCATTTGGTACAGTAAAAGAAACGCCTATCTTTGGGCTACCCGGCAACCCCGTGTCAGCATGGATCACGTTTTCCTTGGTTGCCAAGCCCTGGTTGCTGAAGCGCCAAGGCGGATCGCTACCTCCTGCCTTTCGGTTTCCGGTCCGCGCTGCCTTCACCCTAGCGCGCGCAGGTTCACGAGAGGAGTTCTTGCGCGTGTCTCTGACCGGACAAGGCGAAACGATGCGCGCCAACGCGCTGACCAACCAGAGTTCCGGCGTGCTGAGCGGTCTCAGTGAAGCCGATGCGGTGGCGGTGATTCCCGCGGGGACAACGGTGGCTTCAGGTGATTACTTAGAGGTAATTCCGTTATCCGCGTTGCTGGATGCGGGCGTCGCCTGAGTCAGCTTGCGAAGCGACGAAAGATGAGGGTCGCATTGGTCCCGCCGAAACCAAAGCTATTCGACATGACTTGATCGAGTTGTGCCGCGTCGATGCGTTCACGGGCAATCGGTAACCCTTCAGCACCGGCATCGAGAGACTCAATGTTGGCGGAGGCGGCAATAAAGTTGTCGCGCATCATCAACAAAGCATAGATCGCTTCTTGCACGCCCGCAGCGCCCAATGAGTGACCCGATAAGGATTTGGTAGAACCGATAATTGGTGCATCATTGCCAAATGCGGTGCGCAAGGCATTCAGCTCTTGTATATCACCCGCCGGCGTACTGGTGCCATGGGCGTTGATATAGTCAATTTTGCCTTCCAAGCCGTGCATCGCTTGTTGCATACATCGCACGGCGCCTTCTCCCGATGGGGCGACCATGTCATAGCCATCTGATGTGGCACCATAACCCACCAGCTCGGCAAGAATCGGGGCGCCTCGAGCGGTCGCATGCGCTAAGGATTCGAGTACCAACATCCCGCCGCCCCCAGCAATCACAAAACCATCTCGATCTGCATCGTAAGCGCGAGAGGCGCGCTCGGGCGTGTCGTTGTATTGGGTTGAAAGGGCGCCCATGGCGTCAAACAATGCGCTCATTGTCCAGTGCAGCTCTTCGCCGCCACCGGCAAACACGACATCTTGCTTGCCCAGCTGAATGAGCTCCATTGCATGTCCGATGCAATGCGCGCTGGTCGAGCAGGCCGAGGAGATCGAGTAGTTGACGCCTTTGATCTGAAAAGGGGTTGCAAGGCAGGCCGATACAGTACTGCCCATAGTTTGGGTCACGCGGTAGGGACCGACACGGCGAATGCCGCGGTCACGCAGTATATCGGCAGCCTCAACTTGGCTTGCCGAGGAGGCGCCGCCTGATCCTGCGACGATGCCCGTTCGGGGGTTCGACACTTGGGTTTCACTGAGGCCTGCCTGTGCAATCGCTTGTTGCAAGCTGAGATACGCATAGCCTGCTGCGTCACCCATGAACCGCCACTGCTTGCGATCAATATGCTCGGCAAGCTCAATTCGAGGTATCCCCGCAACGTGCGAGCGCATACCCGCATCAATCTGGGCTTGGCAAAGCGCGATTCCAGAGCGGCCTGAATGCAAGGAGTCTCTGACGGCTTCCGCACTGTTACCCAGACAGGAGACGATACCCAACCCTGTTACCACCACACGCTCGAGCATTAGAGGGTATCCGTATTATTAAAGAGGCCGACTCGCAGGTCTGAGGCGGTATAGATGATGTCACCATCGACAGAGACTGAGCCGTCTGCAATGCCCATCACCAATTTTCGCTCGATAACCCGCTTCATTTGAATGTGATAACGCACGAGCGAGTGACTGGGTAGGATTTGCCCAGTGAATTTGACGTCGCCAGAGCCCAGCGCCCGGCCTCTTCCGGGATTACCCCGCCAGCCGAGGAAAAAACCAACGAGTTGCCACATCGCATCCAATCCGAGGCAGCCGGGCATCACCGGGTCTCCGGGGAAATGGCATGCAAAAAACCACAGGTCAGGATGGATATCGAGTTCAGCGATGATCTCTCCTTTGTCATTTGCACCGCCAGATGAGCTGATGTGGGTGACGCGGTCCACCATCAACATGTTGTCCATCGGGAGTTGTGCATTACCGGGTCCAAACAATTCTCCCCGTCCGCAGGCGACGAGTTCAGATTTGTCATAGTGCGACTGCTGTTCGAAAGGGGGACGTTCTGACATGGGGAGATTTCCGGCAAGGGTGGGCGCTGGCGGCGGGCAAAGCAAAGTCCGTGGCTCGCGAGCGCTTATTGTAGTGGAAGGGCAACGGGCGATCCAGCGGCCAAATAAGCCCCGCTTTGTGCGTAAAAACCTGACTCAGCGAGGCCAAGGGTTAAAAAAGTGAGTGATTGCAGTCGCATCTAAGGTGCTGCTTGAAAATATTGGCCCCTCGGAAATACGCTGTCACCTTGCGCGCTTGGTCCGCTATCGGCAGGTGACTCTCATGGTCATTTGAGGCGCTATGGCTGCGCGGGTAAGACGCGTAAACTGGGCATCTTCGTAGGCGTCGAACGCATCAGTGATGCAGAGCACGTGGAAGCGAATCTAAATGTTTAACGAATAGGTTGTGTGGTGATGTTGATTCCCGTTTTATTGTCCGGTGGTGTGGGCAGCCGTTTGTGGCCCGTCTCTCGGGCTGCAAGGCCGAAACAGTTCCTGCCACTGAGTGCTGAAGGGTCGATGTTGCAGGAGACCCAGAGACGTCTAGCGGGCTTGAGCTGCGGCACCGCCATTGTGGTCTGTAATGCAGACCATCGGTTTTTAGTGGCTGAGCAGCTGCAGCACGAATCGGAGCAAGCTCCCACGATCATTCTCGAGCCTGCAGGCCGCAACACGGCGCCGGCGATTGCATTGGCCGCGATCCACAGCCGAGAGGTTGACCCAGAGGCATTGCTCTTGGTTTTGCCGGCTGATCATCATGTAACGGATACGGACGCGTTTCAGCGCGCTGTCGAGCAAGCGTCTGAGCGGGCGATGGCCGGGATGCTGATGACATTTGGCGTTGTGCCGTCGCACGCCGAGACAGGCTATGGTTACGTCCGATGTGGTGCCGAATGGGAGGAGGGACTGTTTGAGCTGGCTGAGTTTGTAGAGAAACCGGACCAAGAGACCGCGCAGCAGTATGTCGACTCGGGCACTTATTTTTGGAACAGCGGCATGTTTTTGTTGCGGGCAGATCGCTACTTGGCTGAGCTCGCCGCCCATCAGCCGGAGATGCTGGCCGCCTGCGAGCAGGCAATGAGCGGTGCGCAGCGTGATTTAGATTTTATTCGCCCCAACGCGGAAGCCTTTTTGGCGTCGCCGGCCAACAGCATTGATTACGCGGTGATGGAACATACCGAGGCTGGCGGTGTGGCCGCACTGAGTTGCGGTTGGAGTGATGTCGGCGCATGGCCCGCACTGTGGGAGATGGGTTCGGGTGATGAGGAGGGCAATGTCACCCAAGGCGATGTGTTCCTGCACGACGCCAGCAATAATTATGTTCGCAGTGACAGTCGCTTGGTCACGGGTGTGGGAATCGCCGATCTGGTGATTGTCGAGACGGCCGATGCGGTCATGGTGGGCGCCAAAGATCGCGTGCAGGATGTGAAAAAGGTGGTGGAGGCACTTTTGCTGGTTGACCGCCCTGAGGCCACGCAACACCAGACAGTGTGGCGTCCCTGGGGGTCGTATGAGTCCCTGGTGGTCGGAGAGCAGTTTCAGGTCAAACGATTGACGGTACAGCCCGGTCAGGAGTTGTCGCTTCAATTGCATCATCATCGTGCGGAGCACTGGGTGGTGGTCTCTGGCAGCGCTGAGGTGATTCGTGGGGAGGAGCACTTTACGTTAGGGCCGGACGAATCGACTTATATCCCCATCGGAGTGAAACACCGGCTGGCAAACCGAGGCACTGATCCGTTGGAGGTCATAGAGGTGCAATCGGGTTCTTATTTGGGCGAGGATGATATTGTGCGTTTTGAGGATGTTTATGGTCGGGAGGAATCCCCCAAATGATCGGTAAATGTTTATTTCCGGTAGCGGGCTACGGAACGCGGTTTCTCCCTGCGACGAAGAGCATGCCCAAGGAAATGTTGCCCATTGTGAATAAGCCGCTGGTGCAATACGGCGTGGAAGAGGCCATCGAAGCCGGCATGAGCAATTGTGCCTTCGTCACCGGCCGAGGCAAGCGGGCGATCGCCGATCATTTTGATACCAGCTACGAGTTGGAGCATCAGATCGCCGGTTCCACCAAGGAGCAGCACCTACAGGGTATCCGCGAGGTAATGGATCGCGGCGTCTTTACGACGGTGCGGCAGCGGAGCATGCGGGGGTTGGGTCATGCCATCCTCACAGGCGAGCCCTTGATTGGTAATGAGCCTTTTGGTGTGGTGCTGTCTGACGATTTGTGTCTAAACGGTGAGGGCGCCGGTGTATTGACGCAAATGGCCGCGCTGTATGAAGAGTTTCGATGTTCTATTGTCGCCGTGCAGACAGTGTCCCCCGCGGAAATCAGTGCTTACGGGGCGGTAGCGGGCCCGACGGAGCGAGAGGGACTGATCCGGGTCTCCCAGATGGTCGAGAAGCCGACAGCAGAACAGGCGCCGTCTAATGTTGCCGTGATTGGCCGCTATATTCTTACCCCCGATATCTTCGACATTCTCCGTGATGTGGCACCGGACGATGGAGGTGAAATACAGCTGACGGATGCGCTGAAAGTCCAGGCGAGCGAGGGCAGGGTGCTCGCCTATGAGTTTGAGGGCATCCGCTTTGATTGTGGTCAGGTGCCCGGGTTTGTTGAAGCGACACAATACGTCTTTGAGCACCATTACGGACAACACTGACATGACCGCCACCTTAGAGTGTTTCAAGGCCTACGACGTGCGGGGTCGCGTTCCTGATCAATTGAACGAGACCATCGCGCGTCGGATTGGGCAGGCGTATGCCGAGGTGATCCGCCCAGGTACCGTCGTGGTGGGCCACGATATCCGTCTCACCAGTGAAGGCATCAAAGCAGCACTGATTGATGGCCTGCGGGAGCAGGGGGTGTCGGTGCAAGACATCGGTCTGTGCGGAACAGAAGAGATCTACTTCGCGACGGCGCACCTTGGCGTGGGCGGCGGCATTGTCGTGACCGCAAGCCATAACCCTAAGGACTACAACGGCATGAAGTTCGTGCGCGAGGGCGCTCGCCCGATTTCCGGGGATTCAGGCTTGGCGGAGATTCAGGCTCTTGCAGAGCGCAATGACTTCACGCCGGCGGACACGCGGGGTGAACTCAGCAATGTGACGACTCAAGCGGCCTATATCGAACACTTGCTGTCTTATGTCGATATCGAGGCATTAAAGCCGCTTAAAATTGTTTGCACTGCGGGTAACGGGGGTGCAGGCAGAGTGGTTGACGCCTTAGCCCCCCATTTACCGTTTGAATTTATCCGGGTGCACCACGAGCCAGATGGTCATTTCCCCAATGGTGTACCGAACCCGCTGCTGATCGAAAACCGTGCGGTGACAGCGGAGCGTGTGCGCGCTGAGCAAGCCGACCTGGGGATTGCTTGGGATGGCGACTTTGATCGTTGCTTCTTTTTCGATCAGGCCGGCAATTTTATTGAAGGGTATTACATTGTCGGTCTGTTGGCGGAGGCATTTTTAACGGAGCACGGACCGCAGCGGATTGTTCACGACCCCCGACTCACTTGGAATACGCAAGCGATTACCCGGTCTGGGGGCGGGGAACCGGTCCTGAGTAAAACGGGGCATGCGTTCATTAAGGAGCGAATGCGCGAAGTGGATGCGGTCTATGGGGGCGAAATGTCCGCGCATCACTATTTCCGTGATTTTGCTTACTGTGACAGCGGCATGATTCCCTGGCTGCTGATTGCGGGGTTGATCTCCCAGACCGGCCGGTCGATAGCCGATATGGTTGCGGCGCGGGCGCTTGCGTTTCCGTGCTCTGGAGAGATTAATTCAACCGTCACTGACCCTGTTGCGCTGTTGAGTGCGGTCGAGGATCGGTACGCCGAAGGGTCTATTTTGATCGAGCGGCTCGATGGATTGGGGATGGAGTTTGATGATTGGCGGTTCAATTTACGCCTGTCTAATACTGAGCCGGTAGTGCGACTCAACGTGGAGTCTCGTGGCGATGAGGCGCTGATGAAAGCAAAAACCGAGGAGCTATTGGCGCTGATTAACGCCTAACGTTTTATTTTACGTTCGCTTTACGCCACGCGATCGCCGCTTGCCGCGTCGCGGGATCGAGTATGGCTGGGTCGGTTGTTGGCGCTGTCGCGCCAGTCTCCAAAAAAGGCTGTATTGCCGCCGCAATCTCCTTGCCCAGTTCCACCCCCCATTGATCAAAGGCATTGATACCCAGCAATACGGCAAGAAAATACGTTTTGTGTTCATAGGCTGCGATCAGGGCGCCTAGGCACTCTGGCGTTACGGCCTCCATCAGAATCAGAGAGTGGCTGTGATTGCCCGGTATCTCAAGTTGACGGCACTCGCGCTCGTTAAAGCCTCGCAATGCTCCTATCTCCCGGGCTTCATCTGGCGAGCGTCCCACCATAAAGGCGCGACTTTGTGCGAGCGCATGAGCTGCCAAGCTGCGCCTTGCAGGCAGGTCTCCGCCGCCTGATAGCAATGGCAAAATAATGTCAGCTGAAAATGAGCGCGTGCCTTGATGTAATAGCTGGTAGTAAGAGTGCTGTC
>ENA-ORDA01000526-ORDA01000526.1-marine-metagenome-genome-assembly--contig:-NODE-526-length-37856-cov-6.581434_pt1 | contig 37856 bp, 24 predicted proteins | sample MGYA00237778_ERZ508506 | MGnify/ENA primary metagenome ERZ508506 (study PRJEB26177, sample SAMN06267891) | marine metagenome | isolation source: Monterey Bay, California, USA | place: Pacific... | reverse complement strand
AGATAGATCCTGATAAAATTAAAATTATTGAAACTAATTGGGACGAGAGCTTAAGATTAGGTGGTCGTGTATTAGCAGCTGAGACCGACAAAGCATTTTCAAATATTTCTAAAGATTCAGATTGGGGATTTTATATTCAAGGTGACGAAGTTGTTCATGAAAAGTACTTAGACACTATTTATGAAGCAATGCTTAAATACAAAGATGAAGATAAAATTGATGGATTATTATTTAAGTATTTGCACTTTTATGGTTCTTACTCATATGTTGGAGCTTCTTCAAATTGGTACCAAAACGAAATAAGAGTTGTTAAAAATGATAAATCCATCTACTCATATAAAGATGCTCAAGGATTTAGAAAAAAAGATAATGGAAAGTTAAGAGTTTGTCCTATTGATGCTTACATATACCATTATGGATGGGTAAAAGATCCTAAAGCGATGCAGCGAAAGCAAGAAAATTTTAATAAATTTTGGCATAATGATGAGTGGATAAATGATAATATTCAAAAAGCAAGTGAGTTTAATTATAACAAATCTGTAAGTGAATTAAAAAAATTTACAGGCGAACACCCCAAAATAATGAAGAAAAGAATAAATGATAAAAATTGGAAATTCGACTATGACATAGCATATGATAAAAGATCCTTAAAAGACAAAATTAAACAGTTTTTAAAAAAATATTTTGGTATTGATATAGGTTATAAAAATTATATAATTACCATAAAAAAACACACTTAAAATTAGTATGCAATTTAATTACTTAATATTAGGGTTAGTATTGCTTTGCAAATTTACATTTGGGCAAGGTTGCAGTGATGCAGGTTTTTGTAGTATAAATAGTTTTAAACCTAAAAGTATTGACAGTTTAAACATAGTGACAAACCAAATTAAAGCTGGAGCATATTTTGGAAGAGCCGATAGGTCAATTTCTGTTTTTGGCAACTATATAGAGTACAATAGAATAATAAATGAGAAGTTTGGACTAGATATAAAACTTACATCACTAGGACAAACTGATGAAAACATTTCTGTTTTTGGACTTTCTGATGTTTTTTTAAATTTAAATTACAAAGCTGTTAAAAAATTCAATTTCACCTTTGGAGCCAAAATCCCATTAAATGATGGTAATAAATCTTTAAATGGCTTGCCATTGCCAATGGATTACCAGTCAAGTTTAGGAACTTTTGACTTGTTATTTGGCATTAATTATTTATTTAAAAAAACACAACTTATTTTAGCAATTCAACAACCAATAATTAAAAATAATAATCAATTTGTTGCCAATAATTATCCTGAGGATTCAAGATTAGGATCTTTTCAAACAACCAATAATTTTAAAAGGAATGGAGATATTTTATTTAGAATATCGCGCCCATTTTTATTAACCAAAAAATTAAAATTAACAACAAGTATATTGTCAATATATCATTTGAAAAATGATGAATTTAATGAAAGTGAAATAATTACAGGGTCTAAAGGATTGACAATTAATAGTAATGTTTTTTTAAACTATAATATAAATTCAAAAAATATAATTCAAATTACAGTAGCAAAACCATTTATTACACGAGATGTGAGGCCAGATGGCTTAACAAGACAATTTATTTTGGATATAGAATATTCATTTAAGTTTTAAGATTACAATCATATTGTAGTATTATTAGGGTATACTTAACCTATCTCCATTATCTTAGATCTTATAAAAATTATTAATGAAAAAAAAATCAGAAAAACCATCACCAGAAGCAAAAGCTCTTTCTCTTTTTTTAATGGCTTACAAAACAATAGATCCAATATATAAAGAAAAGTCAAAGCGTATAAATAGACTTTGGGGGTTAGTTACAAAAGATGAATTTGGTAAAGAAGACTATGTAAAAGAAATTAAAAACATGTTAGATTCATACGGTGGGTATTTAGAAGTCGTTGAGAAAACTGTAAAGTTTTATATAGAAAAAACTGGTGAATGGAAATTAAATGGCGATGATAAGTATTGTAAAGATGCTAAACTAATTGCTGATAAAATCTTAAAAAAATCTAACTAAATATTACTTCAAATAGATCATTTTAATTAAATAACTTGTGAAATGAATTACCAGTTTAGAAAAGCTAAAAATTCTGAGGCAACTCAAATATGGAATATTTTACAATCTGCAATAAAACGAAGAAAAGCAGAGGGCAGTAATCAATGGCAAGATGGTTATCCAAATATCGAAGTTATAAAAAATGACATTGATAATAAAGAAGGATTTGTGTTAGCCGAAAATGGTAATATTATTGGTTATTCAGCAGTTTTAATTAACAACGAACCTGAATATTTAAATATTGAAGGTAAATGGCTATCCAATGAAGATTTTGTTGTTTTCCATAGAGTAGCAATTTCCGATAAATACTTAGGACAAGGATTGGCAAAAAAAATGATGCAATTCATTGAAGAATATGCACTTTCAAATAATATTTATAGCATAAAAGCTGATACCAATCATGACAATATTCCTATGTTATCAATTTTTAAGAAATTGGGTTATACTTTATGTGGGACGGTTTATTTTAGAAATAGTCCAAGAAAAGCTTTTGAAAAAGTACTTAAAAATTTAAATATTAATTAATCCTTTTACTTTTATGAAATACTTAATTTGTTGTATGATTTTATTTTCTTCTTTATCCAGCTCCATAATATTTGATTTTAATAAAAATTCCTCAATTAATAACTGGTTAGTAGTGGATGATGTAGTAATGGGAGGAAGATCAACAGGAAATTTCAAATTAAGTAAAGATGGTAATGGTGTTTTTTATGGAAATGTATCTTTAGAAAATAATGGCGGATTCTCATCTGTTAGATATAGATTTGAAAAATTAATGTTAGAAAAATTCAAAACTATTGTTTTAAAAATAAAAGGAGATGGGAAAAATTACCAATTTAGAATTAAGCATAAGTCTTCTGATTATGCTTCTTATATAACTTCCTTTTCAAGCTCTGGAGAGTGGCAAGAAATTAAAATTCCAATAAAAAGTATGTACCCTTCATTTAGAGGAAGAAAATTAGACGAACCTAATTTTTATCATGAATCTATTGAGGAAATCACCTTCCTAATCGCCAATAAACAAAATGAAGATTTTAAACTTCTTATCGACAAAATAGAATTAAAATGAAAATTTCAATAAAATAATTTTCAAATATTAAATCGACTATTTTTTTTAATACTCAGTACTTAACATTATCGCTACATTTGCAATAGCAATTATCCAATAACAATTTACAGAATGAAATTTGAAGATTTAAAATTAATTGATCCAATACTTAAAGCATTAAAAGATCAAAATTATATTGAGCCAACAGATATTCAAGCAAAATCTATTCCTTTAATATTAAATGGAGATGATGTTTTGGGAAGTGCGCAAACAGGTACTGGTAAAACTGCTGCTTTTGCCATTCCTATTATTCAGCAGTTAATAAATAGTGAACTAAACCACCAAAAGAATAGAAAAATATCTTCTCTTATTGTTACCCCTACCAGAGAATTAGCCATTCAAATTGAAGAGAATTTTAAAGCCTATTCAAAGTATACAAAACTTCGAAGCACGGTGATTTTCGGAGGTGTATCTCAGCATTCACAAACTAGAATATTAAGTAATGGGATCGATATTTTAATTGCTACACCTGGTCGTTTGCTGGACTTAATGAATCAAGGGTTTATCTCCATAAATGATGTAAAGTATTTTGTTTTAGACGAAGCCGATCGTATGCTAGATATGGGTTTCATTCATGATATTAAAAAAATAATAGCTAAACTTCCTAAAAAAAGACAATCTCTATTTTTCTCGGCAACTATGCCACAAAATATTTTAGACTTATCAAGGCAAATTTTAATTAACCCTGAAAAAGTAACTGTTAATGCAGTTTCTTCAGCTGCTGATACAATTAAGCAGTTTTTATACAAGACAAATAAAAATAATAAGAAAGATCTTCTTCTTCATATTTTGAAAGATTCAAAACTAGATCAAGTATTACTTTTTTCTAGAACAAAGCATGGAGCTAATAAAATTGTTAGAAATTTAAAAAATAAAAATATCGATTGTGCTGCTATACATGGAGACAGAAACCAAAACCAAAGACAAAAAGCACTTAAAGATTTTAAAGAAAATAAAATAAGACTTCTTGTAGCTACTGATATTGCTGCTAGAGGAATAGACATAAGTAAACTGCGTTATGTGATAAACTACGACATTCCCAACGAATCTGAAACTTATGTGCATAGAATTGGACGTTGTGGCAGAGCTGGCGAAGAAGGTATATCTATATCTATCTGTGAACCAGAAGAAAATGCCTATATAATAGATATAGAAAAGCTAATCAAACAAAAAATAGAAGTAATAAATTCCAATCCTTTTCCTCAGACTGACAAGCCAATGAGCAATGCTGAAAAGAAAGAATTTGAAAAACAAAAACAAAAACGCAAACAAGAATTTTTCGCAAATAGAAACAAGAATAGTGGTCAAAAAAAATCTGGTTTTAAAAGATATAAGAGATAGTATTTAAAATTGTGATATCTATTGATCTAGTATGAACTTTCTTATTTATTATAATTTGTAAAAATTCTTTATAATTAGTAACTTTTGAAATTAATATATAAATGTCAAAACTAAAATATCTAGGAACTTATATTAGTCCAATCTTTGCGTTAATATCCTTTAATTGTACAGGATTTTTCGCATATTCTGGTGTGATTTTATTATATGTATTAGTTCCTGTTTTAGAAAACTTTATTCCAACAAACAGTTATAACTTTAACAAAGAAGAAAATAAACTAGCAAAAAAAGATTGGTTTTATGATTGGATACTATATTTATTAGTGCCATTACATTTATACGTAATCTATGTGTTTCTTGTAACTATTTCCAATCCTTCATTAGAAATAGTAGATTTAATTGCCTATCTGATAATAATGGGAACTATACTTGGAATTAACGGGATTAACGGCGGGCATGAACTAGGTCATAAAATAGAACATCCATTTAAAATGTTTCTAGCTAGAATTTTATTAACTACTTCATTTCAAAATCATTTTATTACTTACCATAATGGTGGTCATCATAGAGATGTTGCAACGCCAAATGATTTAACTACTGCAAAAAAAGGAGATGTTTTTTATTTCTTTGCAATAAAATCACAAATTGGTGGCTATTTTAAATCCTGGAGGTTAGAGGCTGAAAAAATAAAATCTAAAGGCGGTAATCAACTTCTTAATCCTATGATTATACATACAATTATACCTTGGTCATTCTTAGGGTTAATTTATTTATTCTTTTCAATGGAGGTTACCCTACTCTATTTTTTAGCTGCTATTTTTGGAATTTCTATTTTAGAAGCTCAAAATTATTTTTCTCATTATGGCCTTAAAAGAAAATTGAAAGATGATGGGACATATGAAAGAGTAAAAGTGGAACATTCTTGGAATTCTGACCATGTAATTGGAAGGGTATTTTTATTCGAACTAACTAGACATTCTGATCATCACTTTTCTGGAGCTAAACACTACCAAATTTTAAGATCTAAGGATGAAAGCCCAATGTTGCCCTATGGATATCCAGCAATGTTGATACTCTCCTACTTTCCTTTTTTGTTTAAACCAATTATGGAGAAACAGTTGACTAAATATGGCATGAGTTAAATACTAAACTTTCTCAAGTAATTCTTGTTTTTGACTTTTCACTTTTGGACTGCTTATATATTCATCAAAAGTCATCAATTTATCTAAGCAACCATTTGGAGTAATTTCTACAATTCTATTAGCAACTGTTTGTGTAAAATGGTGATCGTGACAAGTGAATATCACAGTTCCAGGAAAGCTAATTAAGGCATTATTAAAAGCTTGTATAGATTCTAAGTCTAAATGATTTGTAGGTTCGTCTAACATAATAAAATTGCCACCTCTTAACATCATTCTAGAAAGCATACATCTTACTTTTTCACCTCCAGAAAGAACATCTGCAGTTTTAAAAGTTTCTTCACCAGAAAAAAGCATTTTCCCTAAGAACCCTCTAATATAAACTTCATCTTTATTTGTAGAAAACTGTCTTAACCAATCAATTAGAGATATTTTATTTCTAAAAAAATCTTCGTTATCATTCGGTAAATACCCAGTAGTTATAGTCTGACCAAATTTAAAATCTCCACTATCTGGTTGATCAAAATCATTTAAAATGTCATAAAAGGCGGAAGTAGCTAAATCATTTTTACTTATAAGAGCGATTTTGTCGCCTTTATTAATATTTAAATTAAGGTCTTTAAAAAGCACTTCGCCATCCAAAGATTTACTTAAATTATTAATATGAAGTATTTGATCTCCAGCTTCTCTTTCAGAATCTAAAATTATTGCTGGATATTTTCTACTTGAAGGCTCAATATCATCGAGATTAATTTTTTGTAACAACTTTTTTCTACTAGTAGCTTGCTTAGATTTTGAAGCATTGGCACTAAATCTAGCTACAAATTCTTGTAGTTCCTTTCGCTTTTCTTCAGACTTTTTATTAGCATTGTTTCTTTGACGAAGTGCCAGCTGACTGCTTTCATACCAAAAAGTATAGTTTCCGGTATACATTTTTACTTTTTTAAAATCTATGTCTACAATATGGGTACATACTGTATCTAAAAAGTGCCTGTCGTGCGAAACAACAATAACAGTATTCTTAAAATTAAGTAGAAAGTCTTCCAGCCATGTAACAGTTTGAATATCTAAATCATTAGTAGGTTCATCCAAAATAAGAAAGTCTGGGTTTCCAAAAATAGCTTGTGCCAAAAGTATTCTAACCTTTTGGTTGCCATTCATATCTTTCATATGCTTTTCATGATCTTGAACCTTTATTCCTAAGCCAGACAATAAAGCCGCGGCATCTGGCTCTGCATTCCAACCATCCATTTCTGCAAACTTTTCTTCTAATTCTGCTGCCTTAATACCATCTTGCTCAGAAAAATCAGTTTTTGCATAAATAGCATCTTTTTCCTTCATTACCTTCCATAGACTACTGTAGCCAACCATTACAGCATCAATTACCCTAAAGTCATCATATTCTGAATGGTTTTGAGTTAAAACTGCCATTCTTTTACCTGTTTCAATACTAACATTCCCTTTGTTAGCCTCTATTTCTCCAGAAAGTATTTTTAGAAAAGTTGATTTCCCTGCACCATTTGCGCCAATCACTCCATAACAATTATCACCATTAAACTTAATGTTAACGTCGTCGAAAAGAATTCTTTTACCGTACTGAAGGTTAATATTATTTGCTGAAAGCATAATTAATTTATTAGTCGGCAAATATAGTAGAATCTGTAATAATCCTAGTAAATTTTATAGCTTAAGGAGGTTATAATCTGTAAGTAATAGAATTATTTAAAAATTTCCTATTGATAACATTACTAATGTACAGGCGTTAATGCTTTTAGCTCCTTTTTTTTTAATAAGATTAGATAATTCTTCATTTTCAGCACCCGGATTAAATATATATCTTTTAGCATTCAAAGTTAACATTTGATCGTAGTACTGTTTTTGATTATTAGGATTTAAATAGATTGTAACTGTATCAAAATCAAGCTCTGGTATTTCGGTCTGAACTTTAATTCCTTGAACATCACCTGATTTTATACCAAAAGCAAATATAGTATGACCGAATTCTTTAAGTTTTATAATTGCTTTGTTTGAATATCTTTCTGGATTTAAACTAGCACCCATTACTAAAACTTTTTGGCTCATAACTTATTAAAGTTAAAATTATTTATTTTGAATGTCCATAAATGAAAACACTTTAATCTGATTTTAAAGCAAAAAAAATAAAAAAAAAGTGCTCGTTAAAGAGCACTTTGAAATTTGAATTAAGTCAAACGTTTATTTCTTCACGAAACTGCCTAAATAGTTGTTATTTTGATTTTTTATACAAATAAAATAAATTCCTTTACTAAGTTTATTTATATCAATTACATTATTGTTTAAAACACCATTAGAAATAGTGTTTCCAATCATATTAACTATTGAATACTCTCCATCAATATTTTTAATATTAATAAAATCTGATGAAGGATTAGGATAGATTGATACATTTGGAGAATCTATTAGTTGATTGCTAGTAGCAGGAGGAAGCAAAACTTTATCTAAAATATGTACTACTCCGTTATCAGCTAAAACATCAGCAGTTGTAACATTAGCGTTATTTATCATTACTCCCATTGTTAGATCTACTGTAATATCTTGTCCATTTAAGGTAGTAACAGATCCATTGGTCAAATCAGAAGAAGTTACTTTGGAATCCAATGTATGATATAATAAAATATTTGTTAAATCTGGATTTGCTAAAACACCAGCTAAATTAGTTCCAAGGGCTACAGCTAAATCGTTAAAAGCATCATCGGTTGGTGCAAATACCGTGAAATTTCCATGTGGGTTGGTTAAGGTAGATAGTAATTCTTCTTGAATTACAGCTGCAGTAAGAGATGTAAAACCATTATCAATTGCTATGTCAACAACTGTTTCAGATGGTAATACTACTTCATTAATTACATGTACCACACCATTATCTGACGTTAGGTCTGCAGTCGTTACTTTTGACTGATTAGCAAATACTCCATTACTATTAACAGAAATTTTGATAGTATTGGTATTACTTACTGGCTGTACAATTTGACCATTAGTTAATCCAGTTGAAACTACTTCTGACCCAATTACATGATATTTTAAAATATCAGCTAAGTTAGGTAATGCTAATATGTCATTAAGTGTAACGCCAAGTTTTAGAGCCAATTCATCGAATGCAGCATCTGATGGTGCGAACACAGTAAGCGATGATAATGGATTAGTTAACACAGGTAATAAACCTTCTTTTACAACAGCTGTAACTAAAGTTGTAAAACCATTGTCTATAGCAACATCTGCAACAGTTTCTTTTGGTAATAATACATCTGAAACTACATGTACTACGCCGTTAGTTGCAGTTAAGTCTGCGGTAGAAACTTGAGAATGATTTATAAAAACTTTACCAGTACTTGTTTTAGTTAGTTTCAAAGTGTTAGTTGTAGACAAGGGATTAACTATCGCTCCATTACTAATACCAGTTGAAAGAATTGTAGAACCCAAAACATGATATGTTAATATATCTGAAAGGTTAGGGAGTGCTAAAAGGCCTGAAATTGTGGTATTTAACGCGGTTGCTAATTTGTTAAATGCACTATCGTCAGGAGCAAAAACTGTACAATTAGTGTTTTGTCTAAGGGCTGCATCTAAACCCTCCTGTAAAAGAGCAGTTTCTAAATATGTATGGTTTGGAGATGTAGCAATTACATCGTCAAATACATTTGTTTGTGCTACTGAAAAGTTACTTACTAATAAAAGTGTAATCAATAATTTAAAGTTGAATTTATAAAATTTTTTCATTTTGTTTAGTTTTTGTTGTTAAATATTAAACAAAACTATAAAATTAAAATAATATAAAAATTAACATATGATAAATTCGTTTTTTTAAGAAAGAAAACTTAATAGTTTTAATTTTAATGTATTAACTTTATTTAAATGAAAGATAATCTATCTATTGATACTGAATTTTTTAGAGTTGAGAGAATTGGTTTTGGTAAAAGACTTTTTTCTTCGTTTTTAGATTTAATTATTAGTATTATTCCAGGAACAATTTTAGGTATTTATGCAGGTGCTGCAATGGCAGCTTTTTTACTTGATTTTTTTTATGATGATGCTCAAATTCAAACTTTTCAATCTGGATTCTCTGCAGATATTGCAACATCTCTTATTGGATTTATAGCATCTTTAGCTGGAATAGCTTTTACTTCCGTTTTCTTTTATATAATGGAGGGTTTTACCGGACAAACACCTGGAAAAATGATTCTTGGAATTACAGTAGCTAATATGAATGGGGAAAAAGCATCATTAGATAAGCTTCTATTAAGAGCATTTATTAAAGTAACCGGATCAGTAGTAAGAATTGCTGGAATTGTAATAACACTAGGTTGCTTTTTAGTGTTAGGTATTAAAAAACAAGCTTTGCACGATATAATTTGCAAAACAGCTGTCTTTAACAAATCTGATATTAAATAATTTAGCTCACCGTTATTTTTGAAGCAAGTTCTTTGGCTCTTTCTACAAGTACTTTAACATCTTGTTCTCCATAAGTTAACGTAACTGCCATCCTTCTAAATGGTCTACTGGTTGGTTTTCCAAAAATTCTTAAATCTGAATTAGGTGAATTCATTGCTTCTATTAATCCTGAAAATTTAGGTTGTTCACACGATGAATGATGAGCTAAAACAACTGCAGAAGCTCCATTCTTCGCAAGCTTTATTTCTGGAATCGGAAGACCAAGTACAGCTCTTGCATGTAATTCAAATTCACTAAAATTTTGAGTTCCAGCTAGTGTAACCATTCCCGTGTCGTGCGGCCTAGGAGATAATTCGGAAAAATAAGTAGCATCTTTTGTAATAAAAAACTCCACTCCCCAAATTCCAGCACCACCTAGTGAATCAGTTACCTTCTGGGCCATTTCTTGAGCTTCTTTTAAACGTTCATTAGCCATAGTCATTGGCTGCCAGCTTTCTTGATAATCACCTCTTTCTTGTCTATGTCCTATTGGTGGACAAAATAGTGTAGGGCCATTATTTTGAGTAACTGTTAGAAGTGTAATTTCATAATCAAAGTCAATAAATCCTTCTACTATTACTTCTAATAAATCTCCTCTTGAACCGTCCAATGCATAATCCCAAGCCTTTTTTATATCCGACTTAGTTTTAATTACAGATTGACCTTTACCTGAGCTAGACATCAAAGGTTTTACTACACAAGGGTATCCACAATACTTAACACCACTTTCTAATTCACTAAATGAAGTTGCATAACGGTAAGGTGCTGTTTTAATATTTAAATCTACAGCAGCCAAGTCTCGTATAGATTTTCTGTTCATTGTGTAATTTGCTGCCTTAGCACTTGGAACAACAGTAAAACCTTGCTTTTCATAATCATAGAATCTTTCGGTTCTAATAGCTTCTATTTCCGGAATTATTAAATCTGGTTGATGTTTTTCTACAAGATTATCTAATGCATCTCCATCAAGCATATTAATAATCTCTTTTTCATGCGCTACTTGCATTGCCGGAGCATGGTCATAACTATCTACAGCGACAACGTATTGACCCAATCTTTGACATGCAATTACAAATTCTTTACCTAATTCTCCTGATCCTAATAATAATATTTTCTTCATAAAAGTTATTTTTAACTAAGATTGTATTTTTTTTCAAACAAAGGTTTTAGAAAACTAGGCTTAACTTTTGACAATTGGTAATAAGGATGTTGAGTGGCGCCAAAGCCTCTAATAAATCTTTCTATGGACTCTACCATAGTTCCTTCAAAATCAAATTCTTGAGCAAAAGAAGAAGCAAATTTTACGGATTCCCACATGATTAAAGTCATAGCTTCACTATTTCTAAATGCTGGATTACTTCCTCCAACTAAATAATAAACAGTTTTCTTATTCCAGACAAGTAAAATCCCAGAATGAATATTGTTTTGATTGTCTTTAGTCATTAATATTTTACAGCAACTATTAGCTTTACATGCTTTAAATAAGCTGATTAAGTTGTCTTTAGAATATGGAATATTTAAATTCTGTCTTTGGAAAGTCATGTCTATTAATTCATGTAATTTTGAAACATCTTGTGATTCAAATACCTCCAATTTTTTTTCTGCCTTATTAATATTTTTTCTAGTGTTAGAGCTTAAATTCTCTAACAAAATTGATTCCTTTTCATAAATTTCTTTAAGAATATAGGTGTATCTAACAGAACTTTTATAGCCTTTCCAAACAAATGGTAAAATATTTTTTATACTATGGTGAAGTTTAATTACTGAAATATTAGCTTTTGGTAATTGGTTAATCAAATAGTTTAAAGCCTCTTTCTCAAAAGAAAGTTTAGTATTGTTCTTTTGTCCTTTGGGGTAAACAAGCCATGGGCCTAAATGCTGAGATAAAATAGGAAGTCCTAAAAATTTAAAACCAAGTTTTTTTTTGTGATAATAAGGTAGAACTCCAAATATTTCATTGGATTTTCTATAGATAGCTACATCCCAATTATCTTTACCAGCTAAAGAATTAAGCCACCAGGGTTGAAAAAAAATAGGTAGTTGATTATTTTCGCAAAAATCTATGTAATATGTTTTATTTTTTTTCAAAAATATTTAATAATTTATAATGAAAAAGTCTAATTCATTACCAATATAATTTCTTTAGTTCTTTAATTATGATAGAAATTAATTTCTTATCAAATTGAAAATCAAAGTCATTTGCTATTAGCATTCTAACATTATAAGAACCAAGAGCTAATCTTATAAATGATTTATTATCATATTTAACTGGCTGACCAATTATAATTTTCTTAAAATCAAAAAAATCATTTCTTTCCTTAGCACATATCTCAAGATATAAAACTCTAAGCTCATCATCGGATAGTAAGCTACCGTCAGAATGTTTTACATTAAATGAAACAATTGATCTATTAGTAAACTGTTGATCTGGCATTAATTCAAAATAATCACTTTTAATTTGAAGTTGACTAATAATAAATGCATTCCATCTATCTACAGACATTGTCACCATATCTTCACCATAAAAAGATAATAATTTCATTTCGCTGATAGCCGCTTCCCATCTTAAAAGAGTTCCGTAATTTTCATTATGACGGAATTTACTTCTTAATTTCGGATGATTCGATGGTATGTCAGAGGTGCTGAAAATTTTTAAAAATGGTTCTACTGCTTCATCAGTAATATTTACCAATTTAGAGGTGATGGTTTTTGGAACTAAAAGTGCACCACAAAAAGGAGGAGATTGATAAAATTTAGAACCTGTAAGCATTACCATACAGTTTAACCTTAGAAGATTGTTTAGAAGCTTCTGAGTGGTTCTCATTTGACAAACATCAATTACCCAAAAACAACCTTCATTAGCTCTAGGAATCATAGAGATATTATCTACAATACCTGATTTACTTCCAATAACAAGATTTGCTATGACTTGGTTTTCGTTACTTTTATTCTCTATTGTATTAAGAATTTGAGCTTTATGATTTAGTATCTTTCCTTCACTATCTCTTGCAGGAAATGCTTGTTGACTGATTTTAACATCATCGTGAATATTTTCATTTTTGACAACATTTTCTTCAAATTGATTAGTGCCAAAAAAAAATTCACCTTTAATAGCTGTATTTGATCCAGTTCCTAATTCTTCAGGACATGTTACTACACTAAAAATTGGCTTTTCAGGATTAATAATTCTTGAAAACATAATAGGAAAATAACAAAGATCGCTTCCAGAAGGTGCGTAGAAAATATCAAAGTCATTTAAGGAGTTTACATCGATTAATTTTTTAAGTTGTTTTTGTTGCTGAATTAGAAGTTTATCATAATTATCTTTTTTAAGTCTATTGAGCATTTTATCAACTGCACGTTTGCTGTCTAAATTCAAATTCGACATTGTACATGAACCTCTGTTAAACACAGATTCATATATAAGAGGATTTCCATGGTACTTATTTAACCCGTTATCTTTTAGCTTGATACGCTCATCTCCGCCTTTTACAATATCATTAATGTCCATATACAACTTAAACCACAAATAAATGTAATTTATGCTAGAATAAATATTATTTACACACTATTTTTTTAATAAATAATAACAATAAATTTAGAAAGACCGAACCTTATTGTTAATTTTACAATATGAAGAGAATTGGTATACTAACTAGTGGCGGTGATTGCGGAGGATTAAATGCTGCGGTGAGGTCTATTTTTTACAGAGCTCACGATAAATATAATTTAGAAGTATTTGGAATTTTAGAGGGTACTGTTGGCTTAATGAATCGACCTCTTTCTTACATTAAGCTTGATTACAATACTTTTTCTGGTAATTTATTAAGACAAGGTGGAACTTTTTTAGGAACAACTAATAAAGGAAATCCATTTAAATTCCCCATGCCTGATGGTACGTTTAAAAATAGAACACAGGAGATAATAGATGGTTATAATGAACTTAATCTTGATGGTTTAATTGTAATTGGAGGTGACGGTAGTATGAAAATCATAAAAGACATTGCTGACCAAGGAAATATGAATATTGTAGCAATACCAAAAACAATTGATAATGATGTTGGAGCTACTGAAAACTCAATAGGATTTCATACTGCTGTGAGTGTAGCAACAAATGCTTTAGATAATTTACAATTTACCGCAGCAAGTCATAAAAGAACTATGATTTTGGAAGTGATGGGAAGAGATGCTGGACATATAGCTCTTAATGCTGGTATTGCAGGTGGAGCTGATGTTATTTTAATTCCTGAAATAAAATATTCTATTGATGGTATTATATCCAAGTTGAAGAAAATGAATAGTCATGGTATTAATCACTCTTTAGTTATTGTTGCTGAAGCAGTTAAGGAAGAAGATGGAAATAATAGTATGGTTAAGTTTGCTGATGGGGAAGAAAGACTTGGTGGAATAGGCACTTACGTTGCGCATAAAATAATGGAAAAATCATCTGTTGAATGTAGAGTTACAACTTTAGGTCATGTACAAAGAGGAGCTCCACCTACAACTCAAGATCGCATTTTAGCAAGTGCTTTTGGGGTACACGCGGTTGACCTGATTGCACAAAATAAATTTGATAGAATGGTTGCTTGGAGCGATAGAAAAGTTGTAGACTTTCCTATTCTAAAAGGTATCGAAACTTATAAAAAAGTTGAAATCGAAGATTCTCTTGTTAAAACTGCATTAGCATTAGGAATATATCTTGGAGATATTAATTAATAATATTTTCATGTCTAAATAATAAATTACATTTATATTATTACGTAAGTTTTATGATAAAAACATAGTTTTAAAATGAATGTAGCAATAATTGGAGGAGGCGCCGCAGGTTTTTTTTCTGCAATAAATGTAAAAGAAAATTATCCAAAAGCAGAAGTCGTTATATATGAAAAAACTAAGAAATTACTTGCCAAAGTTAAAGTTTCTGGTGGTGGAAGATGTAATGTTACCAATGGATTAAAATCTATAAGTAATCTCTACAAGGCTTATCCAAGAGGAGGGAAAAAAGTTAAAAAAATATTAGAAGAATTTAACACTACAGACACTATTAATTGGTTTGAAAGTAGAAATGTTCCACTTTATACTCAAAGTGATAATAGAGTATTTCCAAAATCAGATAATTCTCAATCCATAATTGATTGTTTATTTAAAGAAATTAAAAAAAATTCTATTACCATAGAAATAGGTGTTAATGTAGAAAAAATTATTGTTTTAAAAAAAAATATACAACTCAATTTTAAAAACTCTAAAAAAGCAAAAAAATTTGATAAAGTTATAGTAGCCTCTGGTGGATCGCCTAAAATTGATGGTCTTAATTGGTTAAAAGAGTTGGGGCATAAAATTGAACCACCAGTACCTTCCCTATTTACATTTAACAATCCCAAAAATCCAATTACAAAAATGATGGGACTAGTTGCTGAAAACACAAGAGTAACAATTCAAGGTACTAAATTGCACTCAAGTGGTCCGCTACTTATTACACATTGGGGGTTTAGTGGACCTGCAATACTTAAAACTTCTGCTTTTGGAGCTAGAATACTAAGCGAAAAAAAATATCTATTCAACATTCAAGTAAATTGGATTAATGAAACTAATAATGAAAAAATAGAAATTGAATTAAATGAAATTAAAAAGAGACATTCTAAAAAAAATATTAAAAATTTAAGACCATTCAATCTTCCTGAAAGATTATGGATCTTTTTAATTGAAAAAAGTCAAATAAGTTCAGAAAAAAAATGGAGCGAATTAGGAAATAAAAGCATAAATAAATTAGTGAATCTTCTAAGTAATGATGTATATCAAATTAATGGGAAAACAACATTTAAAGAAGAGTTTGTAACATGCGGAGGGATAAGTTTGGATAGTATAAATTTAAAAACTATGGAAAGTAACATATGTAAAAATCTATACTTTGCTGGTGAAATTATGGATATTGATGCTATTACAGGCGGATATAATTTTCAAGCTGCGTGGTCTACCGGCTTCATAGCAGGAAAATTAAAAGGATAACTTATTTAAAATCGTCTAGATTAATAGTGAACAACAAACCGAAAATATTATATGAAAAATATAAAGAATTAGTTTTTAATGTTGCCCTTCATTATACACAAAACATAGAAGATGCTGAAGAAATCACTCAAGATGTATTTATTTCAATTTTTGAAAATATCAAAGATTTTAGAGAAGAATCTACATTAAAAACATGGGCTTACCGAATCACAATAAATAAATCTTTAGACTTCTTAAAATCAAAAAAAAGATTGAAAAGAATTTTCTTTTTTAAGAGTCTCAAAATTGATGATCAAGAAAAAAAAATCTCAATTCCAGAAATTAATCATCCAGGTGTAATATTAGAAAATAAAGAAAGTGTAAATGCAATTTTTAACTGCATAAATAAGTTACCACCAAAACTTAAAACAGTAATTATTCTTTTAAAAATCGAAGAGAAATCACAAAAAGAAACTGCAAAAATTATGCAGTTATCTGTAAAGGCAATAGAGTCATTATTTCATAGAGCCAAAAAAAAATTATCTATAATATTAAAGGATAATGAAAGATAAAGTCGTCAATATAACATTATAATGGATAAAAAATTAAACATATTAACTAAAATAGAAAGAGTTGAAGTCCCAGAAAGAGTATATAGTAACTTGATTCAAAAGATAGAGTCTAAAAAAAATACTTCTTCCTTAAATTTTTTATTAAAGGCAGCTGCGATAAGCCTACTTGTAATATCAATAGATTTATATTTAATAGATAAGTTTAATTACTTTAACACTTCTAATGAAATTAATTATGAGATTTACTCACTAAGTAATGGTTTATATGAAAAATAATACTAAATTTTTGATAGCTGTTATCGTCGGTTTATTAATTTCTAATATACTACTAGTTGGATTTTTAATTAATAAAAGAAGTAATCGCCCAGTAAGAAAAGAACCTAAGACTTTAATTATTAACAGATTAAAGTTTAATAGTAATCAAATTGATTTATATGAAAATCTAATAAAGAATCATCGAGAAGCTATTAATCCTACTAGAAATAAAATTCAAAAAAATAAAAAATTACTATACAGAGGCTTAAATAATAATGAGAAAATAAACGATTCAATTTTTTCTATTATTAAGGTTCTAAATAATAAAATTGAATTAATAAACTACAATCATTTTATGGATATAAGAAATATTTGTGATGATAATCAACTGAAATTATTTAATGACTTATCCAAAGATTTAAATAGAATTTTCTCCAAAAAACCCCCAAGGCCAAGAAAGTAAATACAATATATAACGGTGTTTATTTTATTAAAATATCGAACGGTCTAAATAAAATTTCTAGAAAAGTAATTGTAAACAGATAAAGATTTTATTTCGAAATTTAACGTTGCTAAATTGCATTTACTTAGATTTATAAAATGCAAATAGGTATTGATAGTTTTGCCGCAACAGAATCCACGAATTCCAGGAATGGAAAACAAAATGCTGATTCTATTAAAAAGTTAATAGAAAGAATTAAAAAAGCAGATGAAGTTGGATTAGATGTCTTTGGTGTTGGTGAGCACCACAGAGAAGAATTTTTAGACAGTGCTCCTCATATTATATTATCTGCAGCAGCTGCACAAACTAAGAATATAATTTTAACTAGTGCTGTCACTGTTTTAAGTGCAGCTGACCCTGTTAGAGTTTTTCAAAATTATGCAACTTTAGATTTAGTATCAAACGGAAGATCTGAAATTATAGCTGGAAGAGGATCGTTTACGGAAGCTTTTGAATTATTTGGATATAAATTAGATCAATACGATGAACTTTATGAAGAAAAATTAGAGTTATTAATTGAAATTCAAAAAAACGAGAAGGTTTCTTGGAGAGGGAATCATAGGCCCGCATTAAATGATCAATTAATTTTTCCAAGACCATTACAAACCCCATTACCTATTTGGGTTGGGGTTGGTGGAACACCTCAGTCATTTCTAAGAGCAGGTAATTTAGGATTGCCATTAATGATTGCCATTATAGGTGGAGAAACTCATAGATTCAAACCATTAATTGATATGTATAAAGAGGCTGGAAGAAGAGCAGGCCACTCACCAGATAAGCTAAAAGTAGGATTACATTCACTAGGTTATGTTGCAGAAAGTCATCAAGAAGCAATTGAAAATTATTTTCCTGGATACGCAAAAACATTTACTAGAATTGGAAAAGAACGTGGTTGGCCCCCAGTAACTCTTGAAAGGTTCAAAACTCAAAATGGTCCAAGTGGAGCTTTAATGATTGGAAGTGCAGATGAAATTGCAAAAAAAATATTAAATCACAGCAGAGCTCTTGGTGGTATTTCTAGATTTACATTTCAAATGGATAATGCCGAACTTTCTCATAAACAACTTTTGAAATCTATAAAGTTAATTGGAGAAAAAGTTGCTCCTTACATTAGAGAAAATGAATAGCTTATTTTTATATTTCTTATCTTTATAAGATGTCTGATTATACGGTTGCTGTAAAATATGCTATGATTTTTTTTATGATCACCATCCTTATTGAATGGGTCGCTTCAAAAATCATGAAAGTAAAAGTCTATAATACCTTAGACACAATTTCTAGTGTAAGCTCTGGAATGACTAATAATATTAAAAGCATACTAAAACTTACAGTAGTTGTTATAAGTTACCAGTGGATGTATGAACATTTATCAATATTTGAAATTGAATCTTCGTGGTGGGTATATATAATTGCATTTATTGGTATAGATTTTGCCAATTATTGGACTCACCGCTGGAATCATGAATACAATATATTATGGAATAGGCACATTATTCATCATAGTAGTGAAGAATATAATCTCGCATGCGCTTTACGACAAAGTATTTCTTCTATAGTTCAAATATATTTCTTTTTGTATATTCCATTAGCCGTAATTGGGATTCCTACAAAAGTCATTACCGTTCTTCTTCCTTTACACTTGTTTGCTCAGTTTTGGTACCATACAAAGCTTATTAAGCATATGGGGTTTTTAGAAAAGATTATTGTTACTCCATCTCATCACAGAGTTCATCATGCTATAAATTCAATTTATATTGACAAAAATTATGCATCCATATTTATATTTTGGGACTTTATGTTTGGTACTTTTCAAAAAGAATTAGCTAGTGAGCCACCTGTATATGGAATGCTAAAACCAGCAAGAACATGGAATCCGATTTTAATAAACTTCACACATGCTTTACAACTTTTTAAAGATGCTTTTAGAACTAAAAACTTCATAGATAAGTTTAAAATATGGTTTATGCCTACTGGATGGAGACCTAGTGATGTAGAAACATTATATCCAATTGGAATTATTAAAAACCCCTATAATTATGAAAAATATAATCCTAAAAAAAATAGATTTATAAATTTCTGGTGCAGCTTTCAGCTTATAATTCATCTTGGAATGCAATTTCATATTATATATCTAATTAATATTTTAGGGGAAGGGGAAGTTAATATTGATGGTATTCTTAGTGGATATCAAATATTAATCTTTTATGGATTATTTTTCACTATTTCTATATGGTCATTTACTTTGTTAATGGACCAATCTAAGTTTGCTTTGGTATTAGAATTAGTCAAAAACTATATAGGTTTTACAATAATATTTTATTTTCCGGAAGCTTTAAACGTCTATCAAGGAATTAATATTCCATACTTATTTGTGGTTTATTACTTGATAATATCCCAATTTATAACAATATATTTTTACTTTAAGATTAAAAAAGATGAAAAAATCACAGGTTTAGAAACCTCTTCTTGAATTGAATTTACTGTAACAGGGCATTGAACGATATTTGTTTTTATGATGTCTTTTATTTCTGAATAAGCCCTGAAAAAGTCCACCCTCAATACTTTCAATTATAATTGAAAATTCATTAGTTCCACCCGAGTAAGCTCCTAATTCAGAAACAGTAAAATCTCTACTATAAGACATTGTTAAAGATAAATTAGACTTTTCAAGCACTTTTTGATAACCAAATATGAAGTAAAGGGCTTCGAATTTATCTAAGTCTGTTGATAAGGTAGACATTTGTCTTCTATAAAAAAGACCTAAATGCAAAGGGTTTATCCAAGCTTCAACAAGTCCAACCTGTAAGGTTGATAAATTCCCTTGAGAAACTAATAATGCTGAATGCTTTATGCCACCAGATAGTTTAGATTTATTAAATGGCCATAACATTGAGCCATGAAAAGTAAACCTTCTTTTAGTTTTATAAACACCATTATTAACAAAGCTATTTGATCTTTGGACAAATTCGTGAACGGCTAAACCTAACTCTAAATCTAAATCAACAGGCAAGTTAAATCTTCTAGATTTAGTTCCTCGTTTAAGATGATAAGTAAGAACGGTTCCTAAAGAAAGGTTTGAAGATTTAAATTTATCGCTGTTTGGAATAACAAATGAAGTACTATTAATGTTACCCAAATAAGGATCTAATTCGTCACTAAAAACTAATTTTGACCAGTCTATTCTTCGGGTAATATTTTGGTAATGAAAACCAAATTGCCAAGCTAATGGACTAGGGAAAACATCAAAAAGTCTGTATGCACCACCAAAGTGGAATCTATCAGTTCTAAAATAGCTTTCTCCTTCTGTACTTGTTGAATAAAGCATTGAAACAGATGAATTAGACTGATTTTGCCATGAGTCAAAAGAAACTGAAGTTGTATTAAACTTTCCTGGTATTTTAGACCATTGATTCTTATTATTTATAATTAACCTATAGTTATTATCCATTCCTGACATCGCAGGATTTAAATAAATAGGATTAAAATAATACTGGCTAAAACAGGTTCTTGTGAAAAACAATTAGCAGAAATGATTAAAAAAATTAATATGTTAATTATCTTTTTCATTATTTATCTGATAACAGTTAAAGTTCCTGTTTTTCTTAAAACATTTTCTTCAATTGGCTTTTGTCCTCCCCAAAAACTATCATCTTTAAACTGAGCTTCTACTTTCCATATGTAAACGTCAGGTTCAACACCAATACCTTCATATTTACCATCCCAACTTTCTGTTGGTTGACCTTCGTCGTCAAGGGCTGTGCTTTCCCAAATAACATTTCCAAAAAGATCAAATATTTCAATTTTATAGTAGTTCATTCCCGTTCCTTTTGGAATAAAACGTGAAACCTCAAAATTGGTTGCTTCTGGAGAAATAGCATTTGGAATATATAATGCTTTTTTAAACTCTATATATAAATCCTTAGTTAAGCTATCAATACATTCGTCCGAGTTTGTAGTATATAATGTGTAATAATAAGTTCCATCAAACGAATATTTATAATAATATGTAGGTGTTTCTAAATTAGAATCATCTCCAAATCCAAAGTCCCAAAAATAAGAACTAGCACCTAAAGAATTATTAATAAACTCAATAGTTCCACTAAGAGGTTCTAAACCCTGTATATGGTTAAAAGTAAAGTCTGCTGTTGGTGATGGAAGAATGACTAGATTATTATTGAGTAGTGTGTCTGAACAGCCACTATTAGTATTGTAAGCAAATAAAGTAATATTAAACTCTCCACTGGTATCAGAAACAAATATTGAAGAATCCCCCTTTAAATTAATTCCATTGCCTAAATTCCAAATCAAAGAATCTGCAAAAAGAGAATTTGAATATAAAAATGAAGTATCTCTTAAGCAAATAGAATCTTTGAAATTTGATTGTGCAACAGGAACTTGATTAAATATAACGTCAAAAGGATTAATAAGAGTATCAAAACAATTAAAATTATTAAATGAAACTAGCTGAATGTTGAAAACTCCAACAGAATCGTAAGTGATTGTTACAGAATCAGCGTTAGATAATTGTCCATTTCCAAAGTCCCATTGAATGTTACTTCCAGGGGAAGAGGTATTTATAAAGTCTACTATAATTGGCAAATAACAGGGGTCAGTATCTACATAGCTATAATTTGAAATTGGAGATGGATTGATAACAATTGATTTGGAAATTGAATCTTTACAACCTTCTAGATCTTGTGCAATTAGCTTAATTGAATAATTACCAGAATTCTGGAAAAGATGAGAACCACTAAAAAAAGATCCCGTAGATCCGTCATCAAAATCCCAGAAATAATAATTAGAATATACTGAATTATTAGTAATTAATGAAGTGTAAGGTTCACAAGCAATTGTTGTATCTAGATTAAAAATTGCTTCTGGCTTAGAATTTACTGTAATAACTTTAGCAGTAGAATCCTTACATCCTGAAATATTTTCTCCAACTAAAGAAACTTGATATGTTCCATTATTATTAAAAATAAAAGACGTTGAATCCTTTTGAATATCATTTCCTAGACTATCGAATGTCCATGTAAAAAAGTCTCCTCCTGAAGATAAATTTGTAAACAAATAATTTGATGGTAAGACACAAGTGTCTTGTTTGAAATAACTAAAGTCTACTTGTGGAATTGGTAAAATATTTACAGTATTTCTGGAAGTATCTAAACAACCATATGAATTCATTACAACAAGAGAAATGTCATAAGAACCAGAATTATTATAAGAATAAGAATTAAAATTTGGATTATTAGTTGTAGCTCCATTTCCTAAATTCCAAGAATTTAAGACGGCACCTGTAGAATTATTGACTAAAGAATAAGAGGCTGGTAAAACACAAGAGTCTAATTGTAATACATTAAATTGAGAATTAGGAACTGGTTTTATAAATATTGATTTTGTAATACTATCTGCACATCCAAAGGAGTTATTTGTTAAAAGTTTAATATCATAGTTTCCAGTATTAGAATAACTTTTAGGATTAAGACTATCTGTGGGGTTAGTGATTGGAGAGCTAGTTCCATCTCCGAAATCCCATTGATAAGAAACACCTCCATTTGTTAGATTTTGGAAATTATAATTTACAGGTAATAAGCAAGTATCTAATTGTATGGGATTGAAATTTGCCACTGGAACAGGATGTGGAGTTATATTAAAATCAAAAGAATCGACACAACCACTTAAGTCTTCAAATCTAACGTTTACGCTGTAATATCCATCTGTAGTATAATTATGAGTTGGATTGGCTAATATTGAGGTATTTCCATCACCAAAATTCCATAGATAATAACCTACAGAATTAACAGTACTTGAAAAGTTTACAGGAAGAGGGATACATCCGTTGGATGTATCTGAAGTAGCTGTAATTTCTGGATATGGTAAAACTACCAAATCTATAGAATCGTAGGCAGGACAATTATTAGTTAATGATGTTCCCAACAATATAACTCTGAAAGAGCCAGAATCAGTAAAAATATGATTAGGATTTGTTAAAGAAGATATACTACTATCACCAAAATCCCAGTTATTACTAATTCCAATATCCGAAGAATTATTAAATTGAAAAGTAGAGCCTGCACAAAGAGTATCGTCAATTACAGAAAAAGATACATTAGGAGAAGTATTCACTCTAATTGTAGCATAGGCTGTATCAAAATTACAAGCATCACTAACTGCTAATGAAACTTCAAAAGAGCCGGTATCTGTGAATGTATGAGTCGGAGAAAAAGTATTTGTAAAATTACCATCACCAAAATCCCAACTTTGAGTATTAGATCCAACTACCGTGAATTGTGTAAATTCTACATCTAGAGGAGTACAACCAACAGTAGTATCTGTACTAAAAGCTGCTACTAAAGTATTTGGCACAATAGAAATCAATTCAGATGAAGAATCTGCTCCACACTCATTAGTAACACGTAGTTTAATAGTATAAAAACTTGTTGAAGTAACTGGAGGGTAGAAATGATCAAAGAGAGTATCTGATGTATTTCCTAAAGATCCGTCACCAAAATCCCAAGAATAAGTATCTGGTAGACCGTAACTATTATTAGCTAAAGTGATATTACCAGAAAGACAATCACCAACGTTTGAAGTAGGCCCAAAAAAGGAAATAGGTTTAGGCATACTTTTAATTTCAGTATTTTGAATACTAACTCCACATAAATTAGTTACTGTTAAAGAACTAAAATAAGATGTATCAGAAATAACCCCCTCGTTATATATATGGTTAGGTGGTAATGTATCTATTGAAGTAGAGTCATTTCCTAAAAAGTTTTCAAGACCAAAATCCCATAAATAACTTATGTATTTTCCAGTAGAATTATTAGTAAAATTAACCAAGAGTGGTCCACATCCCGAATCTGGGCAAGAATAAGAAGCAGTTGGAGGAGCCAAAACTTCAAAGTTACTTTGTGAAGAATCTTGGCAACCCACAGTTGAAGTGGCAATATATTTTAAATTGTAAAAACCTACTGCATTTAAATTAAATATAGGGTCTTTTAAATTAGACGTCACCCCGTTAGAAATTGTCCAAGAATGAGTCTGAGCTAAAGTTGATGTGTTATTAATAGTATCATTAACATTTAGACAAAGTATAGTGTCGAGATCATAATTAATTGTTGGAAGACTATTCACTGTAATTTCTAAAGAATCTGAATTCTGACATCCATTTACAGGATTTTGATAAGTATAGATTAATTTATGTGATCCTATTCCTGCACTTGAAGGGCTAAAAAGACCTGTTACAGGGTTAATACCGTTACCAAGCCAAGATCCTCCCAAGGGAAAAGAATGAATAATAGTATCTGGAGATGAAATACAAGTTTGATAACTTGCATCTAAATTTATTGTAGGAAGAGGATGAATTAATATTTCCATAGAATCTTTTACTAAGCAATTTCCTGTTCCAAGTGAATAAACAAGATTTACAGTGTCTACAATTAAAACATTATAATTACCAGCCAATGTAACCCCAGTTCCTGTCCAATCACCACCTAACGGCACTCCGTTTAAAACTATAACTCCAGTATCTAAACAGGCTTGAATATCAACCCCAGCATTTGGAGCTGGAGGAATATTTACAGTTAGAACCACTGAATCTATTGTATTACAGGTGTTAGCATCTGAAAAATCATAATATTTTGTAAAGGATCCAATTCCTTCTGGAGTGTAAACTCCTAATGGCGAAATACCGTTGCCAGACCAAACGCCTCCGTTTGGTGATGCTCTAAGTTGTACATCAATTAAAGAATTACATAAATTAGTGTCCGGCTGAATAGTAACTGTAGGAGAAGTATATTCTGTTACAATAACACTATTTGAAGCTATACATCCAAAATCATCTGTTGCTGTTAAAGTAAATGTTTTAGTTCCATTCATGTCATAAAATGGATTTAAAATAGTTAAATCAGAAAGGGAAGGTAAATCCCATAAAAGTGAGTAAGGAGGTATTGCACCTGTAACCGATCCGGTTAAAAATGCAGTATCTTCAGGACAAACACTTTGAGGTGAACCAGCGTTTACTGTTGGTAAATCCAAAACATCAATATGAATAGTATCATATGCCTTACAGGTTTTTGAATCTGTAACCTCCAAATAAACAAACTCATCAATATTGGTAGTTATAATGGGATTTGGAATACTTATATTGTTGATAGTAGCATTTGAGGACCATGAATAATTATAAGTTGGAGTTCCTTGGTTAACAACAGATGATATTTGAAGAGAGCTATTTTTACAAACTGAATCAATTTCATTTAAAACTATTATTGGAGATTCATTTACAGAAAAATTAGTTGTTTGGTTTGGGGAGGGCCCACAAACGTTCGTAGCAATTAAATCTACATTAAAAGTTCCAAGACTACCAAAAAATACTGGTGCTGGTTCTTGGAGGTTTGAGTTTTGAGTAACAAAAGGCAGATTACCAGAAAATGTCCAACTATAATTAGTCATTGCGGCAAAACATGTGTCAACTGTAGCAGAAGGTATTATTGTAACAGTGTCACATGCATCTGGAATAGCATTAATAGATACTACAGGTAAACCACCAGCGTTCACAGTATCTTTATAATTGTCTACTCCACAAACATTAGTTGTTTGAAGGTTAATTGTGTAACTGCCTGGTTTATTAAAGGTATAACTAGCATCTAAGCTATCAGGAGACGAATAACCATCCATAAAAACATCATCAAAAAATATTGAGTCAATTCCAACTAGGTCTATAATGGCTCTTAATTGAAGTGTAGAACCATTAATCCCATCAACTGAAACTAAAGAGTCTACAAAATTAGTACCAGTAAGAGTCGAGTTTCTAGTGACAGAAGTCCAGCTTGCTCCATCCAATTTATACTCAGTTACAATTTCTCTAGTAGGAGATGTTGCTGTATTATTAGTTGAAGCTTTTAATCCTGCAGAAATATTATTATACTGAGATATATCAATCACTGGTGAGTACCATACTGAACCATTAACATTTGAACCAGCAGCAACAAATTTCTCATTGGAAACAAAAAACCTATCGGAAAGTCCAAAACCCCCATTTAAAGATACATCCCAACCTACAGAAGATGTATCAAAAGGATAAGTACCCATATATCCTTTATTATTTTGACCAGTAAAATTTTCTAAATAAATTTCAGAAGTTATAGAATCTGAAGCCATTTTAATAATTGATGGTGGAGCACTACCATCACAACCTTCCATAATTGTAGAATAAGTCCAATCAAAAACAGCATTATAATCATTGATTGATTTTGAAGTATTATCGGTTATTACAATTAAAGGTGCACAATCAAAATCTTTATCAATAGTAAATTCAGCATCTGGTAAACTGTCAATATAAAATTTAATAGAGTCAATATCAAATACATCACCACCACCACATCTAGAAACCTTTTTTAAACTAAGAGTATAAGCTCCTTTTTCTTGAAAAGTTAATATAATTTCTGTAGTCCCATGCGTCAATGTATTTGTTCTAGATAAATTTGTATAATCTCCAAACAAACCTGATGAAACAGTAAAACCTGTATTGGGAGATAATTCCCAAGCAATTGCATCAGAACTATCGCAAGTGTAATCTAAACCCAAAAAACTAACAAATTTCCCTTCATAGCTTGAATCTTTAAAAGTAATTGGAGTATTGATACAAAAAATAGAATCTGTTTCCTCAATTTTAGCAACTGGAGGACTAGACACCACAATTGGATCTGCAGTAGAACTTGCAACTCCACAACCGTTTACAGCCTGAACACCAAGTAAAAATGCATTTTGATTTTGTTGAGTAGAATACCCACATGATGAACTATCAAAAGTATGAATTACAGTATAAACAAGAGAGTTATTTAAAAAAGAAGAATCTGGTTTGCCATCATTTGTATATTTTCTATACTTAGTTCCTGGACTATTTCCAGTAACATCAACTGGAAAACCAATGGTTGCAGGAGCACACAAATCTAATACGTTTGCAGGAATACTTACAGCTATAGATGGGTTAGTTCCGTAAAAGAAATTTTTCTTGTAAACTCTTTGACAAGAAAAAGTAGGATCATTTGCATTAATTTTTATTTCATAATTACCAGGGTTAGTATATGATCCAGTTGTATTAACTCCTGGAAAAATAGTCATTGCAGGGTCGCCGTTTCCAAAGTCAATAGAATAAGTAGTCCCAAGAGTGTTAGCTGCAGTTATTACTGTAGATAATTCAATATTGAGTAAGTATGGTGGAGAAGATATATCACAGTATGCCCAGTCTCCTGACGCATTAATATTAAAATTAATTGCACCTGAGTTAGTAGTTGTTAGTTCAGCATCAGGTGACTGTCTAACATTTATAGTATTTAAAGCAGTATCTTTACATCCGTTGTTATCGATATATATATACATTAGTTCTACTGGCAAAAGAGAATTTCCATAACCTGTAGTAGATGGATCATAGATATTGTTCGTCACTCCTGCCCCCGAATAGTAACTTGAATCAGGTGCAATTGGTAATGGAATACCTCCCGTCAAATTATATGGGTTGATACCACTACAAACAGTACTGATTGGATTAGTCCAATTCACACCTGTTGGTTGAGGATTAACCTGAACTGTAGTAGAAGCAGTATTATTTAAACAATTATTAATATAATCTTGAGTGACAACTGTAAAAACTTCACCATTTGTCATGCCAACAACCCTAGAAGATGACTGATCATCATTTAAAATTGTTGCTCCTTGATTAGATGTCCATAACCATTCTTGAGCATTTCCTCCGGTCTCTGAAATTATTAATGTGTCAGTAATACAAACAGGTGTTGAGCTACTAATAACAATTTGATCAGCAATATTTACATATAATAATGAACTGTCTTGGCAGGTAACTCCATTATCAATAAAAGACGCTATAACCTTATAAATATTGTTAGATGTTGGATTTGATGTTGGATTTGAAACATTAGGAGACGATAATCCTATAGATGGAGTCCATTGATAGGACACTACAGGCGATCCAATAAAGCCGCTAGCAGTGGGAGAACCTCCAAGAGTTAAGTTAGCACCAGAACATATATTTTTTTTGTAAGACTGACCAGTTACTAAAATATCATCAAGTCTAAATCTTTCATTATCTTCATTTACAGCTATTTTCACACGTATCCTAACAGTCGAACCATTTAAACCGCTTTGAGAAACAGTTACTGTAGTTGCACTTAACCCATCTGTCATCTGACCATTATTAGAAAAATATGTCCAGGAACCACCATCAATACTATATTCTGAATAAAATATATCTGAAGCTTCATACCTGTTAGCATTAGAAATTTGACTTGCATTTAGAGATAAATTTATATTCATAAAATTTTGAATATTTACAGATGGAGATATCCAACTACAAATACCGTCTAAATCTCTAGATTCTAACTTATCATTTACAACTTTAAAATAATCTAATTGATCACTTAGTATAGCATTAGTAGCATCAATATCCCATGTGCACCCAGAAACATCTTTTGGATTTGTCCCTTCAATACCTTTACCGTTTTGACCTGTGAAATCTTCGCTATATAAAGTTTCCGTTACTAAATCTGCTGAAAGACCTGCATTTACAGTGAAATTAGAACATTGGGATTGTTTTTCTTCAACTATTGAGAATAATAAAATTAAAAGGGAAATAAACTTAACTAACCTCATAGAGAGCAAATATAGTTTAAATTACATTTTAATTATAACAAATTCTGTTCTTCTGTTATCTTGGTGCTCTTCCTCGGAACATGGAACAATATTTGAACCCTCACATTCACAATTGTTTTTTAATTTAGACTCACCATAACCCTTACCATACAACCTTTTAGGATTAGTGATTTTATTTTTAATGTAGCTTGCTGAAGATTTTGCTCTTCTATCTGAAAGACTTCTATTGTAAGCTTTTGAAGCTCTACAATCTGTATGAGACCCTAGCTCTACTTGCATCTCTGGATAATCATTCATAACATCTACTATTTTATTTAATTCAACTGCAGCATCTTCCCTAATATTAGATTTATTCACATCAAAATAAATAGGGTTAATCTCAATTATAGTGGCAATATCAACTCCCGAAACCAGCCTAGCTAGAGTAACCATAGCGGTATCAAATAATTGACCATCAGAAACTACGTAAGTAAAAGTATCTGATTTAACGAAATAGTCCTCTGCATGGTAAGTAAAAGAACCATCTTTTAAATAATTAATTTTGCCATGTGATGGATTCTTAATTATAAATGTTGATAAATCGTCATCTGAGGGGTCATAATCATTGTGAAGTGTCCCATTTTTATAATCTACAAGAAAGTCTTCCCCTTTTTTAATTAAATAATGATCGTCTACAGCTACTGGCTTTGTTAAGGCTAATGAACTAATGTAAACGGTAATGTCCTCATGTGGTACATCTTCATATAGAATTTTGTAGTTAAAACTATCTTTTTCAACTTTATCATCTTTTGGTGTATAAACAAATGTTCCATTTTCATTAAAACTAACCTTTCCATTACTAGGAAAACTGGTTAATTTTGCTTTGTGAAAAATATCATCACTCATAAAGTTTTTTAAAGTGTCATTTAAAAAGTCGTTATCTAAAACTGAACTAGATAAAACCTCAAGTTTTTGACCACTAACCATAGAGTAATAGTCATCAACTCCTTTAGAAACACTAATATTAGTTTTAAAACTATAAATATCGTCATCACCTTTTCCACCATCTCTGTTAGATGATAAAAAACCAAATTTAATATCTTGTGAAAGAAAAAATGAAAAGTCATCTTTTGGAGAATTAAATGGTATCCCGATGTTATCTATAGTTATAAGTGAAGAATCTAAAAAATTGTGGGACATAAAAATATCTAAACCTCCAAGACCAATTCTTCCATCAGATGCGTAAAATAAAGTATTACTATCCATATAAAATGGAAAAACCTCATTACCCTCAGTATTAATATTATTACCAAGATTAATTGGTTTTGATAAGCCAATTAATTTTTTAGAATTATTATTGCTATTAATGTTTCCTAAAATCTTACAATAATATATGTCTAAACCACCATAACCTCCAGGCATATCACTGGAAAAATAAATTTCTTTACCATCAACAGACAAAGTAGGATGCATTACAGAATAATGATCATTATTTACTGTAAGTCCAAAAACACTATCTTGAAAATTAATATTATCTACACCTACACCAAATAAACTCAAAAATATAGACTCGTCCTCAGCATCTACACTATTACTTCTTGTAAAATATATTGTTTTCTGATCATAACTCATGATTGCTGGCCCTTCCTGGTATTCGTCATTTAATTCACCACTTAAAGAGACTGGGTTTGTGAGCTCTGATGTAGAATAATTTAAAGTAGTTTTGAAAATATCATAAGTGGGTTGATCTGGCCTTATAAATTTTGACTTCTTGATGCGTTTAATAGAGAATTCGTCAGCACTAGTAAATAAAACATCATAAGAATTTGCACTGTCATTTTTAACAGCAAATGCTCCAAAATCAGAGTTTTTGGTATTTATTGACAAGTTAAATAAATCAACCTTTGAAATACTACTTAAAAGTTCTTTATGAGAAGAATTACTTTTGAAAATTTCAGCTCTTTTTTCATTTGAGGAATTTGCATATTTAGCCCTTACCTCTTCTGCTTCATCAAACTTATCTCTTAAGTATAATATATGAGAATAATTATACCAATCAACAGGGCTGTTTGTTTTTTCAGCTAGAGTTCCATAATAGTATTCTGAACTATCTAATAAGTTTAAACTTAAATATGATTTACCAAGCTTACGTAAGACATCTACATCTTTATTTTTGACTTTAGAAAATCTGTAAACAGCTTTTTCAAAAGATTCTTTTTCAAAATAATAATTTCCCCAATCTTTAGAAACTTTATCAGTTTTTCCAAATCCATATATAAATATTGGAGCATTTTTATTCTCTTTATTTATAAAACTTAAAGAATCTCGACTGTTAAACACATCTTCATTATTTGCTTGACCAAGCATTCCTAAAGAATCTTCTTTAATTAAAACTCCATCTTGATAAAAAAAATCTTTCCCATCTTGGTGATGTACTATTACAACTTTATGGTTTTCTTCTTCGAAGTCTAATTTCGCTATATCATTATATGTTGTTAAACTATCTTTTTGAACTAACGAATCAACCTCTATTTCATCACATTTTATAGTTAAGTTTAATGTAACAATACTATCGCATCCAATTGAAGTTTCTAATGTGTCTATGTAAATTCCACTTTTTGAATATTTTATTGAATGCCACACTAGAGAATCACAAACAGTTATTGAAAGAGAAGTATCCTTAGACTCTTTGACTATAAGTGTTGATACAATTAAACTATCAAGTTCACCCTTAGACTTAGAAACTAAAGTATCTTGATATTCTCCAGGTAGATACTCATAAGAATCTTGAATAAAGATACTATCTCCTTTGCATATAGTGTAAGTATTTTGAGAATGTGATTTAAAAACTAAAGCAGCAGCTAAACAAAACAAGATATATTTCAATTTAAACTTCATTAAAAATATCTTGGAGATTTTATAATTTTCTTACTTTCATAAATATGATCATACCTCAAAGTAATCTCATGTGACCCATTATTAAACTTGAATGTTTGGTTACCTACAGAATACCCAAATGAATACCCTACTGAAAGTTGATCACTAAGGTTAAGCCCAACTAAAAAAGCATAACCACCTCCAGAACTTCCAGTTGGCACAAATATTCCAACAGGTGCTCTAAAAGCAAACCCGGCCCAAGTTTCATCTCTAAAAATTAAAAGACCTGTTAAATCCAGTGTACTAGCAGCATTTTTAGTGAATTTCAAAAACGAACTAGGTCTTATTTTTAGATTATCTGTAATTTTAAGAACAGCGCCAGCTCTAACAAAGTAATGTCTTTGTGAAGAATTAAAATCATAATTAACTAGTTGAGGGGAGGAAACACCTAAATACCACTTTGTTGTATAATAGTAAAATCCAAAACCAAAATTGGGCATGAATTTTCCAATATTGTCAACATTAAAAGAAGGATCATTTTGATCATCTAATTCTAAACTATTCAAATCTATTCTAGTATGATTACCTCCGACTTTTACTCCCATTGATAAACGATGATTCGGGTTATTTAATTTCAAATGATAAGCAAAATCTAAAGTGAAATTATTTAATGTTGAAGGTCCTATAACATCATTAGAAAAACTTAAACCAAACCCTAAAGATTCATTTATTAATGGTGTGCTTAATGATATGGTATGTGACCATGGTGCACCTTCAAACCCTGTCCACTGAGATCTATTTAGCATTGTAACATTAATAACATCTTTAGAACCTACGTAAGCAGGATTTATAGACTGACTATTGAACATATAATATGTAAACATTGCATCCTGTTGTGATTTACTAGAAATCAAAAAGGCCAAAAATATATATATTAAAAGTAATTTCTTTTTCATTATCTTCTTATATAAACGTATCCTTTCAATGGTTTTATACCACTTGGTCCTGAGCTAAAATCGATGATATAGAAATAGGTTCCTTCTGGAACTCCACCGTCTCCAATCACAAGATTATTATGTGTATTTGTTGATCCATCCCAGCCAGATGAACCATCCCATTCATTTTCAGAACTGTAGTTATCAACTTGCCAAACTTTTACTTCCCATCGATTGTAAACTTCTACTTTATTTACAGAATATTTATCAATACCAGAGATATGCCAGGTATCATTTATACCATCTCCATTTGGAGAAAATCCTTGAGGAACAATAATTTGATCTAGTTGTAATCTAGTTGGACCAGTTACTTGATCTGAACCGCAAATAAATCCTGGGGTTGATGCTGTTAATCTCACTAAATACTGGTCATATTTCTTATAAATATTTGAAATTAATAATGTACTAGTTAGAGAGCCAGAGAAAGTTGAATCGTCAATAATATTGGCCCAATTAAATCCATCGTCAGAACTAATTTCCCACTGATAATATATTGTTGAAAGTGAACTAGCTGTACCATTAATAGTAATATTATCACTTTCTGAAAACTCAATGATTTCCGGAAGTTGAGCATCAAACACAGCTTCAGATCCTTCTTCTAAAAAGTCGAATATTCCATTACTATCTAAATCATTAGGATTTGTATACCCATCTACTCCACTAGTTACAATTCCTAAAGAATCTATTAACAAAGGAGTATCACCCAGGTAACCATCTCCATCATCATCTGTGAAACCAGATTCTACTACATCATCACATCCATCTCCGTCACTGTCTGAATCTAAGAAATCAGGGGTTCCGTCTCCATCAGTATCAACTAAAATTGAGCCTTCTGTAGAATCTGCAATTCCATTACTATTAGAATCTCCAAATCCTGAATCATTAGAATTTATAACACCATCATTATTGGTGTCTTGATTTCCATTACCTGATTCTACCACATCGTAAATACCATCATTGTCACTATCTAAGTCTATAAAGTCAGGGACACCATCGCTATCACTGTCAGGAATTGTAGATCCTTCAGTTCCATCGGCCATTCCATTATTGTTATTATCAGAAAATCCAGTATCATTTGAATCTACTACCCCATCATTATTTGTGTCTTGATTTCCATTTCCTGATTCCACAACATCATAAATTCCATCATTATCACTATCTAAATCTAAATAATCTGGAATTCCATCTCCATCTGTGTCAGTAGAATTGTTAGTTCCCTGTGAATTATCAGCCATTCCATTATTATCAATGTCCGTAAAGCCAGTATCATCTATGTCAATTACGCCATCATTATTGGTGTCTTGTTCTCCATTTCCATATTCCACCACATCATAAATACCATCATTATCACTATCTATATCTAAGTAATCGGGAATTCCATCACCATCACTGTCTCCAGTACCTTCGTCATCGTCTGAAATTCCATCATTATCATTGTCATCATCTTCGTCATCTGGAATTCCATCACCGTCTATATCATCGCAATAAATTGTAAGATTAATAGTAATTATGCTATCGCATCCAGATGATGAAATCAAAGAATCAATATATGTACCAGTGACTGTATATAAATTTCCACTTGGAGAAGTATAAATACCGCAGGTAGTATCTGTTATGGTACTAAATATAGTGTTTATAGTAATGTCATATACTATTATGCTGTCACATCCATTATAAGATGAAAGAGTATCATAAAAAACTCCAGATGATGAAACGGTATCTCCAGAAGGAGTAATATATATACTGCAAACAGTTGAGTCAATGATGTTTATATTAAGTGGATTGACTTGTAAATCAAAAATATAAATAGTATCACAAGCTGAAACGTTAGTTACAGTATCATAGTAAATTCCAGATGTGTCAAGATATATATTTCCAAATAATATACTATCATTTTGACAAATTTGACTTGAAATATTAATATTAACTATTGAATCAACTAACAGTTCTGTCTTCAAAATACTATCACACCCAGAAACGCTTTGTAATGTGTCGAAATAAAAACCTGAAATAGTCTTATAACCCCCTTCTAAAAAGGCACTGTCTGAGGAACAGATTGATAAAAATAATGTTGTTAAATATCTTGGTAAAGTATCAATATAGATTTCTAAAATACTATCACAGCCAGAGTTAGTTTGAAGAGTATCATAGTAGGTTCCACTTTCTGTTTGATAAATTCCGTTCAATAGAATACTATCACCATAGCATAATTGTAAAGTATCAGAAACATTAAAGTTAAAATCTTTCACTAAAAGATTAAATTCTGATATACTATCACATCCTGCTTGTGCTTGTAATGTATCAAAATATGTTCCTGATACATTGTAATACAATCCACTAAAAAGAGCACTATCACCATAACATATTTCTAAGCTATTAGAAGATCGAACTAAAGTGTCAACAATTAAGCTTACTGCTGTTACACTATCACAGCCTTGATATGTCAAAGAAGAATCATAATAGGTTCCACTAAATTTCTGGTAAATTCCAAATATGAGAGCACTATCATTTAAACAAATCTGTTTTGATTCAATAATATTGTAGCTTCTATAAATAGTCAAATCAAGAGTAACTAAACTGTCACAACCTAAGTTACTTTGCAATGTGTCAGTGTAAACACCAGTTGAATCATAATTTTTGGAATTCCAAAGGATATTAAACGTGTTTTCACTACAAACTTTTAGTGTAGTAGTATCACCAACATTTAAATTTCTTAACGATAAAACTAATTTAGATACACTATCACAACCTGCTTGGGCTTGAAGGGTATCATAATATGTCCCATTTGATTTGTAATAAATACCTCCAAATAACGAGCTATCTCCATAACATATCTCTAAACTATTAGTTGAATAAAGGACAGTATCAAATATTAACTGATTACTCAAAATACTGTCACATCCTGAAGCACTTACTAAAGTGTCAATATAAATCCCACTTACTTTTTGATAAGAGCCATTTAAGAGTGCGCTGTCTCCATTACATGCATAAATTGTGTCAATTTGAAAATAACTGTTGTTGATTGACAATTCTAATGTAATTATACTATCACAACCAGCTATACTTTGTAATGTATCATAATAGAAACCTGTAGAATTGTAAGAAATTCCTTTCCATTCAACACTATCACATCCTGTAATTACTGTTGTATCATTATTGTAGGAATAATTTATAACTAAATCTAACGTAATTATACTATCACAACCTGCTACACTTACTAAGGTGTCATTATACATTCCACTCGTTGTATATATCGTTCCTCCCCATACTGTACTATCACACGCAGTTAACACTGTCGTATCTCCTACATTCTCAGGCAATACCGTTAATGCCGTTACCACTATGCTATCACAAGTATTCGATGCTCCACCTACTATCGTATCGCTATAACTTCCACTTACACTCTGGTAAATTCCGCCTAACAAGGCACTGTCCCCATAACATATCGTAGAATCTACATTGCTTGTCACTGGACTTACTATCGTTAAATCTAACGTAATTATACTATCACATCCTGCTACACTCTGCAGCGTATCTCTATAGATTCCAGTGGTCGTATAAGTTGTTGCATTCCATACTGTGCTATCACACGCAGTTAACACTGTCGTATCTGATGCATTTGATCCATTTATCGTTAAGTCTAACGTGATTACACTATCACACCCTAAAGCACTTACTAGCGTATCGTTGTATAATCCACTTAGCTTATAAGTCGTTCCTCCCCAAATCGTACTATCACACGCTATTAATGTCGTCGTATCTCCTATATTTAAATCCTTTACTGTTAATACAAGTTTACTAACACTGTCACATCCTGCTTGTGCAAATAGCGTATCTCTATAGACTCCGCTAACTCCGTAATAAACCCCGTCAAACAATGCACTATCTCCATAACACAACTCTAAATCAGTGGTCGAGTATACAACAGTATCTATAATTAACTCTGTTCTTAATATACTATCGCAACCCTTTATACTTTGTAAAGTATCTACATATAATCCACTGACCGTTTGAAAATTTCCTGATAATAAAGCACTATCTCCTATACATCTATAGATCGTATCTAAAATATCATAGCTTTCATTTATCGTTAAGTCTAACGTTATCACACTATCACACCCTGAAGCACTTACTAAGGTGTCATTATAAGTTCCACTCGTTGTATATGTCGTTCCTCCCCAAGTCGTACTATCACATGCAGTTAACACTATCGTATCTTCCAAATAACTGTTATTTATCGTTAAATCTAACGTGATTATACTATCACAACCAGCTACACTTTGTAAGGTGTCGACATACAACCCACTCAACATATATATGATTCCATTCCAATCAACACTATCACAAGCTATTAAACTTGTAGTATCTCCTATATTTAAATCCTTAATAATTAAATTAAATATTGATACACTATCACAACCAGCTTGAGCCTGTAATGTGTCTGAATAAACTCCACTAACTCCAATAAATACACCTCCAAACGAGACACTGTCTCCATAACACAAGTCTAAATCAGTGATCGAGTAAACAACTGTATCTATTATTAACTCTGTTCTTAATATACTATCGCAACCCTTTATACTTTGTAAAGTATCTATATATAATCCACTAACCGTTTGAAAATTTCCTGATAATAAAGCACTATCTCCTATACATCTATACATCGTATCTAAAATATCATAGCTTTCATTTATCGTTAAGTCTAACGTAATGATACTATCACAGCCTACTACACTTTGTAACGTATCTCTATAGATTCCAGTGGTCGTATAAGTTGTTGCATTCCATACTGTGCTATCACATGCAATTAATGTCGTCGTATCTCCTACATTCTCAGGCAATACCGTTAATGCCGTTACCACTATGCTATCACAAGTATTCGATGCTCCACC
>ENA-ORDA01000524-ORDA01000524.1-marine-metagenome-genome-assembly--contig:-NODE-524-length-38063-cov-5.324488_pt1 | contig 38063 bp, 31 predicted proteins | sample MGYA00237778_ERZ508506 | MGnify/ENA primary metagenome ERZ508506 (study PRJEB26177, sample SAMN06267891) | marine metagenome | isolation source: Monterey Bay, California, USA | place: Pacific... | reverse complement strand
ATGAGAACTTAATTTCTATAATTTTTAAAGATGATTATGGGGTTATAAAAGACTCAGGTGTAGTCAAATTTCCTAGTGATAAGTTTTCTGATTATCCCGAGATAGCAGTACTTTTTGAGAAAAATTTCATTCTTAATGATACGATTTCAGACTATTTCTTCATTGCAGAAAACGGAATAAGTGACCGGGTAGTTATAAAATTTAATGGTGCTTTATTACAAAATACAAACAATCAAAAAGATTTTAATGAAATCAGAGGATCAAGGCATTACACTGGACGCTTTTCTGAATTCATCATCCCTAAGTCAATTATAATAAATGGAGTTAACACTGTACAAATTTTTGTGCTTAAAACTTCATTATCTCCTATTTTTCATGGTGATATCTATCTGAAAAAAGATAGTGACCTAGAAGATCGAGAGGTTAAAGAAATCAATTTGAATGGAGATTGGACATACACTATTTATTCTGAAAACTTGTCAAATTTTAAAACAGCTGCTTCACATGCCACAGTTATTTTCTCTCATTATAACTTTAATGAAGAAAAATTTACAAGTAGCTCTTTTAACGATAATGATTGGGGCACCACTAATTTTCCGAATTCATTTGAGAGTATTTTTAATAGGCAGCAATTAGATGGAGCTGTTTGGTTTAGAAAAAAAATAAACTTTAACGAAAAACCAAAAGAAGACTATGTGTTTGAGGTCCTACAAGGGATTGATGATGTTGACTTTTTGTATGTCAATGGACAATTGGTAGGTAACACCAATTGCTGGAATTGTCCACGACGATATATAATTCCTAAGGAATATATGAAGAAAGAAAATATCTTTACTTTGCTTGTAATAGATAATCACGGACCCGGAGGAATAAGGGGTCCAATTAAAATTAAAACTTCAGAAAAATCGATAGATATTTCGAATGATTGGAAATTTAAATTAATTTTTGATTTAAATATTGTTCTTTTTATTAAGGATCATAAAGAGGTTTCAAATCCATTTGAATCAATTAATTACAGTTTTATTGATTACGATGGTAATGCTATCCAAAAATCAAAAGTGGCTGAAACTATAGGAATTAACATCGAAGATGATTACAGAGCTAACTTTTTCCTACTATTATCAATTACTTTAATCCTAATTATTGTGCTAGCGATTTTAATTTATAAAAATTTCACATATAAATCAAACAAAAAAAAGGATCAAACAAACTTTAGCTCCAATGATAATATATTAATTAGGTCTGGCCGTTCTGATCATAACATTAAAATTAATAGCATTTCCTTAATTGAAGCAAAAAAGGATTATGTGAAAATATCTACAACTGATAATTCTTATTTGGTTAGAAATAATCTAAAAGTATTTCTTGAACAACTTCCCGAGAATATACTTGTTCGTGTAAACAAATCTCAAGCCATAAATATCAATCAAATTGATAGAATTAAGAAAAATATTATTTATACAAAAAATGATATTTCCTTAAAAATTGGTAAAAGTTACATAAAAACGGTAAATCAGGTTCTTAAATAATTAGAATAATGTATACAAATTAAGAGGTTTTGTATATGTTTTACAATGTATATATATATTTTAGAATCTAAGCCCAATTGATATGAATTTCTTGGTATAAAAAATTTACATACCTTTCTCTAAGTAAAACAAAGCCCATGAAAAAATTTGACCGACGATCGTTCCTAAAAGCCTCTTCTTTATCTGCTGCTGCAATTGCTTCGACATCATTACTTGCGAATTGTGTATCTCCCAAAACAACTTCTAAAGGAATTTATATGGGTGGCTTTGCTGCACCTAAAATACCTAATTTACGAGCAGCTTTTATCGGTGTTGGTGCCCGAGGTGGGGATCATTTACGCGTGGTGGCTTCGATGGAAAATACCGAGGTTGTAGCCATTAGTGATCTCTATGAAGATCATGTGGAGCGCTGGTCTCAAATTGCCTCTGATATTGGAAAAGGAGAACGGCATCAGAACGTTGTGACCTATTATGGAGATGAAAATTTGTGGAAAAAAATGCTAGATGATGTAAAACCCGATGTAGTTTTTATCGCCACAAATTGGGAAAACCATGCGCCCATGGTTATTCAAGCCATGAAAAGCGGCGCTCATGCCTTTGTCGAAGTTCCCATTGCAACCACTTTAGAGGACATGTGGGAAATTGTTCGTACGTCTGAAGAAACCCAAAAGCACTGCATGATGATGGAAAATGTCAATTATGGAAGAACCGAATTGATGTACCTCAACATGTGCCGCCAAGGTGTTATTGGCGATCTATTGCATGCAGAAGCTGCCTATATCCACGAACTCCGTTTTCAGATGGAAGAGCAAGAACGCGGGACTGGGTCGTGGAGAACGCATCATTATGCCAAGGGAAGAGGCAATCTATACCCTACGCACGGATTGGGTCCAGTAGCACAATACATGAACATCGGTCGGACTGAAGATACTTTTAAAAGCATTGTTTCCTATTCTACCCCTGCAATGGGTCGAAAGTTATATGCCGAAAAGAACTATGCTCCAGATCATAAATGGAACCAATTGGATTATCAAAATGGAGATTTAAATACATCAATAATCAAAACACAATTGGGAAGAACCATAATGGTTCAATGGGACGAGACCAGTCCCCGACCCTATACCCGTCATAATTTAATTCAAGGAACACAAGGAATTTTAGCCGGCTTTCCAACCCGAGTTGCACTCGAAGGTGGTTTTGAAGACATTACCAAAAACCATCATTCATGGGTAGAAGGCGAACATCTGGAAGCTCTTTATGAAAAATACGATCATCCTTTGTACAAACGTCTGAATCAAAAAACACAAAACAGCGGTCATGGAGGAATGGATGGAATCATGGTATATAGAATCGTAGAATGTTTACAACAAGGGTTACCACTTGATCAAAATGTATACGAGGGTTGTTTTTGGAGTGCTGTTACTCCTCTCAGTGGAGCCTCTATTGCACAAGATGGTGCACCACAACAATTTCCCGACTTTACAGTCGATAGGTGGAAAGAAACCCGTCCTTTGGAAATAATATCTTAACCTATTCAATGCAACTCCCACAAGCCTATATAAAAGTTAAAGAAATTGATACTCGTTTGGGGAAGGTTATCCTGTATACCAATCCCGCTTGCACGTTGTTGTATGCTGAAGCATCGGGATATATTAGTCTTGGTATACTCAAGCAAGATCTGACGTTTGTATCTGATTTTGATCAAAGTCAAACCCAACCCTGGACGTATTTGGTAAATACAGCTCAGGTTCGATTTGCACATCCGTTGAATCCATTCTATTTGAATCAACTGAAAAACAACAACCATTTGAAGCAGTATATCGTATATATTCCTTCGCCAGTTCTTCGTTTCATTAATCGTGCTTTTTGGATATTAATTCCAATTGATCAAATGTTGAAAAGCGAACAAGAATTACAAACGATATTGAATCAGCATGCTTTATTGAAGGATTAAAAGGCTGTTAAAAAATTTCTTCCTATGCAAAATTATAGTAGGTTTGAAGCATGAAATTCGATTGGAAAATCTTCGGCTTTTTACTACCTATTTTTTTTAGTTCCTCTACTTTAACAGGGCAAAATTTTGAGATCAAACCTCAAACCTATGAAATCGAAGGGAACAAAGAATCACTCTTACTACCCAAAAAAGATACAAACGCACTCCCAGACTATCTTCAGAAAGAGTTTTTTAAAAACACGCCGAATCTAGACGATCAAAACGATCATTTTGATCGCCCAGAAATAGACATGAGTAATCAGGAAACTTTTGTTGATCCAGGAGATTACTATCTCAATAAGCTACGAACTCCAGAAAACGAACGGAATCCTGTTGATTTTAAAGTTGATCAATATCTTGGGGATTTTAAAAGTAATGCGCCTTTTGTTCAGGTTATCTTTAGAGATCATGAAGCTCAGGATGGGGATCGTGTTCGGATTTTATTTAATGAACGCGAAGTTGAAGCTAATGTACTCTTAGAGCAACGTTTTAAAAGACTCAATGTAGATCTACTATCTGGTTTCAATAAAATTGAATTCATAGCTCTCAATCAAGGTGACTCTGGCCCCAATACTGCCGAAATTCGAGTGTATGACGACCAAGGCGGGTTAATCATGGCAAATCAATGGAACCTAGCTACAGGCACCAGAGCCACTTTAATTGTAGTAAAAGATTAGCTGTTTATTACTTTCAAATAAAAAGCAACAAAAATATTACATTAGTTGCTTATAAAACTTAATTCTTACGTAATGAAAAATAATATACATCTAATAGTAAGCACCTTTGCTATTGGCTTGATTCTAGTGGGATGTGCTCCCAAAACCGAAAAAGCAACCGGAATTGATCTTTCCTTAATGGATGCAACCGTGCGTCCTCAAGATGATTTTTACAACTATGTCAATGGAACTTGGATGGAGAATGCAGAAATTCCAGACGACAGAACCCGCTGGGGTAGTTTCGATGAACTTCGAGAGAAAACAGATGCCGATGTTCTTGCATTATTAAAAGAAGCTGCGGCTAAAGAACAGGATGAAACTTCGGATGAAGGAAAAGCAGTTTTACTTTTTAAACTCATAACAGATACCATCAAAAGAGATGCAGATGGAATAAATCCACTGAAACCTTTTTTAAACCAAATCGATCAAATTGCTTCTCTAGAAGATGTACAAAATTATTTGATTAAAACTCAGCCTTACGGCAGTGGTGGAATTTTTGGGTTTTATGTTTCTTCTGACGCAAAAGACAGCGACAAAAATGTACCTCATGTTTATGCAGGACCTTTGGGTATCGAGCGTGATTACTACGTAAAGGATGATGAAGATTCTAAGAAAGTAAAAGCGCAGTACGAAACGCATGTAGCCCGTATGTTGGGCTTTTTGGGTACAGATGAAAAAGAGTCTGCAGCTTTGGCAGCAACCGTAGTTGCCTTGGAAACTCAAATGGCTGCAGCTCGATTAGACAAAGTAGAACGTCGTGATCCAGCTAAACGTTATAATCCTACCGCAATGGAAGGCTTACAAAGTTTGGTGTCTTCCGTTAATTGGAATGCATACTTTAACGGCATTGGCGCAAAAGGTTTAGAAGAAATAATCGTTACTGACCTTGGTTATTTTACTGCTCTAAATGGTTTATTAAAAGGCAACAGCATAGCCGATTGGAAAGCCTATTTAAAATGGACTCTAGTAGACCAAGCAGCAAGCGAATTGACTACTGAAATGGAAACGGCAAATTGGGATTTTTATTCTAAAACACTTCGCGGTGCTAAAGCCCAAAGACCCTTCGAAAAAAGAGCGCTATCGCGTGTAAACAGAAGTTTAGGTCAACCTCTTGGAAAATTATATGTAGCGGAAAAATTCCCTCCAGCTGCCAAAGAACAAATGAAAGAGTTGGTTGGTAATTTGATTAAAGCCTACACCACTCGTATCAATAATTTGGAGTGGATGGATGCTTCAACCAAAGAAAAAGCAATTGAAAAACTTGAAAAAACAACAGTAAAAGTTGGGTATCCTGATCAGTGGGAAGACTACAGTGCTTTAACACTAAATGGTGCCGATGGAACTGTTTCTTATTTTGGAGCAATGCTCAATATTGCACGTTTCAATTTCAACAAGGATCTAGAGGATCTTAAAAAACCTGTGGATAAAAGCAAATGGTATATGTCACCTCAGACTGTAAATGCATATTACAACCCACCCTATAATGAAATTGTATTTCCTGCTGCAATTTTACAACCTCCATTCTTTGATTTCAAAGCAGATGCTGCAGTGAATTATGGTGGAATTGGCGGCGTAATTGGTCACGAAATATCTCACGGATTTGATGATAGCGGAGCAGATTATGATGCCGATGGAAACTTAAAAAACTGGTGGACAGAAGCAGATTTGACAGAATTTAATCGTTTAGGTAATAATTTAGCTACTCAATATAGTGCAATCGAAGTGCTCCCAGAAACCTTCATCAACGGAAAGTTTACCTTGGGTGAAAACATTGGAGACGTTGGTGGAATTCATGCCTCATATGATGCATTGAAACTACATTTTGATACACATGGAAAACCAGAACCAATCGATGGATTCTCTGCCGAAGAACGTTTTTTCCTTTCTTGGGGAACCATTTGGAGAGCAAAAATAAGAGATGAGGCACTAAAAAACCAAGTGAAAACAGATCCACATTCTCCTGGAATTCAACGTGCTATGCAACCGCTTAAAAATATGGATGCATTCTACGCTACTTTCGATGTGAAAGAAGGAGATGCAATGTATTTGAAACCAGAAGATCGCGTATATATTTGGTAAAAAATATTATATATTTTCTATGGAAGCCAAGGCATATGTCTTGGCTTTTTTTATCTTTAAACATCATGGATTTACTCGCTTCTTTACTTCAACAATTGATTAGCTCCATTGAGTTGGTCATGTTTTTCTTAGTTATCGGGGGAGGACTCTTTCTACTCTTTCAAATAAGAGCCAAACCCTTGCTCTTAATAAAAACATCCTTCCAATTACTTTTCAGTAAAGAAGGTGGAGCAGGTATTTCTCGATTTCAAGCCTTATCGGCTGTATTAGCATCCACCGTTGGCTTAGGGAATATTTCTGGAGTCGCAATTGCTATCTACATGGGTGGCCCTGGTGTTATGCTATGGATGTGGGTGACTGCAATTATCGGTGCAATTATTAAATTTTACTCCTGTACTCTTGCAGTGTTGTATCGCGAAAAGGAAGATGACGGAAGCCCGCTAGGTGGTCCAATGTATTATATGAAAATTGCCTTACCAAAATTCGGGAAACCTTTTGCTGTTTGGTTTTCAATTGCCGGCTTATTCGGTGTACTCCCCGCTTTTACCGCCAATCAACTTACACAAACTCTAGTAAGCGTAATTGATCCTAATCAATATATCGATCTTGGAGTTTTGAATTGGAAGATTGTCATAGGTCTAATCTTGGCATTACTAAGTGCGTTTGTAATCTTAGGCGGGCTAAAGAAAATAGTAGAAGTTACCTCCATGCTCGTTCCAATAATGGTGGGACTTTATTTTGGTATAGGAGTTAGCATGTTGGCCATGAATGCCGAAGCAATAATTCCTGCCTTACAGCAGATTTTTAGCGAAGCCTTTTCTGGACACGCAGCGGCAACAGGTGGCTTTTGGGCTTTGGTGATTTTGGGCGTTCGCCGTGCCGTATTTTCCAACGAAAGTGGTATTGGAAACGCACCAATGTATCACGGGCAATCAAACACCAAAAACCCAATTTATGAAGGCTTAGTAGCTTCTTTAGGCCCCATATTAGACACCGTTTTGGTGTGTTCGATAACTGGTCTTATTATTATTATCAGCGGAGCAACTGAACTCACGCAACTGAACGGCATTGAGCTTACCTTAGAGGCTTTTAACCGTTTGTTTTTTGGAATCGGAGATGAATTACTCCTACTTATGGTATTTGTTTTCGGAATTTCAAGCCTGTTTACCTATTCTTATTACGGTGTAAAGTGTTTGGGCTATTTGACTCAAAAAAAATGGGGTCCATGGTACAATTACATCTATATCGTTAGCATTGTGTTTTCTGCGGTAGCAACGGTTGACCTCGTGATAGGGATTATCGACCTATCCTTTGCGCTGATGGCTATTCCTAATATGATAACCCTTCTTTGGCTTTCTAAAAAAGTAAAAGGCTTATTGTTTGCAACAGCTTAAAAACGTGTTTCTGTATAGAATCATTTTACCAAACAAAAAGGATGCTTTTTTTTAGTACATTTATTGAACAAACACAATAACGTACAATTATGAAAAAGTTCTTACTTTACTCTTTTAGTTTGCTCTTCTTGATGAGTAGTTTTAATCTTGAAGCACAACGCAAAAAAAAGAAAGTTGAAAAAGCAGCGGAAATTTCTTTAGAGGCTTTTAAATTCAGAAATATAGGCCCCGCCTTTTTATCTGGTCGAATTGCAGATATTGCAGTCCATCCTGACAATGACAACGTATGGTATGTCGCTGTAGGTTCTGGCGGCGTTTGGAAAACAGAAAATTCAGGAACAACTTGGTCGCCCATCTTCGATGATCAAGCGTCTTATTCTACCGGTTGTATAACCATCGATCCAAACGACCCTGCTCGTATCTGGGTTGGTAGTGGTGAAAATGTTGGAGGCCGACATGTTGGCTATGGCGATGGAGTTTACCTCAGTCCAGATAGTGGAGCAACATGGAAAAACATGGGGCTTAAAAATTCGGAACACATCTCAAAAATAGTAGTACACCCCAATAATTCTGATGTTGTATGGGTAGCAAGTCAAGGGCCTCTTTGGAAAAAAGGAGGAGAACGCGGCGTTTATAAAACAACCAACGGTGGTAAAAATTGGAAACGAGTATTAGGAAATTCAGAATGGACCGGTGCTACCGATCTAATGATTGATCCGAATGACCCGCAAATATTATATGCCGCAACTTGGGATCGGCACAGAACTGTTGCCGCTTATATGGGAGGTGGACCCGGATCTGGGATTCATCGTTCTACAGATGGCGGAGAAACTTGGGAAAAATTATCCAACGGACTTCCAAAGTCTAATATGGGGAAAATTGGTTTAGCACTTTCTCCTCAAAAATCAAATGTAGTTTACGCTGCTATCGAACTCGATAGAACGCAAGGAGGAGTTTATCGTTCGGAAGATGGTGGAAGCTCTTGGAGTAAAATGTCCGATACCGTTTCTGGTGGAACAGGGCCACACTACTACCAAGAATTATATGCTAGCCCGCACAAATTCGATCGCCTATATTTAATGAATGTTCGTGTATTGACTTCTGAAGATGGTGGAAAATCGTTTACACAATTGAAAGAAGAAAAAAAGCATTCGGATAATCATGCCTTGATTTTCAAAAAGGATGATCCCAATTATTTAATGATTGGAACTGATGCTGGAATTTATGAGAGTTTTGATTTAGCACAAAACTGGAGATACATCAAAAATTTACCCCTTACTCAGTTCTATAAGGTTGCTGTAAATAATGCAGAACCTTTTTACAGTATTTTTGGTGGAACTCAGGATAATGGTTCCGTAGGTGGGCCATCTGCAACAGACGAACGCGAAGGTATTGCAAATAAACATTGGTATAAAACACTGTTTGCTGACGGTCATCAATCGGCTACAGACCCAGTCCATGACGATATCATTTATGCAGAAACACAACAAGGTGGACTTCATCGAATTGATTTAACCTCAGGAGAACCTGTAATGATTCAGCCACAAGCTCAAGAAGGAGATCCTTATGAGCGTTTCAATTGGGATGCACCTATTTTGGTGAGTCCACACAATCCAGCACGTTTATACTTTGCATCGTATCGGGTATGGAAATCGGAAAGTCGTGGGGACGATTGGGAGCCTATTTCAGGAGATTTGACCCGTAACGAAGAGCGTATCGAACTTCCAATTATGGGACGTCAACAAAGTTGGGATAATCCGTGGGATGTTGGGGCAATGTCGAATTATAATTCCATCACTTCCTTATCAGAATCTCCTGTAAAAGAAGGGGTTCTTTTTGCTGGAACAGACGATGGACACATTCAAATATCTCAAAATGGAGGTCAGCAGTGGAATCAAATTCCAGTGACAAAACTGGGTCTTCCAAATCGTTCTTTTGTGAATGATATCAAAGCGGATTTGTTTGATTCAAATACCGTTTATGTTGTTTTAGACAATCATAAAGAAGGGGATTTTAATCCTTACATCTATAAGAGTACTGATCTTGGTGTTAGCTGGAAATCCATCAGCAGTAACCTTCCAAAGCGTACTTTAGTTTGGAGAATAGTGCAAGATCACGTGAATAAGAACTTACTTTTTGCTGCTACAGAATTTGGAGTTTATGTTAGTTTAAATGCAGGTACAGCTTGGCAAAAGCTACCCGGTACACCAACCCTTCCTTTTCGAGATTTAACCATCCAGAAAAGAGAAAATGATTTGGTTGCTGCATCCTTTGGACGTGGTTTTTATGTCTTAGACGATTATAGTGCTTTGCGCGAAATGACTGCCGACAACTTAAAACGTAAAGGAAAATTATTTGCTCCTAGAACTGCCAAATGGTATGTGCCAAGAAGTAATGTTGGTAATACAGGTGCTGATTATTTCTTCTCGAAAAACCCAACCTTTGGAGCTGTTTTTACCTATCACTTATCGGATGATTTTAGCACTAAGAAAGAGGCTCGAAAAAAGCGTGAGAAAGAACTGAATAAAAAGAAACTCAATGTTCCTTTCCCCGGCTGGGATGCTCTTGACCTTGAAAAAAACGAAAAAGGTGCCAAAGTGCTCCTTACGATTCAGGACCCTCAGGGCAATATCATCAGAAAAATAAGTGCCAAAGCAAAAAAAGGGAGTAACCGAATTGCTTGGGATCTAAAACACTTCAATCCTTTTTCTATTCCAGAAAATGGAAAAATAAAAAAAGGAGGGTATAACTCTGGTGCACTTGCCATTCCACAAGCATATACTGCAACGCTCTATCTCGAAGACAATGGCGTTGTAACTCAATTGGATGAGCCCATTGTTTTTGATGTAAAACCCATTCGCGAAGGGGTGCTTCAAGGCGTGTCTCACCAAGAATATGATGAGTACCGTAATAATTTGAGTGCTTTAATTAAAAAGCTGGATGTACTAGAAGATGTTTTGGAGCGTAGCGAAGAAAAGTTGATGGCTTTAAAAGCAGCACTAAACAATTCGAACATCGTTCCAGGTCCAATAAACAAAGAAATTCAAGCCCTTCAAAAAGAAGCGATTGCAATTAAAAAATCTGTAGAAGGTAGTCCTTCGAAAGATGAAATTGGCGAACGTACACCTCCCAGTATACAAACCCATCTTCGGGTAGCTTACAGAGGTATGATGTCGACGTATGGACCAACTCCATTGCATCAAAAAAGTATGGCTTTAGGTAAAAAAATGACCTTGGAGATCGAATCAAAAGTAATGAGTCTTCAAAACGATAAAATCAAACCATTAGAACAAAAATTAAAAACATTAGGTGCTCCCTACATTCAAGGGCAAGGCATCGAATAAATAATCTAACCCCCTACTGAGCTAGACTCAGTGGGGGGTTTAATTTAAAGCGCTATGACATTCAGGAATATTCAAGGAGTATCGATTGATCCGATTTCGTATACCAAAGCAATGGTAGCCAAATACCCCTATGCTACTATTCACATTGGAACAGATTCTCAAAGCATAGCCAAGCGAACTCTATACGCTACTGTAATTGCCTATCGATTGGGCAATCGTGGAGTACATTATATCGTTCATAAAATTGGCGTACCCAAAATTAAAAATCTATGGACCCGCCTGTGGAAAGAAACCGAAATGAGTATTGATATTGCTGAGCAAATGAAAAGCAAACTAGATGTTGATATTCAGATTGATATGGATTATAACGAGGATGAAAACTTTAAATCCAATCGATTGGTCAATGCATCCCGGGGATGGGCAAATTCTTTGGGGTATCAAGTCAATATGAAACCCAATATTCAGGTGGCAACTCGAGCTGCGGATCATCATTGTAAATGAATGTTTTTTAGCCTAAAGCAGTCACAAGTAAACACCTTATAACTTCCCATTCTTTTATGTCTTGTAGCTTCAAAAACTGTAAAGGAATATGATATATTTGTTTGTATTCAAAACTATTGATCTCCTATGAAGGCATTTATTTTCGATCTTGATGGTGTACTTGTAGACACCGCTAAATACCATTACATCGCTTGGAAAACGATTGGAACTAGTTTTAATTTCAATCTAACAAAAACTCAAAACGAAGGTTTAAAAGGCATCAGTCGAACCGATTCGCTGGATCTAATGTTGGAGTGGGCGGGAACAAAAGTGAGCTTGGAACAAAAAGAAATTCTTTTGCGCCAAAAAAACGAACATTATTTGGAATTAATTCAAGAAATGGATCGAACTGAAATTCTCCCAGGGGTACTGACTATTCTGAATTTTGCAAAAGAAAATAGTATACCCGTAGCGCTCGGTTCAGCAAGTAAAAACGCCCAATTGATTTTAAAGAAATTAGACTTACTTCCCTACTTTCACAGTATTGTAGACGGAACCCATGTTACGCATTCCAAGCCCAATCCAGAAGTTTTTCTTCTGGGGGCAAAGAATTTGAATACCCCTGCAAATCAATGTGTGGTATTTGAAGATGCAGCAGCTGGGGTAGCCGCAGCCAAAGCCGCACAGATGGTTGCCGTTGGCATTGGTGATCCCATAGAGCTTGCCGCAGCAGATTATATTTTCAATTCTCTTGAATCCATAGATTCGAATCTTCTACAAACGTTAGCAGCTATATAATGATCGGAAAACATTACCTCGAAAACCCTTGGAAAATAATTGAACACGGATGGAGTCCAGAAAACGTAAAATCTTCTGAGAGTTTATTCAGTATCGGAAATGGGGCTATGGGGCAACGCGCCAATTTTGAAGAAGATTATTCTGGATCTAGTTTTCAGGGAAGTTATATTGGTGGGGTTTATTATCCAGACAAAACTCGTGTTGGCTGGTGGAAAAACGGCTATCCAGAATACTTTGCAAAAGTGCTCAATGCGCCCAATTGGATTGGAATCCACATTAAAGTTAACGGTCAAGTCTTAGACCTCAATCGATGTAAAACAATTACCAATTACGAACGTGTGTTGGACATGCAAGCTGGAACATACAGCCGAACATTCCGATGTACACTTCAGGATGAAACCGTACTTCAAATAGAAAGTCTTCGGTTCTTGTCTTTGGATCAAATTAATTTAGGAGCAATTCGCTATACAGTTAAAGTAATTCAAGGAACTGCAGCACTTGAAATAAGTCCTTATCTCGATGCTGGGATTAAAAACCAAGATAGTAATTGGGAAGATCAATTTTGGCAGATCGATGCACTATCAACCGAAGCTGATCGGGCTTTTATTCTTTCGCATACCTTGAAGACAAAGTTTCATGTGTGTACCTATATGGAAACGCAACTTTGGACAGAAGGTAAACTACTGAATATACCAGCCAAAGCGACAGAAGTACAGCATAAAACAACCCTGACTTATACCCTTCCTCTATCTGAAAACAATAGCGTTACCCTCATAAAATATGGCGGCTATGTTAGTGATCGGAATTATCCAAAAGAGCATCTGAAACAACAAGCACAAAAGGAACTCGAAAAAGCAAGTGAAGTTGGATTTGATGTTTTGCTTGAAAAGCACACAAACGAATGGGCAAACATATGGGAACGCGCCGACATACAAATTGGTGGGGATGTGAAAGCCCAACAGGCAATTCGATTCAATATTTTCCAACTCAACCAAACCTATACCGGAAATGATGCTGGTCTAAACATCGGCCCCAAAGGATTTACGGGAGAAAAATACGGCGGAAGTACCTATTGGGATACTGAAGCTTATTGTATTCCCTTTTATATGGCGACCAAAAAACAAGAAGTAGCTCGCAATCTGTTGGCATATCGGTATCAACAGCTCGATCGCGCAATAGAAAATGCCGTTAAACTCGGCTTTACTTCTGGAGCTGCACTCTACCCTATGGTTACTATGAATGGCGAAGAATGTCATAACGAATGGGAAATTACTTTTGAAGAAATTCACCGAAACGGTGCCATTGCGTTTGCAATATTCAATTACGAACGCTACACTGCCGATACTTCCTACATTCCCGAAATGGGCTTGGAGGTATTGATCGGTATCAGTCGTTTTTGGGCACAGCGATTTAACTTTTCTAAAGATAAAAACGCCTATGTTATGTTAGGTGTAACTGGACCAAATGAGTACGAAAACAATATCAACAACAATTGGTATACAAATTATATAGCCCAGTGGTGTTTAGAATATACCGCCAAACAAGTAGCTCGAATTCGCAATGAATTTCCAAATGATTATAAACGTATCACTGCCAAAACCAAAATAGACACTGTCGAAGTAGAGCAATGGAAAAACATGGCCTCACAGATTTACTTTCCTTACGATGATGACAAGCAGGTTTTTTTACAACAAGACGGCTTTCTAGACAAAGAACTTACGCCAGTAGCTGATCTAAATACAAACGAGCGGCCTATAAATCAGCATTGGTCATGGGATCGTATTTTACGTTCTCCTTACATTAAACAAGCCGATGTATTGCAGGGTTTTTACTTGTTTGAAAACCAATTTGACTTGAAAACATTGGAACGTAATTATGACTTTTACGAACCTTTAACCGTACACGAATCGTCTTTGTCTCCCTGTGTTCACTCTATTTTAGCTTCTCGCTTAGGAAAAGAAGAACAAGCCTATGCTTTTTACCTAAGAACAGCGCGTTTGGATTTGGATGACTATAATGCTGAAGTTGAAGAAGGTTTACACATCACCAGTATGGCAGGAACTTGGATGAGTATTGTGGAAGGTTTTGCGGGAATGCGAATCGTAGATGATCAACTTTCTTTTCGTCCGCGATTACCCAAGGCGTGGGATGACTTAGAATTTCGAATTAATTTCAGGGATGTCATTTTATCAGTTACCATCACCCACACAACCATTGCTTTTTCTACAAAATCAAATGATCCGATCCGCTTAATGGTCGATGACGTTGCTCATGAAATAGCAGGTTCTAGTGTATTGAGTATTTAAAAAAAACAGAACGTACTATTTTCTTAACTCTGGTTACATCGATAAAAAGGCTGAATTTATTCTTCCCAATAATCATATACCAAAACATCCACGGTAAAAGGAACAAATAGTTTTACAAAATCTTGATGTATCGGGTGTGGAAGATAAACCTCATCTCGATCAGTTTCATTCTCAAAATACAGTGTTAAACTATGCGTATAGCCTTTATTTAACCCTTCGGGAGAGACATTTGTTGTGTATTGAAGATTGTGGACGCCTTCAATTCCTTTGAGTGTTTGCGCTCCTTCTGCGATGGTTTTAAATTCTTCGGAAGTGACACTGTCTTTGTATTGAATCAGGACCACATGTTGTAGCTTGGATGTTTGCACTAGCGTTTCGGGTTTAGATGTTGTACTACAGGAGTAGCTTAAAATAGAAAGTATTACGATTAAGATTCGATTGGACATACAGTTGAATTAGATAGATTTATGAAATTTAAAAAACGATGTTACTACCGCTTCGGGGGTTTCTACATGTGGGTAATGTCCTGAGTTTTCGATAAAAACTGTTAGGGATTGGGGTTGAAGTTTTTGAAAAAATTGTGCCGTGCCTAGACCAGAAATAGGATCTTCAATACCATTGATCATGGCCATCGGAATTTCAGGATGCTGCAGAGGAGCTCTCCAGCGTTTGATATGCGTTCGGCGTTCTTCTAGATATTGACTAATTACAGGAATCATTCTTCGTCCATCGTTGTTGAGTAAAAGATTCCACGAAGAGTCTAAAAATACTTTTGTGGGAGGATGGGCTTGACTGAAAATATTATTCATTGTGTTTTCATAGGTTTTACTCGAAAGAAAACGTCCCAAGAAAGGTCCCATAAAGGAACCCAATAATTTTTGAATGATACGCGGACGATTTACTTCAGGAAACATACCCCCATTCATAAAGACCGCAGAAAGCCATTTGACTTTAGCTTTTTGTTCTTTTTTACGTGCCAAAAGTTCTTGTACAATCGTATCTCCTATATCGTGAGCAAAAATATGGGCTTCGGTAATTCCCAGATCTTCTAACAACAATTCAACTGCATCAGTTTGATTCATTATGATATCTTTATTCATTGGAGTTGTTGATTTTCCTAAACCTGGAAGATCCGGAACGATACAATCAAATTGCTTGGCTAATTCGGGTAATACCGTTGCAAAATCCCAAGATGAGGTTGGAAATCCGTGTATACAGACCAACGGAATTCCTTTTCCTTCACGAACGTAAAAAACAGAAGTGTCTCCAGAAATAAAAGAAGTTCCCTTTGCGTACCAAGATTGAATATCCATTGGGTTATTTTTTAATGAAGGTAGTAAAAAAGATTGTGGGTTGTATTAATCAAAATTGTATACCTTGGATGTAGTATTCAGATTTTAAAAATATTCTTATGAAAAAAATATTCCTGTCCCTGTTTAGTCTTACCCTATTTGGACTACAAGCACAAACTGATCACACTTCATTTTTAAATGCTATTGATGCCAATGCGGCTCAATATGGAACCATAGCCCAAACCATTTGGGGCTATGCCGAAATGGGATATCAAGAAACGAAGAGCAGCGCCTTGCTTCAAGAAACATTGGCTGCTGAAGGCTTTGTTATAGAAAAAGGAATCGCAGGAATTCCAACAGCTTTTTCTGCAACTTACGGTACCGATGGGCCTGTGATTGCAATTTTAGGAGAATACGATGCTTTACCTGGACTTTCACAAAAAAATCTCCCCTATAAAGTGGATAACAATACACGTGCTGGTCACGGTTGTGGACATCATTTATTTGGAACTGCTTCTGCAGCTGCAGCAATTGCAGTAAAAAATTATTTGAAGGAAACAGGGAAAGCCGGAACAGTTAAGTTCTTCGGTTGCCCCGCTGAAGAAGGTGGCTCTGGAAAAGTATATATGACCCGAGCAGGTCTGTTTGACGATGCTGATGTGGCTTTACACTGGCATCCAAACAATAAAAATGCAGCCAATCCGGGTGCGGCTTTGGCAAACAAATCGGCTAAATTTCGATTTTACGGACGCTCAGCTCATGCAGCGGCTGCTCCCGAACAAGGGCGTTCTGCACTCGATGGTGTAGAATCGATGAACTATATGGTCAATATGATGCGCGAACACATCCCATCTAGCGCTCGAATTCATTATGTTATTACTCGAGGTGGAGAAGCACCTAACGTGGTGCCTGATTTTGCTGAAGTATATTACTATGCTCGTCACGATCGACGTGATGTGGTAATCGATATTTTCGATCGGATTGTGAATACCGCCAAGGGGGCAGCCCTTGGTACTGGAACAACTATGGATTTCGAAATGATTGGTGGTACGCACGAATTACTTCCCAACGATGTGCTCCAAGAATTGATGCACAAGAGTCTTAGTCAAATTGGTGGGTTTGATTATACTTCCAAAGAAAACGAGTTTGCAAAACGTATTGCAGAGACTTTAGGAAAACCTTTGAATATGGCTTTTGTAAATGGGGTTGAACCTTATGATCCCAATGCGTTACCGATGGGATCTACTGATGTAGGGGATGTGAGTTTTACAGTTCCTACTGCAGGAATGGGTGCTGCAACCTGGGTACCCGGAACACCTGCACATAGCTGGCAAGCAGTTGCCACAGGAGGTACCACCATCGGAAACAAGGGGATGCTCGTTGCTGCAAAAACCTTGGCGCTTACGGCCTTTAAATTGTTGGATAATCCCAAAATAATGGATGAAGCACATGCTGAGTTTCTCGAAAAAAGAGGCGCAGATTTTAAATATATACCGTTGTTAGGAGATCGAAGTCCAGCACTGGATTACAGGAATTAGGGGGTGGTTGTTTTTAAATCTTTGGGATGGCTATAATTGTCCCTAGGATATATTTTATATTCATGATTTTTATTTAAGTCCGTTTCCATTTCGTTTTTTGTGATTGTGGGACAAAATGGAACAGTCAATGAATTTCATATCTAGTATTCGCTTGAGGTTAATTTCCCCTCCTGATCAATGTAGTATGTCGTCCCTGTTTTGAGACTTTTTGACTTTAGGATCGTTCCCACTGGTGTTATAATTTGTTCTAAAACGAAGCTGGACCCCAGATGGGATTCTCGAATAGGGAATTTGATTTTCGATTTATTCGAATTTCTTGAAGAAGCTAAAGTTGCTCTATAATGGTGGTACATCCAAAGAACTAGTGCGGCGTCATCAGGATAGGCTGTTTCATGGATTTTTTTAGCTCCTGATTTTGGAGCAAAGTGAACGAATCTCCACCTTTCAGGCTCATGCATATTAATAACCCATTGAGGAATCCAAACCCAATTGTATTCCGGGAGATGCTTGCCCTGTGCATCTTTTTTTCGGGAATACGTATTGTTCACGAGTTCAAAATCAACAAACGAATCGGTCCACACTGTTGTTATCCAAGTCGCCTCATCATCTTTTCCATCAACGGTAATTTTTTCATCGGTAAAAGGAACAACATAGCTTTTGGCAGTTTTAGTTCAACTTTAGATTTTGGGGATGAAGTACATGAAAAGAAAGTTAAAAGCAATCCACAAGAACAATAGATAAATCCATTCACGTTTTTATTGTAAAAGCTTGGAAAGCAATTCAAAAACAATTTTGATAGCAACAGAGATTTAAATGAAAGGAATTTATACAACGTTTTCGTATCACAGAACAGATTTGGGATGCTGCTATGATTCAAATATAGAGAAAATAAGCACTAATTAATTTAAATTTGAACCCTGTAAAACTCCAATGGAACTCTGTTTACTTAGAAAAGTATTCGTTTATTTTTGAATCAATGGGTTATACCCCAAGTAATTGCAAAATATTCCCCAGAGCCGGATTGCGATTGTTAGGATCCCAAACAGCCGAGAGCACCGTACGGTGTGGTAAATTGTCCAAGGGTATAAACTTAACTCCCTTATGTGATTTGAGCTGCAACGACTTGGGAACTATCGAAATTCCAAAATGATTTTCTACCAGTTTATAAATCGTATTGGAATGGATGGTATTGTGCGAAACCTTGGGTGCAAAGCCACTGTCTTCAAATAACTGCATGACCTTATGGTAATAGGAAGGGCTGTATTGTTGATCAAATAAAATAAAAGATTCATTTTTGAATTGTCCTAGTTCTTCAAAACTTAGGGAATCAATTGGATGATTTCTTGGTAACACTAAACAAAAAGCCTCACGTAAAACCGCATGTGATTTCAGTCCATGTGGCAAGGTTTCTAATCGCACAAAGGCCAAATCCGTTTCCTGAGACAACAAACCATATACTTGGTTTTGATTGTCCATTTCTTTGAGACTAAATAAAATCTTTGGGTGTTGTTTTCTAAAAGCTAAAAGGAGATCGGGAATGATTTGCTGCATTGCTGAACCTACGTAACTCAATTTTAGATTCCCAACCAACCCCCGATCCAATAACTGACTGTGCTCGATGATCTGATTCAGGCCATTAAAATAATGGGCTAATTCTGTTTTGAGGTATGCTCCAGCAGGGGTTAGTTTTACTTTACGGTTGTGGCGTTCGAAAAGCTGAACGTCCATGTGCTGCTCCAATTCTTTGATTTGTTTACTCAAACCCGGTTGAGAGATAAAAAGGCGTTCCGCTGCTTTTCGGAAATGTAAGTCTTCGGCTACTGCTTGGAAATAACGGAGGTGTCTCAATTCTAATTGATAACTCATGGCTATTAATTTGATGAATAAATGATCTTATTGGGTATTAAATATAGGAGTAATTTTAAGATATAAACGTGTACTCATGAATTTTAGCTACGGAGAAGAAAAACTAACGCTTAAAAAAGTCTTTGAAATTGCTCAGGGTAAACGCAAAGGAATTTTGATTCCAGAAGTTGTTGAGGGCATACAGAAAAGCAATGCCATTGTGCAGCAAGTGATCCGATCTGGCAAAACAGTGTACGGAATCAATACGGGGTTTGGTCCACTTTGCGACACCTTAATTTCGGAAAACGAAACGCAAACTCTTCAAAAAAACCTCCTCCTTACCCATGCCGTTGGGGTTGGAAAACCCATTGAACCCCTACTGTCTAAAATCATGATGATCTGTAAAGTACATGCCTTGTGTCAAGGTTATTCTGGAATCCGCTTAGCGGTAATCGAACGTATTTTATATTGCATAGAACAGGAGTTGCTTCCCGTAGTTCCCGAACAAGGGTCAGTGGGAGCATCGGGTGATTTAGCTCCTTTGTCTCACCTCTTTTTACCCCTACTTGGGGAAGGAGAGTTTTGGGAAAAGGATCGCATTGTTCCTGCCAAAAAGATATTGGATCAACACCAATTACAACCCCTAGTTTTAGAAGCAAAAGAAGGTTTAGCCCTCATCAATGGAACTCAATTCATCTTGGCACATGCAGTATTGGGGCTTCAAAAAATGAAATACTTACTCGATTTAGCCGACGTTTCAGGAGCAATGAGTTTAGAAGGTTTTCAGGGAAGTGCAGCTCCTTTTAAAGTCGGATTACACCAAATTCGCCCGTTTAAAGGATCGCTTAAAGTTGCTGAACGTATGCGCATGCTCTTGGAAGGTTCCGAAAATTTAGATGCTCACAAAGACTGTGATCGCGTGCAAGATCCCTATTCCATTCGCTGCATTCCACAAGTACATGGAGCATCTCGAAATGCCTATAAGCATTTAAAAAAACTAACAACAATTGAACTGAATTCGGTAACCGATAATCCCATTATTTTAAGCGAATCAGAAATCATTTCGGGAGGTAATTTTCACGGACAGCCTCTAGCCATGGCACTCGACTACGCTTCAATTGCTGCTTCTGAGTTAGGGAATATCGCCGATAGACGTTGCTATCTATTACTTGAAGGAAAATACGGTTTACCCCGTTTATTGACCGAGAAAGGAGGCTTAAATTCTGGATTTATGATTCCTCAATACACCACTGCTGCTTTGGTTACCGAAAATAAATCCCTTTGTTTTCCTCCCTCAGCGGATAGCGTTCCGACTTCTTTGGGGCAAGAAGATCATGTTTCTATGGGGAGTATTTCGGGGCGAAAATTCAATCAGATTTTAGGAAATCTCGAAAAAATATTGGCCATAGAATTGATGTATGCCGCTCAGGCTTTAGAATTCAGAGGCTCGCTTCAATGCTCTAAACTCATTCAAAAAAACCACCAGCTCATTCGTACCAAAGTACCTAAACTAGAAGAAGATCGTTTGTTGAAAGACGACATTCAAAACCTAGTTGATCTGGTACATAATCAAACTTTTATTGTAAACTAATGACAGCAAATCACAACAGTTTTCAAGCAGCAATACTTCAAGGAATTCCAACAACACTTCCACCAAAACATCAATTCCCAGCGGGAGTAAATCGAGCGCCCAAGCGGAAAGATATTTTATCGAAGGAAGAAAAACACTTGGCGATTCGCAACGCATTGCGCTATTTTCCTAAAAAATGGCATGCGGAATTAGGGTTGGAATTTGCCGAAGAACTCCAAGACTGCGGACGGATTTATATGTATCGTTTCAAACCCAATTATAAGTTGCACGCCCGACCGTTATCGGACTATCCGGCACAGTCACAACAAGCAGCTGCGCTTATGCTGATGATTCAAAACAACCTGGACCCTGCCGTGGCTCAACATCCAGAAGAGTTGATAACCTATGGTGGAAATGGCGCTGTTTTTCAGAATTGGGCACAATATACCCTCTGCATGCATTATTTAGCGCAGATGACCGACGAGCAAACCTTGCATTTGTATTCGGGGCATCCTATGGGGCTTTTTCCTTCTTCTAAGAATGCACCCCGAGTTGTCGTTACCAACGGCATGATGATTCCCAACTACTCGAAACCCGATGATTGGGAAAAATTCAACGCTCTCGGTGTAACCCAATACGGGCAAATGACCGCTGGTTCTTTCATGTATATTGGCCCTCAAGGTATTGTTCATGGAACGACCATTACCCTCTTAAACGCTTTCCGTAAAATATTACAGCCTGACGAAAACAGTGGTGGTAAAATCTTCTTAACTGCTGGACTGGGTGGGATGAGTGGAGCACAACCCAAAGCCGGAAACATCTGTGGATGCATTACCATTTGTGCAGAAGTAAACCCCAAAGCTGCTACAAAAAGACACCAACAAGGATGGGTTGATCTATTGATCGATACTCTCGATGAGCTGGTTATTCGGGTGCGAACTGCCCAAAAAAACAAAGAGGTAGTTTCCATTGCCTACATTGGAAATGTGGTTGCAGTTTGGGAACGTTTTGACCAAGAGGACATTCAGATTCATTTGGGATCGGATCAAACATCGCTGCATATTCCGTGGACGGGTGGATATTATCCCGTTAGCCTTTCCTACGAAGAAGCCAATCTCATGCTACAAGAAAACCCAGATGCTTTTAAGAAAGAAGTACAAAAATCCTTACGCAGGCATGCTGCTATCATTCAGAAACACACAGACAAAGGCACCTACTTTTTTGACTACGGAAACGCCTTTTTACTGGAAGCTGCTCGAGCTGGGGCGGACATCATGGCCGAAAATAAGATCGATTTTAAATACCCTTCTTACGTTCAAGATATTTTAGGGCCTTTGTGTTTCGATTACGGGTTTGGCCCTTTCCGTTGGGTTTGTGCTTCTGGGAAAGAAGTAGATCTCGATCGGACCGATGCGATTGCCTTGGCGGTACTCGAAGAAATCAATACGACCGCTCCTCCAGAAATTCAGATGCAACTACAAGACAACATCCGATGGATTCGGGAGGCGAAAAAAAATAAAATGGTTGTCGGGTCCCAGGCTCGGATTTTATATGCCGATGCCGAAGGCCGCATGAAAATTGCAGCAGCCTTCAACACCGCCATTGCAAACAATACCATCGGTCCTGTAGTTTTGGGCAGAGATCATCACGATGTAAGCGGAACCGATTCTCCCTACCGAGAAACTTCAAATATTTACGATGGTAGTAAGTTTACTGCCGACATGGCGATACATAATGTCATTGGCGATAGCTTCCGAGGTGCTACCTGGGTGTCGATTCACAATGGAGGTGGCGTTGGCTGGGGAGAAGTAATGAACGGTGGTTTTGGTATGCTTTTAGACGGAAGTACAGAAGCAGCAGAACGTTTAAAAAGTATGCTGTTTTACGATGTCAATAACGGAGTTGCACGACGCAGTTGGGCGAGAAACGAGGAGGCTATTTTTGCAATTCAACGGGAAATGGAACGAACACCTCAATTGAAAGTTACCCTTCCTAACCTAGTCGATGATGCACTATTAAAAAACTTATTTTAAATGCAAACACTTTTCACCAACATCAAAGAACTCCTTCAGGTTCGAGAAGCTTCTGTTGCTTTTGTGGCAGGAGCGGACATGAACATACTCCCAACTATCAAAAATGCTTTTTTACTTGTAGAAGAAGGTCGGATAGCAGCATTTGGTCCTATGGAATCTTGTCCAACCCTAGCCGGAAAAGAAGTAGTGGATGCAACAGGAAAAATGCTTTTACCTTCTTGGTGTGATTCCCACACCCACTTGGTCTATGCTGGAAATCGGGAAGAAGAATTTAAGGATCGTATCAACGGTCTCAGCTATGAGGAAATAGCGAACAAAGGCGGCGGGATTTTGAATTCTGCCAAGACTTTACAGACAACCTCAGCGGAGTCGTTATACCAGCAAAGCAAAGTGCGTTTAGAAGAAGTGATGCGCTTGGGAACCGGTGCACTTGAAATTAAATCGGGCTATGGACTAACCCCAGAAGCGGAGCTGAAAATGCTGCGGGTCATCAAACGCTTACAAGAAGAAACTTCCATTCCGATTAAAGCAACCTTTTTGGCAGCTCATGCTCTTCCAGAGGCTTTTAAATCAAATAAAATGGGATTCCTGCGCAATATGCTGAATGAAGTTTTACCTGTGCTTAAAGCAGAGGATTTAGCTTCGGCAATTGATGTGTTTTGTGAAATGGGATATTTCTCTCCAGAAGATACTGCCGAAATTTTACAAGCTGCACAAGCCTATGGTTTGGTTCCTAAAATCCACGTCAACCAATTCAATGCTATTGGCGGAGTAGCCGTTGGGGTGCAATTCAATGCCCGTTCTGTGGATCACTTGGAAATCCTGACCGATGCAGATGTGGCCGTTTTACAAGGAAGCAAAACCATGCCCGTTGCCTTACCCGGTTGTTCTTTCTTTTTGGGGATACCGTATACGCCTGCTCGAAAAATCATAGCGGCTGGTTTACCCCTGGCACTTGCTTCCGATTACAATCCGGGATCGGCACCTTCGGGGAATATGAATTTTATTGTATCAACAGCCTGCATACACATGAAAATGACCCCCGAAGAAGCGATCAATGCGGCAACAATAAACGGAGCGTATGCTATGGAATTGGAAGAAGAAGTAGGGTCGATTACCGTTGGAAAAAAAGCCAATTTGATCCTTACCAAAGCATTGTCTTCCTTAACTGTTTTGCCCTATGCCTTTGGCTCGTCGAATATCGAACAGGTTTACATCAACGGGAAACCAATTTAAATTCAAACATGAACATGCATCAACTTCCTACTCCATACGAAGCCCCACTTCCTCCACTCTGGAAAGGGAGAGCTACTGCTCCCGCATTGGGAGTTCAATACTGGTACCAACAAGTTCAACTTCTTGATTTGGAAAAAGATTCCGAAAATGATGCCGTTCCCCATGTTGCGCTTTTGGGCTATGCTTGTGACGAGGGTGTTCGAAGAAATAAAGGAAGAGTCGGTGCGGCTCATGGGCCCGATGCAATTCGTAAACAATTGGCGCGTTTGGCTTTTCATCACGATTCATTGAGCATCAGCGATTATGGAAACCTTCTGTGTGCAGACGGAAATCTAGAAGATTGCCAAAAAGCCTTGTCGGTTCTTACAGAACAACTGCTTGCGCAGGGGTCTTTTCCAATTGTTTTGGGGGGAGGTCATGATGTTGCCTACGGTCATTTTGTCGGAATCCACAACGCACTGCAGCAAAAAGGGAGTTCCCGTATTGGAATCATCAATTTTGATGCGCATTTCGATTTACGCCCTGTCGAAGATCAGCCCCATTCCGGAACGCCTTTCAATCAAATACTTTCAGAATACGGTAGCACTACCGAATACTTTGCTCTTGGTATTCAACAACCCGCCAATACCCAAGAACTCTTTGCTATTGCAAAAGAAAAAAAGGTGAACTATTTGTTTAATGATGTCTGTGAAAACATTAACTACGAATTAGTTACCTCAAAATTAAATGCCTTTATAGAACGCAATGACGCCCTCTACTTGACCATCGACTTGGATGGATTTTCCTCTGCCTATGCGCCAGGCGTCAGTGCGCCATCGCCTATGGGTTTCTCTCCTGCCTTTGCTTTTAAAATTCTACACTTCCTTATGCAAACCCAAAAAGTTGTTGCGGTTGATATTGCTGAATTGAATCCGCGTTGCGATCGCGATCAGTCTACCGCTGTTTTGGCCGCACGGATTGTGGATGCTGTGGTTGGGGGTTTGTAATTGTTGTTTTATAAGGAGTTGGTGTTACCCAGTCGGATCGGAATAAAAACCTCTTCTTCAGAATTCTCACTGTCCGGTTTGTATTGCGTCTAAAAAAACCAAACGTTGTGGGTGGTATTAAAAAAGTAATTGTTGGTGGGTGTTGCGTAATAACTGGTCAGACCGGCAACACAGATTTAGAGGCACTCTGATGCAAAGCGATTGGGAAATATCTACCTAGTTTGGGTACTTTCACTTCTCAAGCTGTTGATTAACATCAATCAACATAAACTTGCAAATCGCAATTAATAGTAGTAAGTTTATTAAAATTAATTAAAAACTATATTATGACAGAATTTGAAATCTTTCAACTCGCTAACCAGATTTACATTAATAACGCCATTTATACTATTGCGGTAATATTGATGACAGCGCTTGCTTTTTATTTAATAAGAAGGTCCAAGGAACTTAATTTTCCGACCTACGGAAAAGCGATTCTAACATTCTTTTGTACGTTCCCACTTTACTTTGGACTAGAAGTAGCGTCCTATTTTTCTCTGAATCAAAAAAATACTTCCTTTCAATTGTCTGAACTTAAAGAAGCAGGAGTAAAGCTTTCGACGGTTGCAGAATCGTATATCACAGATGTGGGATATACAGTTGCTGATGGTCCAGCTTCACTAGCGCCAGAACTTCCCTATATCGTTATGTACGCAACTATAGGCATTATGTTTCTTGCAGGAATTTGGATTAAAACTCCAGAAAAAAGCTAGACACTTTCCACCCTTTTACTGCATTAAAACAGCTTCTCGGTTCTTTAGGATCGGGAAGTTTTTTTTAGAGTCTAATTCGACGAAAAGAATAAAATCCTGTTATCTTAGGGGTATTAAATAATTAACAAACACCGATGATCAATAAAAGACAACTCTTAGCCGAACGCCCAAACGGAATGCCGAACGAAAACACCTGGAACTTTGTAGAAGAAACTGTACCTGCGCTGCAGGACGGGGAAATTCTAATTGAGCAAAGCCATGTTTCTTTGGATCCTGCGATGCGCGGTTGGATCAACGACAGTCGTTCGTACATCCCTCCCGTTCAAATTGGCGAGGTTATGCGTGCTGGGAGTGTTGGAAAAGTGATCGATACTCAAGGAGAAACCAAATTCAAGGTTGGAGACTATGTAACCGGTTGGGGTGGTGTGCAACAGTATTATGTGGGCAATGGCGATGGTTTTGTTCAAATTGAACCCAACCTAGACAATCATCCCAAATATCTTGGTGTTTTGGGAATGCCCGGAATGACGGCTTATTTTGGAATTCTAGAAGTTGGTGAAATCAAAGAAGGGGATGTAGTTCTCGTTTCTGGTGGTGCTGGTGCTGTAGGTTCTGTTGTGGGTCAGATTGCAAAAATCAAAGGGTGTACCGTAATCGGTATTGCTGGAGGCCCTGAAAAATGTGCTTATATGACCGACGAACTTGGATTCGACGGTGCTATTGATTATAAAAATGAAAACATCATTTCGGCGATTAAAAAACACTGTCCCAAGGGGATTGATGTATACTTCGATAATGTTGGGGGTGATATCCTCGATGCAGCCTTGATGTTCATCCGAATGCATGCCCGAATTGTTATCTGTGGAGCGATTTCTCAATACAATAACACCACGGCTATGCAAGGACCGAAAAACTATTTATCACTCTTGGTAAACCGAGGTACGATGAAAGGAATGGTGGTCTTGGATTATGTTCCTAAATACCGCGATGCCATGAAAACGATGGCGCAGTGGATGCAAGAAGGAAAACTCAAAAGTAAAGAAGATGTGTATGAAGGGGTAGAGAATTTCAGAAGCACCTTCAACCGTTTGTTTAGTGGAGAAAAACTAGGGAAACTGGTATTAAAGGTTAAAGCCTAAACCTGTATGAAACGCCGGGTATCGATTCAATATGATATGGAAACTGAGATCATCGGTTTCTATGACAAAGATACTGGGGAACTCGATTTTGAGTGGGATGATTCCATGACCTATGAGGCAGTCAATCGTGCTTCGGAAGCACAGTTGCTGATCATTCATGAATTGTTTCGTTGTAAATATGCCCGAAATGCTAAAACACGGGGTATCTACCGAAGGTATCAGACGTTTATAAAACGAGCTGCGGGTTTATCTTAACGACGCTGATTGCGACTGCGACCCCCAGAACGACCAGAATTATTTCCTGAACGGTTGTGATTGCCTTGCGGACGACGTGAATTTCCTTTCTTCTTTACCGGTTCGGGCTTGATGTTTGGATCAGGTTCAAAACCTTCTTTTTCTTCCGAAGGAATTCGAATTCCTACCAATTTTTCAATATCACGCAAATAAGCTTTCTCGTCAATACAAACTAAAGAAATTGCTTCTCCCTTGGCTCCTGCTCTTCCGGTTCTTCCGATTCGGTGAACGTAGTCCTCGGGAATGTTTGGCAATTCAAAATTGATAACGTGGGGTAATAACGGAATATCGAGTCCACGAGCAGCAATATCTGTTGCGACTAAAACCTCAACTGAACCGTCTTTGAATCCCGCGAGTGCTTTGGTTCGTGCCCCTTGACTTTTATTACCGTGGATGGCTGCAGCTTCGATATTTGCTTTCAGCATTCTTTTGGTTAGGTTATTTGCTCCGTGTTTTGTTCGGGTAAATACCAAAACCTGAGACCAGTTCCCTTCTTTAATTAATTTAATAATTAATTCTGTTTTTCTGGCTTTATCCACTTTATATACCCGTTGAATAATTGCATCGACCGTAGTGTTTTCAGGAGTAGCTTCGACCAATATGGGTTGATTCAAAATCCCCTGAGCCAAGGCTTTGATCTCTCTCGAGAAGGTGGCAGAGAACAGTAAGTTTTGTCTTTTCTTGGGTAAAAAGCCCATGATTTTATTAATGTCGCGTTGGAATCCCATATCCAACATACGGTCGGCTTCATCCAAAACCAAAATTTCGACATGCTGTAAAGAGAGTACTTTTTGATTGTGTAAATCTAACAAACGTCCGGGCGTTGCAATCAATACATCTACTCCTCTTCGTAGGGTTGATATTTGTGGGTTTTGGTTTACACCTCCAAAGATTACCGTAGAACGGATATCGATGTGGGTACTGTATTCTTTGACGTTTTCGTATATCTGAGCAGCAAGTTCACGTGTGGGCGTAAGAACCAAGGCACGTACTTTGCGGTGACCCGATTTTTGTTGTTTCGATAAAATATGAAGTAACGGAAGTGTAAAACCTGCTGTTTTTCCAGTTCCCGTTTGAGCAGAAGCCAAAACGTCTTTCCCTTTTAGGATTTGTGGAATGGCTTTTTCTTGAATGGGGGATGGTTCTGTATATCCTTTTTCTTGTATTGCTTTTAAAAGCGGTGGCGCTAAGCCGAGATCAGTAAATTTCATAAAGGAGGAGAGCGTGTTTTCTTGCTCTTAAGTGCACAAAGATACAATATCTTTATTGGGTTAAAAAAGTGCAGTGTTTCTGATGGGTAGTTCTAGCTCTTAACGAGCTCAACACAATCATCTAAAATGAGAATGAGTTTGCGTTTGTATAAAAATCCAAGGGCTTTTTTAAAGGCTTTTTTACTCATATTAAGCTCACGCTTGATGGCTTCTGGAGCACTCTTATCGGTCAGCATCAATCGGTGTTGTTGCTTCAAAGCAGCCATAATAGCATCGCAATCAGCATCAATTACATTCAAAAACCCTTGAGGGCGGAGAGAAACATCAATTTTTCCGTCTTCTCTGATGTTTTTGATGTACCCTCTAACTTCTAGGTCTCGACTCAACGGCTGAAAGACTTCGTTGCGGAATAAAAGACCCTCAAATTCGTCATCAATAAGGACTACATACCCAAGGTCTGTAGCTCTTTGGATGGATAACATTACGCGGTCTCCGATTTCATATTCCATACAACTGGGCTAAAAATTATAATTGCCGCAAGGTACTCCTTTTTTAAAAGGAACTCCTAGTGGCTCCTGAACTACTTTTTCTGAAAGAGTCTTTGGATTACTTCAAAGGCAGCTTCTGCCATACGGTTACCTTTGTTATCTAAAAGGGGATTTACTTCGGTTACTTCCAAACCAATTACTTTTTGAGAGGCGATGATTTGCTGAATTATTGCTACAACCTCATCGATATCAAAGCCTTTTGAAACTGGAGTACCGGTTCCTTTGGAGATTAAATCACAGTCCAAACTATCCACATCAAAAGAGATGTAAATACTATCGACAGCGCTTAGTTTTTCTAGAGCTTCAGCTACACATAAAGATAAACCTCGGTGTCGAATTTCGTGAACCGGATAGTTCTTGATGTTGTTCTGTTCCATCACCTTATCTTCGGGCTCTTCGGTATCTCGAACGCCAAAAAAGATCAAATGTTCTGGAGCAACTTTAGCTTGGTCTCCCCCTACTTTTTTAAGTTCATCCCACAGCTGATGTGTTTTCTCATTCACTTCGTTTACGGCTAGGGTTTCGTTATTGAAACCTAAGGCAGCCGCTAAGGGCATTCCGTGAACATTGCCCGAAGGAGAACTCAAAGGAGAGTGCAGATCGGCATGAGCATCGATCCAAATAACCCCTAGGGTTTTGCTTGGCTGTGCGTGTTGAATTCCTGCCAAAGAACCAAAGGCAGAAGAATGGTCTCCTGAAAGGATTAGGGGAAACTTATCATCCCTTAAAACAGTACTTACTGCATCGCATACCCGTTGGCATTGTTCTAAAACAAAACCAATGCGGTGTTCCGTTTTAAGGAAGTTTTTATTGTAAATCGTTTCGTTGTGGGTAGGAACATCGATGTGGGGATGTTCATTAAAAAACGGGTTTTGTTGATTGATTGCTGCAATTTCAATAGCATCGACGCCCAAGTCAGAACCTCGAGTTCCTGCTCCGATATCCGATCGATTCTTTATTATTGTTATGGGTTTCATAAACTTATTTTTGAACGTGTTTTCTTCTTTTTATTTCTTTGCGAATCAATTCCAATTCTCGGGAAGTTTGATTGGCTATCGAACTGTTTTCCTCCGCACGTCTGATCAAATATGGAACTACCTTTTTGATTGGCCCATAGGGTAAGTATTTTACAACATTATACCCTTGATCCGATAGGTTATACGAAATATAGTCGCTCATTCCATACAAGTGTGCAAAACATACCTGCGGGTGATTTGTCGCAATATTGGCTTGCTTCATTTGCTCCAAAGCTTTCAACGTACTTGCTTCATTATGACTCCCTACAAAAACAGCTGCCTGGTCTAAGTTTTCTAACAGTAGCTGTAAACCTTGATCGAAATTTAGATCGGTTGCTTCCTTAGAAGAACACACTGGATTGGCGTATTGCTTTAAATTTGCTCGAGCAGTTTCCTTTTCAATATAGGCGCCACGAACCAGTTTAACCCCGATTTGATAGGCTTCTTTTTTCGATTTTTCTAGTAGCGTTTTAAGATAAGGTAAACGTTCAGACAAATAGAGTTGAATGGTCGCATAGACCATAATCTCTTCTTTGTTATAACGTGCCATCAACTCTTCTAAGAGATCATCCAAGGCGGGTTGAATCCAGCTTTCTTCAGCATCGATTAAAAGTTTGATGTGGCGTGCTACGCCTTTTTTACAACTCTGATGAAAACGATCTTTTACACGATCCCATGCTTGCTGCTCTTCGGTACTTAGCGTTATTTTTGAACTTACTTTTTCGAATAAAGCGGTTGATCCAAATCCAGTTGGTTTAATTACTGCAAAAGAAGTTCCTTTTTCAACACTAGAAGCTTCTATCGTCTGGAGGATTTGTTTCAGTGTTTGATCAAAACCGGCTTCTGAATCAATCCCTTCGATAGAATAATTTAAACAGGAATCGATTTTACTAGCCTTGAGTTTTTGAACCACAGTTTGAGACTCTTCCAAAGTAGTTCCAACGCAGAACTGATCGAACATGGTCTTGCGCAACAAAAAGTTGATTGGCAAGCCCAATTTTAAGAAAAACTCAAGACAGCTTGTTCCTACTTTTGTTAAAAAAGAATTCGAGATCAACTTAAAGAGTACAAAACTCTTTTTTAGTTCTGCATCGTTCTTCGATGCAAAAGCAATGCGGGTGTTTTCAAAAAGACTGTTCATCACAATTAAGCGTCCATAAAAGGATAGCGGTAATCTGTTGCAGGAATCAAGGTTTCTTTAACTAACTGAGGTGATACCCATCGCAAAAGGTTTTGTCTAGATCCAGCTTTGTCGTTGGTTCCTGATCCACGAGCTCCTCCAAAAGGCTGCTGCCCTACTACTGCACCACTAGGTTTGTCGTTGATGTAAAAATTACCAGCACTGTTTTCTAAAGCTAGGCGTGCGTTTTCAATAACAATACGGTCTTTTGCCATAACAGCTCCCGTTAGGGCATAGTCCGAAGTAGCATCGACTAGTTTGAGGGTTTCTTCCCATTGATCATCTTCGTATATATATACCGTTACAATGGGTCCAAACAACTCACGTTCCATGGTGTCGTATTTAGGATTGGTCGTTACCAAAACGGTTGGGTCTATAAAATACCCTTTCGAGTCATCATAGGTTCCTCCGACTAAAACCTCAACATCGGAGTCTGTTTTAGCTTGATCAATAGCAGCTGCCAAACGGTCAAATGAACCTTTATGGATCACTGCAGTCATAAAGTTTTTTAATTCTCTAGGAGAGCCGAGAGTAATGGTTTTTACATCTGCAACAATCTTATCTAAAATTGCTTTAGCTCTTGATTTTGGCAAGTAAATACGTGATGCTGCAGAACATTTTTGACCTTGAAATTCAAAAGCGCCTCGTACAACTGCAGTTGCTACTTCGTCTACATTAGCCGAATTGTGCACCGCGATATAATCTTTCCCACCAGTTTCTCCAACAATTCTTGGATAGGTTTTATAGGTGTGGATGTTGCTTCCGATTTTATGCCAAATATTTTTAAAAATATGGGTTGATCCTGTAAAGTGGATTCCTGCAAAATCTGGATTTTTCAAAACTGTATTGGTTACCATTTCAGGATCACCATTGATCATGTTGATTACTCCTTTTGGTAATCCAGCTTCTTCAAAAACATCCATGATGACTTTGGCAGAGAACATTTGATGATCACTTGGTTTCCAAACGATGGTATTTCCCATCAAGGCTGGAGCAGCAGAAAGGTTTCCAGCAATTGCGGTGAAGTTAAACGGGCTCACAGCATAAATAAACCCTTCTAAAGGACGGTAGTGAACGTGGTTCCAAACCCCCTCTGAAGAAGTTGGTTGATCTTGGTATATTTCTTCAGCAAATTTTACATTGAATCTCAAGAAGTCAATAAACTCACAGGTAGAATCAATTTCTGCTTGGTGTACGGTTTTGGATTGCGCCATCATAGTTGCCGCAGCAATACGGGCACGGTAAGGACCTGCAATTAAATCTGCAGCCTTTAGGAATACTGCAGCACGAGCAGCAAAAGGAACTAATGCCCAAGTCTTACGAGCTTCAAGGGCAGCAGCGATTGCTTGCTCTACATGCGCTTCTGTAGCCAAACTGTAGGTTCCCATACTGTGTTTGTGATCGTGTGGCGGATGCATTGTTGCCGTCTCCTTAGAGTTCACTTCTTCTCCTCCAATTTTCATTGGAATATGAATTTTTTCAGAAAAATATGTGTCGTACATTGCTGTTACAGCAGCTCTTTCTGGTGTATTGGGTGCGTATGATTTTACTGGTTCGTTTATAGGTGTTGGTGACTTTAAAAAACTATTTGACATGGCAATTCTGTATTAATTCTATTAATATATATTGAGCCAAATGTACCAATTAAATCAAATATAGGGGGAATTTGAAATTAATTTTTGAAGGGTGAAAATCACTGGTCTAATGCCGTTTAAGTTAGGGTGCTGAAGTGTGTTGGTTTGGTTTTTAAAATTCCCTTTTCAACACATATTATTAGGCTGTGTATTCAGGCAAAAGAACTAGATGAAAGGGAAAAAAACAGCTGTCTTTTCTTTATACTTTATATAGGCATCATTGCCTTCCCATTTTTTGTCTGCACTAGCCTCTAAAAGATTTACACCACTCACACGAGTAAGCAAGAGGTAGGTGAAGATTGGGGAGATTAGGGCAAGATATTGTAGACCGCTGAACGTTGGCAATGCAATGACTGCGATTCCTGTCCAAAGCAATACTTCACCAACATAGTTGGGGTGTCTTGAAATGGACCATAAGCCCGTAGAAATGAATTGTCCCTTGTTCTTTGGATCTTGATTAAAGGCTGACTTTTGTCGATCAGCAACAACTTCCATTACAAAGCCGAAGAGCCACAGTGCCGCCCCACCAACTAAAAAGTAATCGGTTGTTTTAGACTCCGAAGCTATTGCTGTAATTGCAGGAAGGGTACACATAAAAACCCAAAAACCTTGAAGTGCCCATGCCAACATAAAACGAGTAAAATTGGTTTTGATTTTATCAAAGCGTCGGTCTTTCCCTGCTTTCTTGATCCTTAAAAACAAAAAAGAACTCAGGCGCATGGCCCAAACTAAAATTAATACGCCTAAAAGAATGGATCGAAAATCTAAAGCACCCAGAAGTTGTTTTTGGTATAGGGTGTACACGATGACCGTTATATACGTAATTCCACCCGTTAGGTCATAGTAGTGTTCTGTCTTTAGAACAAATGAAATAAGAAAAACAACTAACTGAATGAGGTATATAATTAACAATACTTGAAATCCAATTTGACCAGTTTCTGTAGAAATAATGTCTTGGGTTGTTGCATAATTAAGTACTAAACTCAGCACGATGACAACACTTATTGCGAGTATTCGTTGGATTATCATTTTCATATAGTTCTAATTTTTATTAAAGATAGCCTAATGTTTTTTAAGGCTGTTTTTGATGTAGTATTTATTTGATACATTTATACCTTGCTTATAGCAAGTATTTCGAACTATAATTATTTAATAAACAAAATGGTATGAAAAAATTATTTATTGCGATTCTTCTTTTTGGAGGGTTCGTATCGGCTCAAGGGCCTAAAAGCACAGGAAAGATAACCTTTGACGAAAAAGCAGAGCTTATCAAAAAAATGCAAATGGACTACGCAGCAAACGAATTTGGATTATTCGAAAGCCTAATGGTGGATTCCGTTGCAGTATATTTAGGATCAACTACAAAAGCAACGAAAGAAGAACTAATTCAAGGCTTTAAGTCACATCATCAATTATACAAAGACATCAACTGGGGTTGGATAAACACCGAAACTGCTCTTTACGAAGACGGATCGCAATGGACCATGGTTTGGGCTTTATGGAAAGGCGAAGGAAATTTTACTGGAACGAAAAGTGAAGTTCCTGGACATTTTGCCTATCAATGGAAGGATGGTAAAATTGTTACTGCAATGTACTATTTTGATCCTACAAAGCTAATGGCAGAAATTAGTGCCATGAACACACAAGCTGTAGATTATGGATATAAAGCAACTTATTCTAGTAATTGGAAAATTGGAAATCCTGAAAACGTTAAAATTGTTTTAGACCTTCAAAAAGCAGCTGAAAGAAATGATTTCGATGCTATTAAGGCATTAATTCACCCTGAAATTTATATTTCTGCTGGAAATGGTAGTGAGATCAAAGGCATTGAGGATTTTACTACGATGTTTGAGCCGTATTTAAAAAACACCATGTTTTCTATAAAACCTGCGGTATGGGTCTCTGTAGTTAATGAGACTGGTGATGAATGGGTATTGTTATGGACCGAAGAAGAAACAACGGCCAAAGATGGAACCAAATCGGGAATTGAAGCACAAGAAAGTTTCCGAATTATTGATGGAAAAATCGGTGTAGTGAATCAGTTTCAAAAACCACTTCCTAAATAAAATATCCTTTTAAATTTTATATAAAACAAAACCCTGCCTATAGGCAGGGTTTTTTTATTCTGTACTCTAGCTAAACTATTCCTTAGGACCAGTAGATACAATAACTTCCATCAAAGGGCGCATAGACCATTCGATGGTACTGATTTTTTCATGTGGTAGGCCTGCAATTGGACCCTCACCAGATAAATGAATCATTGCATTTTCCAAAGAATCATACGAATCATAAACCATCATAGTTGCATAACCGTCTCCTTGAGGCGTGATTTTGGAGCTAAGTCCCCAACCAACCATACCTGACTCAGGCATCATTTTTTTGAAATGTGGTACAACATACTTCTCAAGCTCTTTGGTATGTTTTTCTACTTCAGTAGAATTGGTGAAATTGAAAATAACATAAGATGCTGCTGCTATGCTTTCAATCGTCACGTTTTGCTTGTAGTAATATCTTTGATCTATTTTAAGATCATTATGAAAGCCATAGAGCATGGAGGTTTCTACTCCAACAACCTCTTTTGAGTTGTTCCACCAAGAACCTTTGTTTACTGCTGTAGCAATATCTTTGTATACATTTACCCACAAATAGTTATATCCATCTGCAGTTGCGTTAGTATTTCTGAGAACAGCCCAGCCTTCGAGTTCGCCATTGTTTACTGCATTTTGAGCGGTTTTTTTACTGTAATTGAGTTCTACATCTAAGAATTTTTCGGTCATATCTGCAGGAACTTCAACCGGTTGAATCACGATAATTTGTGCAGAAACTGCCATTGAAGTCAAAATTGTAAGTACTAAAAATATATTTTTCATATTAGATTATGTGCTTGATTACGATTGTGGAATTCCATTTCCACCTTTATTAGGCGCCCAAGAGGTGTGCATGATTTTCCAACCCATGGCTGTTCTAACCCAAACTGATGATCCTCTTGTGCTATAAATTACTTTTTCTTTAGACTCTTTGAATACATAACTACCAGAACCGTAAAATGTCATTACTGCAGTTTGCATGTCAGGAGCATAAGAAACTTCCATATCGTTTAGATCCAAATTATTCCAATCTATAGCATCATTCCCGCCAAAAGAACTTTTATCAAATACATAAAAAGGATTTAAGTTTGAATCTCCTGTCTTGTGAATAATATCTGGATGCTCAAATTTTGAATAGGTTTTATAATCATCTGCCATGATTGCAGCTTGAAGTTCTCTTTGCATTTGCATTAATTTTTCAGATAGCTCCGCCTGATTTAATTTGGCTCTGTAGGTTTGTGCAGACCTCCAATAAGTTGAACCGAAAGTCGCAAAGTCTACTGCTTTCAATTCAAGTTCAAGTGCTTTTTCGTAGTCTCCTAGGGTAGCATAATGTTCCGCCATAGAATCATAAGAATTTGGTCCATCATGAAGTTGTTGTGCTTGCTTGACGTATTTCATTGCCATTTCCTTATTGGTCTCACCAAAAGCGCCGTTAAGGTATCCATACGACATCATGTTATAGGAAGACGCTGCATTTTTCGGGAATTTCTCCGCAAAAGACTTGAATGAATTCATGTCCTTTGATTTTGTTGTCAGATAATTAATCAATGGGCTATTGGGTAACTTTGAAGCTCCAATTTTAGCCACCGCATCACGATCTTCTCTTGATGCCATCAAATAGGTGTGCCAAGTTTGCTCTTCTTCACTCAATTTAGAAACATCAATTGCTGCTAGTTTTGATTTTTGACTACCCCATTTTGGGTATGGGCTGCTTATTGCTGCTAGAGTTAACTGCGCACAACCACAGTCTGAATCGATCAACAAGGCTGCTTTGGCCATTCCTAACGCCATGGTGTATTCTAAATTGGTTAGGGCTTCAATAGCTTGATTTGAAATGATTGCTGCGTTCTTTTCACATGAGGTTTTTTGCATCCATTGTGCACTTGAAATACTAGTGCTAAGCACAAGTAAAAGGAGAATTTTTTTCATAATATTGATATAGTTATTTTTATCTAAAATACTAAATTAATTTCATTTTGCAATTAAAGATTGATAGGCATTTATCTCGAGCTCCTTAATCGTTCGTTTTAGCTCGTGAGAATTGCTATCAGTAGGTCTTCATAAAATGCTTATCTTTGATATGAAGTAAAATTTTCTTAGTAGAAGACTACAACTATATTTGCTTTAAGTGAAAATGAAACAAAACAAAACTATTTTTTTGAAGTTAATCCCTATTATGTTTTTTGTAATCGGAATTAGCGGTAAGGCACAGTTTTCAAGTGTAACCGAAACTAGTATTTCTAATAATAATCTAAAAATTGATCTTTCGTTTGATGAAGAAATTTTTTCAGTTACAGGATGTACTACTCCTAGCTGCATAGAAATCACTGATTTTAACGTGACTTTAAGTGGTGGTAATGCTACTCTTGCCTCGAACACACCAATAACAATAACCAAGCTTGGAAATTATAATTTTATTCCACAGTGGAATACGTATGATCCTTCACAAACAAACCCGAATGCAAATAGGGAGCCTAATGACTCAGGCACTGAAGATTATGCTCAACATGAAGTCTCGGGTCAATTAAATGATTTCTCTGAAAATCAGCGTTTAAATGGTGTTTTGGAAATAATAGAACCAATCGCTCGAACAATAGCTGGTTATAACTATATAACGTCATATCCATCAGATGGATCAGCTTGTGCACATTCTTACTACAGATCCACAACTGCAAATGGTTGGAACTCGGAAAAATTAAAGGCACAAAATGCGGGGGGAGACCTTTTGGTTTATAATTCTCCAGAAGAATTTGATCATATGATACCAGCGTTTAATGCTAACGGTCCAACTGGTGTTGGAAATACATGGATTGGTCTTTCTCAAGACAGAACTGCTGCTGACTACGAAGAAAGGGTTCAGGTTGGGGGGGTTTGGCCATTCCCAATTACAAACGGTGGATGGTATTGGGATGATGGAACTCCCATGGATAATAGCGGTTCGAAACTAAAATATCAAATTACGATTGCCTTGAACGGGATTGCAGATGGTGATGAGTTAGTATCTGTAAATCCAGTAACTGGTCCCGCCTCAGTTTTTAATTGTGCTGGCGTTGCAGCCAT
>ENA-ORDA01000522-ORDA01000522.1-marine-metagenome-genome-assembly--contig:-NODE-522-length-38193-cov-3.344501_pt1 | contig 38193 bp, 43 predicted proteins | sample MGYA00237778_ERZ508506 | MGnify/ENA primary metagenome ERZ508506 (study PRJEB26177, sample SAMN06267891) | marine metagenome | isolation source: Monterey Bay, California, USA | place: Pacific... | reverse complement strand
ATACTTTCATATAACAAATATCAGTCTTATTATGAGAGTGGGTGCTCTGGAATAGGTCGGTGTCGGCGAGTGTGTAATTGCCGTTTGATTGACGAGTGATATTATCTATTTTTTGGGTGGCCGTTTTTCAAAAGCTGGAAGGCCTTCTGGCAAGTGGTGGAATGGTTGTGCATCACAAGTGAATATAGCAGCCTGTGCTGAGAATGCTGATGGGTCATCTAGAGTCCCAACTTTTACAATCATTGAGTTTGGGCGTGCAGGGCTCTCGGTTCCCATCGCCGTTCCGCAGTTACCACAAAAATGTCTAGTGACTGGTGTATCAAGATCACTCCTTGCGAACTTCTTTGGATTTCCCTCTATGTAGCGAAACGAATCTTTAGAAAAAGCCATAACAATATTTGGGTTACCTCCAGTAATGTACTGACATTCTCGACAGTGGCACTGGAATGCAGCCTCGGCTTGCTCGGCAATCTCATATTTAAGGCTGCCACAATAGCATTGTCCTGTCGTTATCATCACTGGCTCTCCGAAAGTTTCCCTAGAACAAACTCTGGCACAAAACAAAGTCTGCGCAACAATAAAACAGTGAAGTTGAGGAAAATATGGACGTGGTAAGTTTGATCTTGTGAATTGGCTTACTTTCCTTGATCTTCAAGGCAGGATCAAAACTCAGGATATTCCCTTGAAGCGGATTGGAGGCCTATTTATGGCTCAGGATAAAGAAACGTGTGTTATTGTAGGTGCGGGTGGTGGCTTAAGCGCGTCTCTTGCAAGGCTGTTTAATGCAGAGAATATGTCTATTGTCCTGGCAGCGCGCGATATCCAAAAATTAGAGGGGCTGAAAGAAGAGATCAATTGTGATTTGGTGCAATGCGATGCTACAAAAATTGATCAAGTTGAAAGTCTATTTGCTCACATCGACCAAATTTCAGGCGCGCCATCAGTTGTAGTTTATAATCCTTCAGCCAGAATCAGGGGCGACATAACAAGCCTTGATCCGGTTGAAACAAAGTTAGCAATTGAAACTACGTGCTATGGAGCGTTTTTAGTTGCTCAACAAGCTGCCATTCGAATGACCAAGAACGGTTGCGGAAGCATCTTCTTTACTGGTGCTTCAGCTGGAATAAAAGGGTTCCCAAACTCTTCGGTGTTTGCAATGGGCAAATTTGGCCTTCGTGGTCTGGCGCAATCCTTAGCTAGGGAGTTGCAACCAAAAAATATCCACGTTGCACATTTCGTTATTGATGGCGGCATATCCTCTGAGTTGCGACCTGATCCTGGAGAGCAAACGCTTTTAAATGCAGATGAGATTGCGAAGACTTACCTTCATTTTTATCGCCAAGATCGCAGCGCTTGGTCTTGGGAAATTGAATTAAGACCTTGGGTTGAGAAGTTTTAGGTTGGGAGTTCTTCTTCGATCTTGGATAGCGATAAGATTTATTTATTTATAAATTTTACTGAAAATAGCGCGATTAAGGCAGCGGCCATTGCAGCAAAAATCAGTATCAACGGGCTGTGCCAATCATCTGGACTGGTAATAAAGAATGCGAAAAACAACCCGATAAACACCAATAAAAAATTATAGATTGGGTTGTGTTTAAATTTGTGATCTGGATTTTTCAATTTACCAATTTAACCCTTGTTGATGGTTGCTAAAAATAATAGCCATTCTTATCCCTCATATTTCATATAAGATATGCTCGGTAGGGTTCTCCATGCCAGCACAAATAGGAATAGGTCTCTTTATTTTGCCAATAAGTAATATTCAAAAAGAAAATTTTCTTGGTAGCTTTTTGATGGTAGTTGCAATGGCAACATTTGCTGTCGAAGATAGTGTGATAAAAATTGTTTCATCAGTGTTGCCAGTTGGACAAATTTTGTTTCTGCTGGGTGTTGGCGGAGCTTTAACATTTGCTGGAATGTCTCTCATTCTTCGAAAAGAGATTCTTTCATACGGTGTTTTTACTGGGCCAATGCATTTTCGCGTAGTATCTGAAGTTATTGGGCGCGTGTTTTACTCCTCCGCGCTTGCTTTAACACCGTTAGCATCATCTACAATGATCTTACAGGCAACTCCACTTGTTGTTGTGGTTGGTGCTGCGGTATTGTTCAAAGAGAAAATTAGTGCCCTCAGGTGGGCTGCTGTTCTGCTCGGTTTCTTCGGTGTTTTGATTATAGTCGACCCAAGTAGTGATAGCTTCTCATTCTTGTCAATTTTGGCGGTGTTAGGAATGCTTGGTTTTGCGGGGCGAGACCTTGCCAGCCGGGCGGCACCAAAGTCACTGAATATTTTCACTCTTGGGGTGCACGGCTTTATGTCGATTGCCCTTTCAGGCATTGTTCTAAATTTATATCATAATGAACCCATTATTTGGCCAGATTCTCATTCTTGGCTTTATTTGCTTTTAGGGGTTTTTCTGGGGACAATTGGATACAGCGCACTTATTTCAGCAATGCGAATTGGTGAGGTGTCTGCAATCACACCTTTCAGGTATTCCCGGATCATCTTTGGAGTAGCTATCGGTATTTTTTTCCTTGGGGAGAGCATCACATTAACTGCTGCACTGGGTTGTGGGCTAATTGTTTTATCTAGTTTTATTGTTCTTCATCCAAGTGGCCGTAATAGGCGCAAGATTTTCCCTTAAAACTAGCGAATAGGTTTGACAGGTTTGCAAGTGGAGTGGCTGCTAATGATTAGGATCTGGTTGGTCAAATCAACCCAATAATAAATCACGCTGTTGTCCTTCAGCCTAAGCCGTCTGACCGAACAGATTTAGAAAGCGGTATATCAACTTAGAACGGATCATTTATTTCAGCTGTCCACCCTGAAAAGCCTTTTGCCTTCAGTAATTTGAATGCGATTCTGGGTGCGAACCTCGTCAACTTCAGGTTTAATTTTATCAAATACAGAAATTGCAGTTTGTTTATCTGGGTAATGAATAATGTACATTCCAGAGTTCTCATTACTTTGAACAAATTCAGCTGAAATTGCGCCTAGGCTTATAACCTTCGGCGACCACACGTTTTCAAAATAAGTAACTGTCATATCAAACTGTAACTTAGATTGTGCGGTGATAGAAACGACTCTGATGTACATCGTTATACTCCCTGTAAACATCCGACAGCCTGCCACAAAAAAAGCGAAACGCAAAGATGCAAGGCAACAACTCCAACACAAAGGCTTTTCCTGAAACGATCCGCTCTTCAGGAGCAGCTTATTTTGATACACTTAGTGTAAAAAGATATGAAAACTAGAGACTTAGCCTTTCGCGTGTTTCCGCCGCGGTTGCCACACTGCCACCAAGGTGATGGATGATTTGACCCGCTTTTTCTACAAGTGCTGCATTTGATGGGGCAAGAATACCTCTTTCAAGATAAATATTATCTTCAAGACCAACCCGAACATTGCCACCAAGAAGGACAGCGGCGGCAACAACTGGAAATTGGAATTTTGAAATGCCAAAGGCTGACCATATAGCATCTTTTGGCAGCATGCTCTTCATCAACAACATTGTCTCAACCGTTGCGGGCGCACCATAGTCAACCCCTAAACAAAATTGAAAAAAGGGTGGCTCTGCAATCAACCCATCATCAATCATCTTTTTCGCGTTCAATATATGGCCTGTATCAAAGACTTCAATTTCCGGCTTTACATTAGCTTTACGAATATAATTCGCCATAACATTAAGGTGTTCTGGGCTGTTAAGAAACACATGGCTCTTGCGATTCATTGTTGCTACATCAAGCGAACAAATGTCGGGTTTCAATTCTAGAATATGCTCAACGCGTTTTTCTGGTGAGCACATTTGACTGTTAGCCGATGCTTTGCCTGGATCCGCAGATGATGGTGAAAATCGCGCTCCCGGGCCTGTTGTCAGGTTTAAAATGACATCAACATCTGCATCACGTATCAGGTTGGCAACCTCGCGATATAATTCGAGTTCCATACTCGGTTTTTTAGTTTCCAGACTCCGGACATGACAATGAACAATTGCCGCACCAGCACGTGCTGCGTCAATGGCGCTATTAGCAATCTCAAGAGGTGTTACCGGTACGGCTGGATTTTTGTCAGGGGTGGGCGCAGACCCTGTAACAGCGCAAGAAATTATAGTTGATGGCATTGACGGCTCCCTAATGACGACGGTACCTCACATATTGGAATGAGGGTTAGAGGATTTTTACCGCTGAGCTTGTTTGGTTCTGTCCGGGCAGTCCAAGAGCTAGCACAAACAGGACCCGCGTGATTTCAAAAGCGCAAACGAGGAATAAAGTGAGTTTGCGGGTCATATTAATGAATATCCTCGGGCTATGTTTTAAAGAATGTTCAATTGCTGATAAGCCAATGTTTATATTCGTTCTTGGTTGTGGCGCAGGTCACTTCAATTTTCTTTAGATAGGAAGAGCGAGTGCATTTTATTGAGAAAATAATTGCGACACTTGTTTCTTCTTTAACACTGTATGTGACAAGCACAGTGAAAAGCAAACTTGAGGTTTAGGCTGACATAACAAGCCAGAGGTTGGCTACTTTTCTAATAGCGCTAGATCGACGCCATTGTTCATTGGCACGTCCTGAAAACTACGATATTCAAGTTCATCGATGCAGCCGATATTGATGCCACAAATTTCTGGAGTAGTGCGCCTTTGATGATGGGTCATAATCCCACACTTTGAGCAAAAGTGGTGCGTGGCAACTTTTGTATTCCACTTGTAATGGACTAGATATTCACCGCCGTTTTCAATTTTCACGTCCTCAATTGGACATGCCAACATAACCGCACCGCGACGCTTGCAGAGGCTGCAATCACAGCGTCGGACAGCACTCGTGTCAAGGCTGCGTGGGATAGAGAACTGCACCGTTCCACAATGACAGTTACCATAAAGCCGATCTTTTTCCATTTATCTTGCCCCCTCTGTTATCGTGACGTATTTATCTACATTGTTCCTCTACCGCAAACGCAGCGTTTACTATCTCCAAAAACGAAGGAATCTGCGTTCAATGTAAACCTGAGATAATATCTTTTTGCAAAGCCCGCGGTCTGGTAATTGCAAGAATTGTTTTTGCCTCCCGCTTTCTGCCTTGATGAATGAGACATGCGGCCAAAGAAAAGTCCAATAAATCTCTCTGAGCGTTCGATCCGCCAAAACGAGCATGTTCGCGCACGACGCTTGTAAAGAGTTCAGATGCTGATAGCCAGTTGGCGTCTTGCATATAAAGGTATGCCCTCGCAACTTTTTTGGTTAAGTCGGAAACGGGTCCTTTTGCATTAGCTATTATATTTTCCAATGCTTCAATGTTACCTGCTCTGGCATGCGTAATTGCGGCGTGAAAATCAGCAAAGCCAAGGCCCGGATTGGCAAATTTAGTCATAGCGTATGCACTCAGGCCTTTCCACCTTTCGGGTGTAACTTCAACCCCTGCAAGCTCCGCTCTGAAAAGCAGAGCTACAGTGTCAGTCAAAACATTCAATGGAGGGCCTTGACTATTATCAGGGGAAATGTGCTTGTCCAAAACGTTCCACATTTGCTCGAGATTTCCAGTCTCAAGAGACCATAAACCCACATGCCACGAGATATGGTTGTAGAGCGCACCTGACGGATCATAATTTTCCCAATGCCTTTGGAGGTAGCTCAAGCCATCTTCATCCTGCAGATTTTCGTAATAGAGGTGCGCTCTAATATGCTTTGAATGTGCGCTATTCGGGTTCGATAGGAGTGCCTCTTCAATGTTAATGCCAGCCTCATCCAATTGTCCAACTTCAAGCTGCGCAAATGCTAACTGAGCTTTGCACCACCAGTCATCGCCATAATTGGGGGTAAGGTTTGTCATAAAAGACAGCTGTTCAGCCTCCCTACCGGGCAAACCAGAGAAACCAATCAGGCCAAAGACACTGGTACACATCTGCGCGATGAGTACGTCACAAGGCCATTCTTTAACATGTTCATATACAGCCGCGCGAGCTTCAGCAGACTTTCCCCTGAGTAGTAAGCTCGACACACTTAAGTGGGATTGTTCTCGAGCCGAGAGATTTTGGCTAGTTTCAAAGGCCGTATTGAGGGATTGTTTCACATCGTCCGAACGACCACGCAATTGCATTTCCCGAGCAAGCCCAATATGCGCCAAGGTAAAGTTTGGATCAGCGCTTATTGCGGCTCTAAAACTGACCTCAACGCCCGGCTCTGCACCAAGAAATTGATGCACGCCTGCGTTGTATGACATGGTTGCTTCAATCGAATTTGTTGAAACCCTGTTTCCATAGCTATCGTCAAGCATAGCATCTCCTCGTTTCAGAGCTCTCTGAATATATGTAGAGAACGAGCCTCTCATAAATATCACACGCTAGCGACCTATTCTAGGCCGCCCACTCTCAAAGTAAGTGTTATATCTGTTATATAACATCATATGGACGGTCCTGTTATATTAAGTCGCTTGGTCGCCCTGAGTCGTTAACGAGTCACACAAACCAGACCCGACCTATGATTTCGATGGGGGCGCTGATACGGCGCTGCGGTCGTGCAAATGGTCATACATTCGACTTGCCTCGTTCAATCTTAGGTGTCAAAATCATTTAGGTTTTGGGCTATCGCGGTGGTGCTAACCCGTCTCAACCGCACCATTCTCCTGGTGAAACCAGCAGAAAATGCAGCAATATTCCCATTTGATGCCCCTAGGGTCGTAATGCTAACGGACTTATCACGTCTGGCAGCATCTGTTTTTACGATTGGAAGAGACAAATGCTGTATAGTTCTCGAACAATTTTAGCACTCAATGGGACCTTAATGGTAATTCTGGGAGGAGCATTTTGGATATTTCCAGAGTTCTTTACACTGTCGATGTTTCCAGATTTTGCTGAAAATCAGGATGCAATGGACGTTGGTGTAGCGTTGCGAAAAAATATGGGGGCAGGCTGTGCATTTATTGGAATAATTTTATTTTCGTGCCAGTCTAGTTCGAAATCGACAGCACAAAGATTGTTGTTTTCCTCTGCAATCGGTTTCCTTTTGATGGTTGCAGCTCTCTTACAGGTGAAACTTTCGGGACAAGCAGACGTTCCATTATTCATTCTGATATTCTTTTCAACTTTATGTATTTTATCACTGTTTGTGGCATCGCGGCGTTACCAAGAATAACCTTTTTGCTGACATTCAGTAGCGCTCACGCTTGGCTCCTGTGTTTGCCATATTTTGACTATGTGGTGCTTTTTAACAACTAGTCACCAGTAAAACCAGAAGTGTCAATTTTTGCCATCCATTGGCTCAGAACTTCTAACAGATACCCCTCCCCATACCCGTTGATAGGAAGGTGCAAAAAATTACTGCACAGAGGAAACAAAGGGGCACTTTGCAGTTTATGACAGCATCATGATACACCCCTCGAAACTGGCAGCAGTTTCCTAATCGATAAATGCAATAGAGACACCTTTATGAATACCCAAAACCAGATAACAAAAACTGATGATGAAAACCCTTTCAAGGATATGGGGTTCATCAAGTTCTGGATTGTCTCAACTGTCTTTTGGTTTTCTTTTCCAGTGTCATTAGTTCTTTGCTACCTCGCTCTTGGTTCGGTTAAAACGAAACAACTTGTCAAAGCGCTGGTGCATGACTTCCTACAAACACTCTTCATCATCCTCGTGGTAATTTGTGTCATCGTGTATGGCATTTATCATTATGTCTCTGGACTGTTCTAGAACGCCGCATATTTCTTGAACACATTTTCTGGATTGAGGTGAGTGTATCTAAACAACTGCCGCACATCCTTATGTCCAGATATGAGTGCAACTTCTGGAACTGACATTCCCATCTCAAAGAACCTTGAAACTGCTTCATGTCTTAAGTCATGAAACCGTAAATCAGTGATGCCTGCTTTTTTGCGTGCTCTGTTCCATGCAAGACGCAGACAGGTGGCAGAGATTGGAATCACTTGTTCATTAGTCTTAGACACCGTCTTTAGGACTTCTATGCATCGTCTAGTGAGCGGCACTCGTCTATCTTCACCATTCTTGGTGTCATAGAGAGATGCAAACCCATTCTCTAAATCAACATCACACCATCTGAGTTTCAATATCTCTGAACGGCGCATACCTGTCTCAATTGCAAACTCAATAATGGAAGCGATGTAAATATTGCGTTGTGATGATGCAGCGGTGAGGAGGTGTTCTTTCTCACTAGGCATCAGTCTGCGTTTACGAGACTTGTGAGGTGATGGCAGTTGAAGATATTCAACAGGGTTTTTGGGTAGTCCATATCCCCATTTGTGTATTGCAGTTTTGAATACTCTTCTAAACATCATCAAGTCGGCATGAACTGTTCCCGACTTCACCTGTTTTAATCTCTCATCTCGGAGGTGTTCAAAATGTCTCTGAGTAAGATTAACGAGTTTGTTCTCTGCAATTGGATGTTTGGAATAAAGGTTCAGTTTGTATATTTCTATCTCCGAACCTTTCAAATGTGAGGACACTTCTTTGGCATAAGTCTGAAGAAGTTCTCTTAAGGAAGTATCACCAACATCTACCAAAGGAAGGGAAGTATTCTTGAGTTGATGTTCTGTTTGTTGAACCCAGCAAACAGCATCTGATTTTGACTTGAACGATTTAGTGAAACTTCTCCATCCAGCAATCCTCACTTGAGCATTCCAAGACTTACCTCTTTTACGCACACAACCCATTGATTTGACCTTTTACTGTGTCAAATCTGTGTCAAAACTGAAGTTCTCTGAGAACAGACTGATACCCTAATCTGGTAACTATCTGAATATATTGGGAGGAAATGGCGCGCTCGGGAAGATTCGAACTCCCGACCCCTAGATTCGTAGTCTAGTGCTCTATCCAGCTGAGCTACGAGCGCGTAAAAGAGCGGTAGGAGTACATCACAATCTTGGCTTGCGTCAAGGCTTTGTTAAAGAGAAATAAACCTATTCTCTGGACAGATAGCTCTCTTTTTCGGTATCGAGAGAACATTATTCATTAGCTGGAGCTAAAACTGCATGACAAACGCGTATGATGAAAATAAGAATTTTCCAGTTTCGTGGGAAGAGCTGCATCGAAATTCAAAAGCTCTTGCGTGGCGCCTGCTTGAAATAGGTCCATTCACTGGCATTGTCGCAGTGACCAGAGGTGGTCTTGTGCCAGCTGCCATTGTTGCACGCGAACTTGAAATCAGACTTATTGAGACAGCCTGCCTTGCTTCATATCAAGATAAATCACGCAGTGAGGTGCAAATTCTGAAGCCTGCTTCCATGGCCGAAGATGGTGAGGGCTGGCTAATCATTGATGACCTAGTTGATACAGGTGAGACCGGCAAGATGCTGCGTCAGATGATGCCAAAGGCACATTTTGCGACTGTTTATGCCAAACCATCTGGTCGCCCAGTTGTTGATACCTTTGTCACAGAGGTATCGCAGGATACATGGATATTCTTTCCCTGGGACCTGGAGTCAAAACCTTCTGTTCCGATCATGGGTCGTCGCGGCTAGGATTGCTATCTGCAAGTTGTATTTAAAAGGGAATTTTTTAGCTTTAATTCGCCTGCCACAGGCAGGATACGGGACAGCTTTAGATTTCTACTTATTCCAATTTTTAAGTCAATATAAATAGATAATCCAACACCGGCCTGTGCAGGTTTGCTGTGAAAAAATGGGGTGAAGAGCGAGCAATTCAGGAAAAACAGTTCGGCTTTTGTAAAGCAGGCGGGCATGCGGTGTGATAAACAGATTGACAAATAACAGCAGGAACCGTAGAACAACGCCCTCAGTTTACTTTCAATTACCGTAAAGGAGCGTTCACGATGAAACGCACCTATCAGCCAAGTGTTCTTGTCCGCAAACGCCGTCATGGTTTCCGCTCACGTATGGCGACTGTTGGTGGCCGCCGTGTTATTCGTGCACGCCGTGCAAAGGGCCGCGCACGCCTTTCTGCGTAAACGACACCGTCTAGACATGCTGTTACGACGGTGGTGGGCGTTATTGGCCACTACAGCGCGAACAGTATCGGGTCTGTATGCGACCGTAAGCTATGATGTAGCGCCTGGCCCCGTCTAACGAGATGAAGTCTGGCATGACTGATAAAACACTCTTTTTAAACCGTGGTGACCGCCGCCTAAGTGCTTCAGGCCCGCTTTTTATGATTCGAGCCCGTCGTGATTTTCTGCGGGCTCAGTCAAAGGGGCTAAAACGCGTCACGCCAGGTTTTGTTCTGCACATTTTTGTTCGACATAATGCTGGCTTGCCGGTAACAGCGGTGCCACGGGCTGGATTTACAGCCTCTAAAAAAGTCGGCGGCGCTGTTCAGCGCAATCTTGCAAAACGTCGGATGCGCGGACTGATGCGCGATATCATAGCGCCTGAGGCACGCCAGCATTATGATTATGTTATTGTAGCACGGGTGCAAATTCTAACACGGGCCTATACGCTGCTTGAAACAGACATAAAAGAGGCTCTCAGCCGCCTTTATATAACGCTCGATAGCGCTGCTGATAAAGGCCAGCCTAAAGATAGTCAGAAAATAGAGAGTAAGGCTGGAGGAGCAGATTAATGGCAAACCTATCCCCTCTCGCGCTATTGGCGGGCCTATTTATTGGGCTGATTAAGGGGTATCAGACCCTTATTTCTCCGTTCTTTGGTGCGAAATGCCGGTATCTGCCGAGCTGTTCTGAATATGCAACAGACGCAATTGGTAAATATGGACCGTTGCGCGGCGCTCTCTTAGCCGTTAAACGTATTCTGCGGTGCCATCCATGGGGTGGGTCTGGTTATGATCCCCTGCCGTGAATGGCGGCCTGCATACGAACAATACTTTAAAAAGTCAGAGACCGTTTATTCTATTGCAAAAACAACTGAAATGTCTCCGCCGGAAGAAATGAAACATAATGACGCCTGAAACCAAAAATCTCATTGCTGCTATGTCTCTGTCGCTCGCTATTTTAATTGGCTGGCAGCTATATTTTGTCGAACCAGAGCTAGAAGCAGAACGTGCCGCCGCCCAGCTGGCCGCTCAGCAAGCTGATAGTCAGCAACCTGTTCGCTCAGGCGGGCTGAATGCAGATGGTACGCCGCGGCTGGCCTCTGAAGAAGCTGCAGCGCCGGAGAGCGATAATCAGGATGTAGATAAAGGTACACGCCTTGTGATTGATGGCCCTCTGATTGCGGGAAGTATCTCAACCATGGGTGCTCGTCTTGATGACATCGTCCTGACATCTTATTTCGAGACGCAGGCAGAAGGCTCACCGCCGATTAAATTATTGCTGCCTTTTGATAGCGAGCAGCCCTATTACGCCGAATTCGGCTGGGTGGCAGATGGCACGGCAAATATTGCACTTCCACAGGCAGATACAATCTGGAGCGCGGCGAGCTCTGCTGCGACAACCTCAAGCCCGCTTATTCTTAATTGGGATAATGGCGACGGATTTATATTCCAGCGCGAGATTGGCGTCGGCCAAGATTACATGATTACGGTTACTGATTCGGTAACATCAACGGCACAGTCAGCCGTGACGCTCAACTCATATAGTCTTATCCGGCGTCATGGCACGCCCGAAACTGATGGATTATATATCCTGCATGAAGGCCCGCTTGGTGTGTTTGATAGCACGCTGAATGAAGAGGATTATGACAGCCTGCAGGATGCTGGTAGTAAGGGGCTTAGCTATAGCCCTCTGGAAGCTGGTGGCTGGGTTGGTATTACAGATAAATACTGGCTGGCAGCGCTGATACCTGACCAGTCTAATCTTCATAGTTTTGGGATGCGTTATCTGAGTGGACAGGGTGATCGGTATCAAACAGATATCCTAGGTGCAGGTCAGACGCTGGCTCCTGGTCAGACAATTTCCACGACAACATCCCTATTCGCAGGCGCCAAAAAGGTAACGTTGCTTGATAAATATGCTGATGAGCTTGGGATTAAGAATTTTGACCTCGCTATTGATTTTGGCTGGTTCTACTTCCTGACCAAGCCGTTCTTCTACGCGATTAATTGGCTTTATGGAATGCTGGGTAATTTCGGGCTAGCTATTATCGGCTTTACAGGTTTGATGCGGCTCGTGCTGTTCCCGCTCGCTAATAAATCCTATCGGTCTATGGGCAAGATGAAGGAATTATCGCCGAAGATTAAGAAAATGCGCGAAGATTTTGGTGATGATCGGGCAAAACTTAATCAGGAAATGATGGCGCTTTATAAAACTGAAAAAGTTAATCCTGCCGCAGGTTGTCTGCCAATTCTTCTGCAGATTCCGATTTTCTTTGCTCTTTATAAGGTGCTTTATGTGTCGCTTGAAATGCGTCATGCCCCCTTCTATGGCTGGATTAAGGATTTATCGGCTGTTGACCCAACCTCCGTCTTCAACTTGTTTGGGCTTCTCCCCTATTCAGTGGATATGCTTCCGAGCTTCATGGCGATTGGCGTCTGGCCAATTCTGATGGGGATATCAATGGCTATTCAGATGCGTTTGAACCCTCCACCACCTGACCCGATTCAGGCGAAGATTTTCCAATATATGCCGATCTTCTTCACCTTCCTACTGGCAGGGTTTCCTGCAGGACTTGTGATTTACTGGACATCAAATAATGTCCTGTCGATTACCCAGCAATGGTGGATTACATCATCTATGAAAAAATCTAAAAGCTGATTCGGTAATTTGATGAATGATGTTGAGCATGATGAAGCAGAATTAGAGGCAGGCAGATTATTGTTTGCGGGGAACTGCACGTTTATTGCAGCGTCTAACGCGTTAACAAATCTGCCGCCGATAAGTCTGCCTGAAATCGCCTTTGCCGGCCGTTCGAACGTGGGAAAATCCTCACTGGTGAACGCGCTAACAGGACGTAATACCCTTGCCCGGACGTCACAGACTCCAGGGCGTACCCGTCAGCTCATTTTCTTTGCGCTTGCTAACCGGATTAATCTGGTTGATTTGCCGGGCTACGGATATGCCAAAGCGCCGAAAACAGATATTAAATCATGGACCGGCCTTACCCGCCGCTTTCTGTCTGGCCGGCAGAGCCTGCAACGTATGATGCTCTTGATTGATAGCCGGCGCGGCATTGGTCCGGGCGACAAAGAAATGATGAAATTGATGGATGAGGCAGCGGTCTCCTGGGCAGTTGTTCTCACTAAGATGGACAAGCTAAAACAATCTGAAAAAGCTGCTCTTATCAGCAAAACAGAAGCTGGTATTAGTCGTCATGTTGCAGCCTACCCCAAGGTATGGGCAACATCATCAGAAACAGGTGATGGGATAGCGGCTTTACGCGCGCATATCGCAGGCCTCGCAATACCAACCTAGAGCCTGCATTATCTGAGACGCTGCATAGTCTGGGAGCTGGCGTAGTCTGGGTCTAGTATAGACAAGACGCCCCCTTCATTCTATCACTCAAAGGTGCGCGCGATGAATAGCTTAGACAAGCAACGCCAACGGCAGGAGACAGGGATGACAATATCACAAAATTGGCATGAAAAAGCCGGAGTTCTTATTGAGGCTCTTCCTTATATGCGCCGGTATGCTGGTTGCTCTGTTCTGGTGAAGTTTGGCGGGCATGCCATGGGTGAGCAGGAATATGTGAATGCCTTTGCTGCTGATATGATGCTTCTGCGTCAGGTGGGAACGCGGCCTATTATCGTACATGGTGGGGGCCCGCAAATTGGCAAAATGCTGGAAAAGCTGAATATCGAAACAAATTTTGTGAATGGGCTCAGGGTGACTGATGAAGCAACAATATCTGTTGTTGAAATGGTGCTTGCTGGCGCCATTAACAAATCTCTGGTTGCGTCAATCAATGCTGCTGGCGGATGTGCTGTTGGGCTGTCTGGCAAGGATGGCAATCTCATCACGGCAACAAAGCTAACGTCACAATCTGAGAATGACGGACAGGCTATTGATCTGGGTTTTGTGGGTAAGCCTGAGACAGTTAATACAGCGGTGATAGACGCGCTGATGGGAGCGGAGATGATTCCTGTTGTTGCGCCTATTGGTCTTGGTATCGATGGTCATACTTATAATATTAATGCAGATACTGCTGCTGGCGCGCTTGCTGGCGCGATTGGGGCAACCCGGCTTCTGATGCTCACTGATGTGGCGGGCGTCAAAGGCGCTGATGGCAATGTTATCTCGCATCTGACTGTGTCTGAGGCGCGTGCGCTGATTAAGGACGGGACAGTGAATGGCGGGATGATCCCAAAAGTTGAAACATGTATTGATGCTGTTGAAACAGGAGCTGAAGCGGCTGTTATTCTTGATGGCCGTGCCCCGCATGCTGTTCTGGTTGAACTTTTTACTGAACATGGGATTGGCACGCTTATCACACAAGACTAGCTTAGGAGAGTTCTTCTAGCGCGGGCAGGGACTTCCTGATAGCCTGTGCTTTTTTCATAACCTGTGCTTTTTTCATAAAAGGTGATTTATGTCTTTGGGTAGCCAACTAACAGCAAAAAAAGATTTGATAAAATTTGAGAGCGATAGCATCACTGACTGGGTGTTTGATCTTGATAATACGATCTATCCTGCGAACTCCAGTCTCTTCCCGCGGGTTGCCGAGCGGATGACATCGTTCATTGCTAATCATTTTAATATTGCCGAGGCCGAAGCTGCAGCGCTCAAAACAAGGCTGTTTCGCCAGTATGGAACGACCATGCATGGGCTAATGCGCGAACATAATATGGAACCTGATGAGTTTCTCTTTTATGTGCATGAAATCGATTTATCGGATGTTTCTTATGATAAAGACCTTGATGACGGGCTGGGGGCATTGTCGGGACGCAAACATATTTATACTAATGGCACGGTCAGGCATGCTGAACGGATTTTGACAGCCTATGGCATTCGCCATCATTTTGACCATATTTATGATATTGTTGCTTCTGAACATACACCAAAGCCGGACCCGCGCCCGTATCAGCATTTTATTGAGCAGGCAGGCATTATTGCCGATAAGGCCGTGATGATTGAAGATATGGCGCGCAATCTCAAGCCTGCGGCAGACCTTGGTATGAAGACAGTCTGGTTGGTAAACGACCATGACTGGGCGGCAACAGGTGCTGAAGAGGCTTATGTTCATTTCATTGCTGATGATGTGAAACAGTTTCTGGCATCTCAGCAGCCAACGCGTTAGACAAGGACAATATCATTTCGGCATCACGATGCCGTACGACCATTTAAGGAGACTACCACGATGGATTTAACTTCTCTTGAGACCGCCATTGACGCAGCGTTTGACGCGCGTGATACCATCAACAGCCACACCAAAGGCGAGGTAAGGGATGCTGTTACTGAAGCGCTTCATTTGCTGGATAGCGGTGAAGCCCGTGTTGCCACACCAACTGGTGGTCATCAATGGCATGTGAATCAATGGCTGAAAAAAGCTGTTTTGCTGTCATTTCGGTTGAATGACATGGTTGTTATGCCGGGCGGTGCGTCTCATCCGGATGCTGGCGACTCTGTCTGGTGGGATAAGGTGCCGTTGAAATTTTCCGGCTGGGATGCTGCGCGGTTTTCTGCTGCAGGTTTCCGCGCTGTTCCGGGTGCAATTGTCCGGCATTCTGCTTTTATTGCGCCGTCAGTTGTGCTGATGCCAAGTTTTGTGAATCTGGGCGCCTATGTTGGTGAAGGTGCCATGGTAGATACATGGGCAACAGTTGGGTCATGTGCACAGATTGGCAAGAATGTTCACCTTTCTGGTGGTGCCGGTATTGGCGGTGTTCTTGAGCCGCTTCAGGCAGGTCCGGTTATTATCGAAGATGATTGTTTTATTGGCGCCCGCTCAGAAGTTGTTGAAGGGGTTGTTGTTGAACAAGGAGCCGTCCTGTCGATGGGTGTCTTTATTGGCGCCTCAACCAAGATTGTAAATCGTGAAACAGGCGAAATTCATATTGGCCGAGTGCCTGCCTATTCTGTCGTTGTCCCGGGAACCTTGCCGGGCAAGCCACTAGCAGATGGCACGCCGGGGCCAGCGCTTTCATGTGCTGTGATCATCAAGCAGGTGGATGAGCGGACACGCTCAAAAACATCTGTTAATGACTTGCTTCGTGATTAGAACAAAAAAAGGGTGCGATACTGATGCAGCCGCTTTCATATGCTGTTGAGCTAACCCAGAAGCTGATTAGGTGCCCGTCTGTCACACCGGCGGAAGGCGGCGCTCTTGATCTGCTTGAGGCCACGCTAACAGACCTTGGTTTTACTTGTACGCGCCTGCCCTTTGGGGAGGGCGATGAGCGCATTGATAACCTTTATGCGCGGATTGGCACTGAGGCACCGCATTTTGCCTTTGCCGGGCATACAGATGTTGTTCCGCCGGGAAATACAGCCAGCTGGCGGCATGATGCTTTTAGCGGCACCATAGAAGACGGTCTGATTTATGGCCGCGGCGCTGCAGATATGAAGGGCGGTATTGCTGCCTTTGTTGGCGCTTGCAGATCATACCTTGCCACAGACAAGCTAGCCGGCAGCATTAGCCTGATTATTACGGGTGATGAGGAAGCTGCTGCTATCAATGGTACTATTAAAATGGTTGAGTGGCTTGAGGCATCTGGCAATGTGCCGGACTTTTGTGTTGTCGGAGAGCCAACAAACCCGTCGGCGATTGGTGAGGTGATTAAAAATGGCAGACGCGGCTCGCTCACCTGCGCGCTCGCTGTTACCGGCTCGCAAGGGCATGTTGCTTATCCACATCTTGCCAATAATCCTGTTCCGGCGTTGTGTGAGATGTTAGCACCTATTAATTCAACCGAGTTGGATGGCGGTACAGCATTTTTTGACCCATCAACAGCTCAGGTTACAGCTCTGAATATTGCAGACCCTGCCAGCAATGTGATCCCTGACAGCGTAACAGCCCAGTTTAATATACGATTTAATACAGAACATACCGCAGATAGTCTGACAGGCTGGCTAGAGGAACATTTTGAGCGCGTTGCCGAAAAAACAGGCGTTCAATTTGAGGCGCGTTTTGCCTCAAACGCTGCCCCGTTCATTACAGAACCAGGCCCGTTTACAGCGCTGTTGAGTGATGCCATTTTTAGCCAAACAGGCACAACACCCAGCCTATCAACAACAGGCGGAACATCAGATGCACGGTTTATCTGCAAGATATGCCCGGTTGCAGAATTTGGGCTTGTTGGCCGGACAATGCATAAGATTGATGAACATGTAGCAACAGATGATATTGAAACTCTTGTATCTATCTATCACGATATACTCGCACGGGCGGTCAGCCTGCAGGAAGGATCCTAGATGGGTCAATTTTTAGCCCCAGACATTATCTTTCGCTGCCTTGGCGCGGCTTTATCGGTGGTGACCGGTAAGGCAGATGTTAATAAGGTTTTTGATTTTACCAGTACAGGGTTTTGGCAAGCTGTTATCGGTAGCTGGCTTATTGGCATGTTGCTGGATATTGCACCGCTCGTAATGGCAGATATGTCCCTGACATTTTCACTGCAGATCCATTTACTATTGCTAAATGCCTTTGTGCCATTTGTTGGTGTCCTGTTTTTTGCATCGGCTGTTTTTCATGTGCTGAATTTAACAGGACGCGCAGATAAATTTATCCGCTTTCTTGTTCCTTATATCTGGGTGAAATGTCTTGCTGGCGTTAGTGTCAGTGTATTAGCACTTGGCGGGCTTGTTGCTGGCATTTCGTGGCTGGCCTTTGCTATCCTGCCAGCGGGTCTATGGTTTTTGATAAAATTATACAGCATAACCCGCTCCCAGACCTCTCTTAGCGGTGCAGCAGCTACTGGTATTTTGATTGGTGACCTTGCGATCCATATGATGCTGGCAGTTTCAGCCTTTCCCGGTATGTTGGGAATGGCGCCGCAATAAAACGTCCCGGTGGGTATTATGTTTCGGCTAAATCAGGATAACGCACGCTCGTAAGATAGAGCGCATGTGCTGGCGCTGTCTGGCCAGCTTGCGTGCGGTCTTTTGCAGCAAGGACGCGGGCAAGATCCTGTGCTGTCCATTTGCCGGTGCCAACCCGCACAAGACTGCCAGCGAAATTCCGAATCTGATGATGCAGAAAAGAGCGCGCCCGCGCCCGAATATGAATTTCTGTATCTGTTCGCGTAACACTTAGCTCATCAAGTGTTCTGATGGGCGAGGCCGCTTGGCACCCTGTTGCCCGGAAGCTGGAAAAATCATGTTTTCCGATGAGTATTTGTGCTGCCTCATGCATCGCTCTGGTATCAAGGTCTCCGCGGTGATTCCAGACGCGGTGCCGTTCGATAGCTGAGGGAATCATCCTCTCACTGATACGATAGAGATAGCCTCTCTCGCGGGCGTCAAACCGGGCATGAAAATCAGCAGCAACAGCGCGCGCCGACAGAACAGAAATTTGTTTGGTTTGAAGCCAGCTATTTAACCCCATGAGAACAGCGCGCTCATCCAGATGTTTGGGAACGTCCAGATGGGCAGCCTGTGCTGTTGCGTGAACCCCTGCATCTGTTCGTCCTGCGCCATAAATAAAAGTTGGCTCAGTCGTCAGTTTTTTTGCCGCTGCTTCAAGAAACCCCTGAACAGACGGATTATTTTCCTGAGACTGCCACCCGACAAGCTGATGCCCGTCATATTCAATCGTTATCAGCATCCGCTGATAACCATCCGGGCAGATATGTGAGACAGAACGTTCCGACATGATGCTCTTTCATTGTTATTGGCAGTCTTGGCGGCGTTGCTGAGAAGATAGCTCCGGGCCAGCCCTATCTGGTTATCCTAGTATAGAGCGGCCAACCTGCAAACGGTAGCCATTGATGAAATCTTGGGCAGGCATTTTCTGTTTGCCTGCTGGCTGAACTTCACCGACCAGAAGTTCAGATGTTGCACCGCATGATAATCGCATATTGCCATCTTCATCCATGCCGAGATAGGTGGTGGGCGGAAAAATTGTCCCGCTGGCAGGCTGTGCTGTAGCCGAAAATAGCTTTAGGCGCCCCTCTGCTGTGGTAAGCCATGCACCTGGAACAGGACTATAGGCGCAAATAATCCGGGCACAGTTAACAGCACTATCCTGCAGATCTAATGCAGCATCCTCAGCAGAAATCTTTGCAGCATAAGTAACCCCCTCTTCTGGCTGGGGTTTTGGAACCAAACAGCCAGCTGTTAACTTGGCAAGTGTCATTATCAGCACATCAGCTGTCATGACTGACAATTTGTCATGGAGCATGCCTGAGGTCATTTTCGGCTTAATATCAATTTTTAATGTTTCAAGCATTGGGCCAGTATCAAGCCCTTTTTCCATTTGCATGGCAGTAACACCTGTCATGGTATCACCGGCTTCTAAGGCCCGCTGGAGCGGGGCTGCGCCGCGCCATCGCGGCAATAAAGAGGCATGTCCGTTAATGCAGCCAAAGCGCGGAATATCAAGAACGGCTTGCGGCAGAATAAGGCCGTAGGCAACAACAATAGCAACATCGCAGTTATAGGCGGCAATGCGTGCCTGCTCAGCCTCATCAGTAAGACGCTCTGGCCAGAAGCACTCAATACCAAGCCGTTCTGCTTCGCGTGCAATAGGGGTCGGGGTAAGCTTCATCCCGCGCCCTGATTTTCGCGGTGGCTGTGTCCAGACCGCAACAACATCATGATGCGCTGCAAGCTGGGTAAGGCTTGGCACGGAAAAATCAGGACTTCCCATGAAAATCAATCTGAGTTTTTGTGTCATAAGACCTCGATAGCGCTAAAGAGAGGCAAAATCGTCACGCGGTTAGCGTCCCCGCGTTTCTTTGAGAATTTTCCGCCAGATCATATCTCGCTTGAGCTTGGAGAGATAATCAGTAAATAAAATGCCATCAAGATGGTCAATTTCATGCTGAACACAGGCAGCCAGCAATCCGGTGGCTGTCATTTCTTTTTCTGTGCCTCCCTCATCATGATATTGCACAACAACCTCAGTTGGGCGAATAACCTCTCCTGTGTAATTCGGAATGGATAAGCAACCTTCTTCTAGTTTGCTTGTTTCATCAGAGCGGCTGATAATTTCTGGATTAACCATTTTCCATAACTCAGGCGGGCTGTCATCTGGCGCGCAATCCATAACGATAACCCGCTGACAAATGCCGACCTGAGGTGCGGCAAGCCCAATGCCCGGCGCGTCATACATTGTTTCTGCCATATCCGATAATAAAGTTCGGATGGTATCATCAATATCGGCAACTGGTTCTGCAACCTGCCGTAAAAGAGGGTCGGGTACTAATGTTAACGCACGTAATGTCATTGATACTCTTTTCGCTGCTGAGAGATTATTTTATACCTGTATTGTTCTTTTAAGTGAACAGTGCCACATAATGCAGAATGCTCGGCAGTGGCGCAACATTTTCACAAGTGCAGTTATGATGAAAGTTTGCTAGCCTGCAATTCCGCTATAACGAGAGTCATTTTGGCCCGATTTAACAGGAGTAATAATGGATAGCCTGCTGCCGCTACTGACAGTAATTTTTCTTGTTGGAAATATTATACTTGCTGTTGTTCTGTTCAAGCGGCGGAGCATCCCGGATGAGACATCCGAGATGCCGGCACAAATGCTTGGTGAGATGAAGGGTCAAATCTCAGAAATTGGCCGTAGCCATTCTGACCAGCAAAAAGCTCAGGCAGAGCAAATGGCAGCGCTGAGTAAAAGGCTAGAAGATTCACTGTCCGGCATGAGCCAGCGCATGGGCCAGTCACTGCAGAGTGCGAGTGAACGCACCCATGAAAATCTGACAAAAATGTCAGAACGGCTTGCTGTCATTGATAAAGCCAATACCCATATTGCCGAGTTAACAGGACAGGTAACACAGCTTCATAATATTCTGGCAAATAAGACAGATAGAGGCACCTTCGGCGAGGTCCAGCTTGAAAATCTGGTTGAAACAGTCCTGCCGCCAAATGCCTATGAATTTCAGGTGACCTTAAGCAATCAGAAACGGGCCGATTGCGTGCTGAAACTACCGCAACCGCAAGGCAATATTATCATTGATGCAAAATTCCCGCTTGAATCGTGGCATTTGCTGCAATCAGCTGAAGATGATGCCGCGCGCAAAGCCGCACGCAAACAGCTTGGGGCGGATGTATTAAGGCATGTTCGTGATATTTCGGACAAATATATCATTGCTGGCGAGACGTCTGATTCTGCCTGTTTGTTCCTACCCTCCGAAGCTGTCTATGCAGAATTACATGCAAATATGCTGGATATCGTTGAAAAATCCTATGCAGCGCGGGTCTGGATTGTGTCACCAACAACTATGATGGCAACATTAAATACAGTCAGAGCCATCCTAAGAGATGCCCGTATGCAAGAACAGACGGCTGTTATCCAGAAAGAAATCGGCGTGCTTGTCACAGATGTAAAACGTCTTGAAGACAGGGTGAAAAAGCTCGATCAGCATTTCACGCTCGCACAGCGTGATATTCAGGAAATCCAGACATCAACAGGAAAAATTACCCGCCGGGGTCAGCGTATTGAAGATTACGATGTGGATGATAATGCACCGGATGTGAGCTTGTCTGGGCCAGCGCAGGATTTGCTTGGTGGGGGCTTTGATGATGAGCCGGAGCCGCGCTAAAGCGGACGCCGTGCTTTCATTGCTTGGGTAAGCGTGCCGTCATCCAGATAGTTGAGCTCGCCGCCAACCGGAACACCATGAGCAAGCCGGGTAATTGCTAAGCCGCTTCGCTCAAGCCGCTCGCCGATATAATGAGCTGTTGTCTGACCATCGACTGTTGCAGATGTTGCCAGAATGACTTCACCCACTTCACTCTTGGTAGCACGCGCTGCCAGCCGCTCTATACCCAGCTCTTTTGGTCCCCGTCCGTCAAGAGCACTGAGAGTGCCGCCCAGCACATGATAAACACCCGAAAAAATACCAGCCCGCTCCATTGCCCATAAATCAGCAACATCTTCTACAACACAGATACGCGTTGCATCACGCCGGCTATCCCGGCAAATCCGGCATTTATCTGTCATATCCAGATTGCCGCATTCAACACATGTCTTGACCGTGCGGGCAACATGATCAAGCTCCTCAGCCAGAGGGAGCATGGATGTTTCTTTATTTTTGAGTAAATGCAGCGCTGCCCGCCGCGCCGAGCGAGGGCCAAGTCCCGGCAGGCGTGATAGGCGCTTAATAAGAGATTCTAGGGGATTGTCGGTTATCATCAGCGAGTGCCCACACCTTAGAATGGTAATTTCATGCCGGGTGGCAGGGGAAGGCCGCCTGTGACCTCCTTCATTGCCTCTTCCTGAGCTCTGTCAGCATCAGATTTGGCGGTATTCACAGCCAGCATAACAAGGTCAGCCAATAATTCGGTATCGCCGGATGAGCAGGCATCAGCAGAAATAACCATGTTCGTGACAACACCCTTACCGGTAACAGTCGCGCTCACAGCGCCGCCGCCGACTGAGCTTGTAAAGTTGCGGTTAGCCATGTCTTCTTGCAGCGCTTCCATCTTACCTTGAAGCTCTTGCACTTTTTTCATCATGCCGCCAAGATTTTTCATCATTTTTCTGCACCCTCAAACATAATGCCGGTTTCTGAGTCCGGGACGATTTCTGTTGATATAATATTTGTGACTTCAGCACCAGAAAACTGCGATAGAACAGCGTTCACCAGCGGAATTTTGCTGGCATCGTTAAACGCCTCCCCTTGCATCTCATCATCATCTTCCTGAACGGTTTTACCGCCCCCTTCATAAGCGCGGCTGACCAGCCATGGCTGGCCTGTCCAGAGGCCGAGATGGCGGGCTAATGTGCTAAGGAGTGTATCCTGAACATCATCTGGCAATCCGGCGACTAATTCAGCTTCCAGTATTCCGGCACGCAAGCGCACAGGCCGTAGATATTTGCGGATGCGGGCGGCCAGAATATGCTCGCCCTCTGTCTCACACCGATTGGCAATATCGCGGATGCTGAGCGGCATCTCGGATGGTGCAGGCGGGGCTGTCTCAACTGCTATCCTCTCAGGCGGCGCGCTATCTAGCAGGACAGGAACAGCTGAAATATGTTCAGGAGATGCCTGAGCCGGAGATGCAGGTGCTGCAGGCTCAGGCTCGCTATCATCCGCTGACGCAGTGTCAGCTTGCGCGGCAGGTGCTGGATGGGCAGGTGCGGCTGGCTGTGATAGGGTTTGCGGCTGACTATGAGGCAGTTTACGCAGAATTTCAGCAGGTGTCGGCATCGGGGCGATATGTGCAAGCTTGATGAGCACCATGTGAGCTGCAGCACGCGGGTTAGGGGCTGCCCGTACATCACCATGTCCTGTCAGCACAACTTGCCAGGCTCTTCCAAGCCGGGCGATACCTGTTTTAGCAAGCTCATCAAGGGCATGTTTAACAGCTTCTGGTGGGTCGGCAGGCGGCGCACCTGCCGCTGTCAGGCTTGCAAGATGAATAATATCAAGCATGTCAGAGATAACAGTTTCCGGCTCAGCGCCGCCCTTATCTGCTACATCATAAAGTGAGAGTGCGGCTTGTGTCTGGCCCTCTAAGCAGGCTGAGAGCAGCGCTGCAACTTGTTCCTGACCTGCTTGGCCAAGCATATCAACAACAGCCTTTTCACTGATGGCATCTGCACCTTGGGCAGCGGCTTGGTCAAGCAAGGAGAGAGCATCACGCACTGAGCCTTCAGCGGCGCGCGCTATCTGTGCAAGGGCTGCCCGTTCTGCTGTGATATTTTCAGCCTCGGCGATAGAGACCAGATGGTCTGTTAACATATCAGCCGGGACGCGCCGCAAATCAAACCGTTGGCACCGCGATAGAATTGTAACAGGCACCTTGCGGATTTCAGTTGTGGCAAAGATGAATTTTACCGCGTCAGGGGGCTCTTCCAATGTTTTAAGAAGAGCATTGAAGGCGTTGCGTGACAGCATGTGCACTTCATCAATAATATAGATTTTAAATCGGGCGGAAACTGGCCGGTAGGCTGATCCGTCAATGATTTCACGCACATCATCAACGCCTGTATTACTAGCAGCATCCATTTCCAGCACATCAACATGCCGGCCACTTGCAATAGCATCACACGAGCCACAAACCCCGCATGGGCTAAGCGTAGGACCGCCATTGCCATCAGCCCCTTCACAATTCAGCCCTCGGGCCAGAATACGGGCGGTTGATGTTTTGCCAATACCGCGCACCCCTGTTAGCACAAAGGCATGCGCAAGACGGCCAAGCGTAATGGCATTTGAGAGTGTGCGGACAAGCGCATCCTGACCGATAAGTTTATCAAAGCTATCGGGGCGATATTTTCGCGCAAGGACGCGATAAGCATCAGACTGTGTAGAATGTAGAGAATTTGGCGAAGTCATGACGCTATTCTAGCCTGTTCTGACAACTGTGACCAGTCTGTAGGTAGCGCAGTTTTGCTGTCTGGAAACGGTTTTGTCAGCCGCACGGAAAAGAGCGCAAAAAATGAAAGACTGGACGACCCGCTCAGAAATACTGTGGCTGCTTCCTTTCGGATCTGACCAGGGTAAGCATAAGAGAGCGTCCATCCAGCCTCCCATGGACTTATATGGGTCTATTTTGGCCTAAATACAAGTTTTTTAGCCAAGGGGGGAGTGGATTTCTCGCGATTAACGGTTTGTTGGATATGTGCCAAGAATGCGTATGCCGCCATCTGTGCAGTAGAATTGCAATTCTTCAAGGGCCAGCTTCATTGAGGCTGTTTCAGGATGACCCTCGCAATCGACATAAAAACGTGCTGCATTCATACTGCCATCTAGCATGTAGGATTCAAGCTTTGTAAGGTTGATGCCGTTTGTTGCAAACCCGCCAAGCGCCTTATACAGAACAGCGGGCACCGAGCGCACCTCGAAAATTATCGTTGTCATTGCAGGGGCTGTTATCTCTTTTGGCACAGTATGTTCACGCGACATGACAAGAAAACGGGTTGTGTTTGTCAGCTTGTCGGTAATGCTGTCCTGCACTGTATCAAGACCGTAAATCTCACCAGCAAGCGCTGATGCGATGGCGCCAACATGGCGCTCGCCGCGGGCTGCAATATCTTTGGCAGCCCCTGCTGTATCTGAATGAATGACAGGTTTTATTCCCATTTTATGAAGCGTCAGGCGGCATTGCGCTAAGCCCTGTTCATGAGAATGAACTTCGGTAATATCAGAGAGCTGTGCCCCCTTGATACCCAGCAATTTATGAGCTACCGGCTGGTAATGTTCAGAAATAATGAATAACCCTGATTCAGGAAGAAGATGATGAATGTCAGCAACCCGGCCGGCAGTCGAATTTTCAACAGGAACCATCGCACAGTCGGCACCGCCATCCTGCACCGCAGCAATCATCTCAGAAAATGAGGCGCATGGGAGCGGCGTTAAGTCCGGGCGATGCGCCTGACACGCCATATGAGAATAAGCGCCAAGTACGCCTTGAAATGCAATGTTATTTGTTTTTGTCATTGTCTCTGTTTACTCATTTTAGCTGGTTCGCCATTCTAGCTGGTTTTTGTGGCGGCTTCAAACCGCGCGCGGCACGCCATAAGATCAGCCTCGGTATCAATGCCGCCCGGTGCATGGTCTGCTTTGCCGACGCCAATACTCATACCGTCCTCTAACGCCCGAAGCTGTTCTAGCTTTTCAGATAATTCCAGCGGTGAGGGCGGCAGCGAGATAAACCGTGCAAGGGCATCACGTCGCCAGCCATAAAGCCCAATATGATGCCAGAAGGGCGCTGGACCATCAGGGATAGCTGCTCGGCTGAAATAAAGTGCAGTGCCTGCCGCAAAGCCAAGTCGCTGTTCTGGCTGCCATGCAATAACAGCTTTGACGATTTGGGCAAGCTGGGCCTCTTCAGTACTGCATTCTGAGGCAAGTGTTACCAAATCCCATGCCGGCTGGCGGAGCATATCTGCCAGCATCTTAAGCAGCGTGACATCAATTTCCGGTAAATCGCCTTGCAGATTGATAACGCTTTCATAAACGCCGTCAGGATCGATGTGGCATAATGCCTCATAGATACGGTCAGACCCTGACGGCAGATCGGGGTCTGTTATCACCGCAATGCCGCCTTGGGCGCGGATTGCCGCAGCTATATCCTCACCGTCTGTTGCCACGATAACAGGGCCTATATCAGCTGCCATCGCCCGCTCCCACACATGAATAATCATGGGTTTTCCGGCAATGTCAGCCAATGGCTTACCCGGCAGCCGTGAGGCCTTCATTCGGGCAGGAATAAGGATGGGAAGTGCGGTGCTTTTCGTCATCATGACACGGTTTTTTCATAATTTGAGGGAACACGCAAAGAAAAAGGCGGGAAGCCTATTACCAAGGGGACTTGAGAGGGGGGGCAATTTGCGCTATCACAATCGGCATAGTCTTAAGATTAGTCTATGCTGCTGCCAAATACTTCCATGATGTCAGCGGTTGATCCATCGGGGGATGAGACATGGATGATTTAAAATTTAATAAACTTGCAGCGGCTTTCTTGCTTGCGGTTCTTCTTGCTATGGGCGGCTATAAGCTGTCTGAAATCATGATACCGCACAATGAACTTGCGCAGAATTCTTATCCTATCGAAGTAACAGAAGTCGAAAGTGCCTCATCAGAGGTTGCTGCGCCGGCAGGTCCTGAACCAATTCTTGCGCTCCTAGCTGGTGCTGATATTGCAGCTGGTCAGAAGACAGCAAAGAAATGCACAGCCTGCCATGTATTTGATGAGGGCGGTGCAAATAAAGTTGGACCAGCTCTCTGGAACGTGGTGAATGCTGATATGGGCAAGATAGACGGTTTTGCCTATTCTAAGGTTCTTGCCGGGTTCGGCGGTGTCTGGGATTATCAGTCGCTCAACCAGTTTCTATATAAGCCGAAAGCTTATATGAAGGGCACCAAAATGAATTTTGCTGGCCTGAAGAAACCATCAGACCGTGCAAATGTGATAGCCTATCTGCGGAGCCTGTCAGCAGCGCCTGCTGGGTTGCCAACAGCTGAGCAAATCGCAGCTGCTTCAGCACAGTAAGGTCAGGCAGGATTATGTCTGCACCTCACAGCGACAGAGCGGCAGCTGAAGCATTTCTTGCTGAACTGCCATCTGTCAGCCGTGCGGTTATTGCCCAGTATTTCCGTCAGACCTTCACCATCGATAATAAAGCAGATGACAGCCCGGTTACGATAGCTGATAGATCAGCTGAAGCTGCGCTGCGGCAGGCTATTAGTGCGGCCTTTCCGGGGCATGCTATCGTTGGCGAAGAGCAGGGCGGGCATGCTGATGAAGGGATAAGCTGGATTATTGACCCCATTGATGGCACCCGTTCCTTTATTACAGGACGCCCTTTATTTGGCACATTGGTTGGTATTGTTGATAGCGGTATTCCGGTCAGTGGCATGATTGATATGCCAGCTATCAACGAGACGTATCGTACCGAAAATGGTCGTAGTCTTTTTGAGTCTGCTGCAGGAATAGTTGCTATCAAGAGCCGTTCATGCAATCGGCTTGAGGACGCTCATATTGCCACCACATCTCCTGATGCCTTCACAGCAGAGGGCTGGCAGGCCTTCTCCGCAGTGAAAGATAAATGCGCCTCATCTGTTTATGGCGGTGATTGCTATAATTACGCCCTTCTGGCAGCCGGTCATCTTGATATTGTTATTGAGCACCAGCTTGGCACGTATGATATGATGGCGCTTATACCGATATTACAGAATGCCGGCGCATGCGTGACTGACTGGCAGGGCGCGCCAATTACCATTTATAGTGATGGCTCCTTGCTTGCCTGCGCGACCCAGGCGCTTCATCAGGATGCGCTGGAATGCCTTCGCTCATCTCAAGAGCAGAGGCGCTAGCATGACATGTCTTATCGCCTATCATGACGGGGATGAGACGGATGAGCGGCAGCGCGGCTGGCAGACACGGCTTGCTGCTTATTTGCCAGGCTGTCAGCTTGTACCACTTGTCGATAAAGCAGCAGATGATGCTGAAATTGCGCTTGTTTGGGCTCCGCCTGCAGGCCGACTTGCCGAACTCTCTCAGCTTAAATTAGCTGTCTCTCTTGGTCAGGGTGTTGACCATGTGATGGTGCCGGGAAAACTACCAGATAATATTCCTCTTATCAGGATTGTTGATCCCGACATGTCACATGCGCTAAGCCAGTGGGTTATTCTGGCAGCGCTCGACCATCTGCGCGATGGCCCTGTCTATCGTGAACAGGCGCGAAAGCGTGTTTTTGCCTCACATAATCAGCGTCAGACAAGAGGGCTTCGCCTCGCTGTCTATGGTATGGGTGCAATTGGCTCTATGATTGCCACGCGGCTTGCTGATATCGGATTTCAGGTACATGGCTGGAGCCGCTCTGAGCGCCCACAAACCAGCGCCCTTACAATGCATCATGGCCGCAAGGGCTTTGATAATTTGCTTAGTAACTGCCAGCTTCATGTGTGTATCTTGCCATTAACAGACGAAACCCGTCATATTTTTGATGCCGATGCATTTGCGGCAATGCCGCGCGGCGCCTATTTCATTAATGGCGGCCGCGGCGCTCAGGTTGATGAATCAGCGCTGTTGCAGGCGATTAGCTCAGGTCATATTGCAGGGGCAACATTAGATGTGTTTGAACATGAGCCGCTGCCAGATAATCACCCTTTCTGGGATGAGCCGCGCATTACAATCTGGCCGCATGTTGCGGCTCAGACAAATCCTGAGACAGCGGCTCAGCAGGTTGCAGATGCGATAATCGCGGTACGGGCCGGTCAGGACCCGGTCAATCTGGTAGACAGACAGCGCGGCTATTAATCAGCTATTCGTTTCAGCTAACTCTGAAATATGCTGGAATGTTGCACGCAGCCCCATGGCTTCGCCGCCTTTTGGCCGGCCAGCGCGGCTGGAGATATTCCATGCCATGACATCCACATGCGCCCAGTTGACATCACGGCCGGTAAAGCGACGTAAGAAAAGAGCTGCTGTAATGGCGCCGCCATATCCGCCGCCAGACCCTGTGCTAGACAGGCCTGCCTGACCGGTATCAAGGAACCTGTCATAGGACTCGAATAACGGTAATTGCCAGATAGGGTCATGCAAGGCTTCGCCAGCGCGCATCAGAGCCGTTGCTGTTTCTTGATGATTACAGAACAGAGCTGGACATTCAGTTCCCATAGCAACACGAGCTGCGCCTGTCAGCGTTGCAAAATCAATTAAGAAGTCTGGATGTGGTGCATCATCGTCTGTCAGAGCATGATGCAATGCATCGGCCAGCACAAGCCGGCCTTCTGCATCGGTATTACCAACCTCAACCATGATACCTGCCGCCGTGGCAATGCTATCAAGGGGGCGCATGGATTTTTCTGAAATAGCATTTTCTGCTGCTGCAACAAGCACCCGCAATCGCACCTTAAGGCCTGCTGCCATAATCGCTGCTGCAAGGCCAAGCACATGAGCAGCGCCGCCCATATCCTTCTTCATGATTTCCATGCCTTTGGACGGTTTAATATCAAGGCCGCCAGAATCAAATGTGATCCCCTTCCCCACAAGGGTGATGGCCGGCCCGTCACTTCCCCAGCGCATATCAACCATGCGTGGCTCACTCTCAGCAGCGCGTCCAACAATATGTAAAGCAGGCGCATAAACAGGAAGCGCCTTGCCTGAAATAACTTTTACATCGGCGCCAAAATGAGCGGCTATATCGCAGGCTGCATCAGCAAGAGCAGCGGGCGTCATGATATTAGCTGGCTGATTAATCAGCTCACGGCAGATATGGGTACCAAGCAGTTCAGCCTGTGCAACCGTGTCTTGCTCGGCGGCGCTCAGACAAAGCCGAGCGCGTTTTTGCCTTTTTGGTTTATGAGGCGCAAACCGGTATTGTGCCAACCCCCAGCCAAGCTGGATGGCAGCAAGTGATTGGCCCGATACACAAATCGGCTTCCAGCTTCCCTCTGGAAGGGCATCTGCTGTTGCGGCGCTCTGCCAGATGACGCTATCAGAGGTAATGCTCAGTGCCGCATCAAGCCCGCCTCCCTCACCGGGAAGCAGGGCGGTATTTCCGGCACGTGCGGTAAATCCAGTATCCGATAGCCAGCGTTGCTGGCCGGCACTCAAAGAGGCAATAAAATTATCTGCCTCATCTACAGCGCAAAAATATAGCAGACGGGATGTCTGCTCATCTGCAGTAAGCCCATTATCATAATCAAGTATTGGCATCTGGAATCCTTACCGGTTCGTGAATAACACAGGAAGTCGCGCTGCAAGGTAGACACCTCTTGCCCCAAGATAGAAAATAAAGGCAGTAAGGGCGGCGTCAAGGTCTGCAAAGGAAAACAGATAATGCGCCGCAATGAAAGAGATAAGCGCAAATGCCATACCGTTTCGCATTTCAGCACTATTTGTTGCGCCAACAAATACGCCGTCCATCTGAAACGCAAGAAAAGAGACAAGTGGTATCACGCTTACATAAATCCAAATAGCGGTGGTCGCTTCTATCAGGTCAGGCTGGCTGGTGAGCATGCTCAGAATAGGGAGCCGACAGAAAAATAGAACAGCTGATAAAAGAACCGAGCTATAGAACGCGAGAAGCGTACTGCGCCAGATAATATATTTCATATCAGCAAAGTCGCGTTTGCCAAGACGGTCTCCAACAAGCGCTTCTGCGGCATGGGCAAAGCCATCTAGGCCAAAGGCAATAAAGCCAAAAATAACCAGAACGATTTGCATCGAGGCAAGAGACAGGTCGCCTGTTTTGGCCGCATGCCCCAGCAGAATGGCTTCCACCGCCCAAATCATCACAGTGCGTAAACATAAATCCCGGCTAACAGTCATAAAGGCGCGCCAGCTAGGGTGGGTAAAAAGCGCCCGTGGCGAAAGCTGGAACGAGGTGAGCTGGTAATGCCGTCGCCGCAGAAAGACAAAGTATAGCATTATTATCAGTCCAGCCCATTGGGCAAGAACTGATGCAAGAGCAACCCCTGTTACGCCAAGCTCCAGGCTTGTCACAAACAAGATATTTAGCCCAATATTGCTAAGATTTATGATAAAGAGCTGGACCATCCCCATCCGCATTGATTGCATCCCGAATAACCATCCCAACAGCGCAATATTGCAAAGCGCTGCCGGTATTGCCCAGATTCGGATGGATATATAATGCGCCATATGGCCCTCAACAGCAGGGCTTGCGTCAAGCATGTTTGCTGCTAGCCAGATAAGAATAGGGTGGAGAATAATAAGAGCTGTGCTGCATAAAATTGCTAACATCAGGCCGCGGATAAGAAGCGATGTGACTTCGGGCATATTGCCTTCGCCGCGTGCGCGTGCGGTAAAGCCGGTGGTCCCCATCCGCAGAAAACCAAAGCCAAAATAAAGCAGGTTGAAGACCAGCATCCCAAGTCCCACGCCGCCAATATAGGCTGGGTCGTTCAGGTGCCCCATCATCGCAACATCAACAGCACCAACCAATGGAAGCGAAATATTGGAGAGCATAACAGGCCATGAAAGCTGCCAGATGTGACGATAGGATGAGCGCAAATGGCGCGCTGGAGGGGGCATAGGCGTAAAATCTTTCGGCCATTATAGGGATAGGAATAATGTCTATATCTGACTGAAATAGGGTGTCAGATCTTACCTAAGGTGACAGTCTATAAATATTTCGGTTTTACGTCTAGCAGGCTGATGATGTAGGAAAGGAGGAAGAGAAAAGATGATGCCGGAGTAATGCCGGGTCACAGCAATGTTTTCTGCTGGTAGTCAAGGACAGTATACTCCATGTTATTTCCCTGGATGAAGCACAATAATCTCAACTGGCATCAGACTATTGCCCAGTTTATGATGAGCCGTCGTGCTTTATGGCTATTACTTGCCATTATGACGGGATTTGTTCTTATCACCCATCAGGCAGTGCCAATGCTTGACAGGGATGAAGCGCGCTTCTCGCAGGCAAGCCGCCAGATGGCCGAAACAGGTGATGTTATCACCATCAGGTTTTTGGATGAATTACGCGCCAAGAAACCAGCTGGCATTTATTGGCTACAGGCAAGTTCAGCTGCCCTATTCGGCATAGATGATGTAGCGTCTTACAGATTGCCGTCTTTGATTGGATTTTTGGCAACACTTACCCTTACCTATTTTTTCACCCAAAGCCTGTTTCCCTCCCCTGCGGCCCCGCTTCATGGTGTGCTGGCGGGGCTTATGCTAGCCAGTGGACCGCTATTACAGGCAGAAGCGCTGCTTGCAAAAACTGATTCTCTGCTTCTGGCGACCATTTTGTGCCAGCAAATTATGCTCTGGCGTATTTACCGCGATAGTGACCTTAAATCGCCAGCATCACACTGGGGCGCTTTTTGGATAGCCTTATCTGCCTCTATTCTCCTGAAAGGCCCGATTGGGCCGCTTGTCTCGTTTGTGACCATTGCAGGCCTTTGCGCACTAGACAGAAATATCAGTTGGCTAAAGCGGTTATGCTGGGGGCGTGGCTTGTTGATTGTTGGATTTATCACATTGCCATGGGCGCTGGCTGTCACGATTGCAACAGACGGCGCTTTTTTGAAAACAGCTATCTCAGCAGATTTTCTGGCTAAGGTGCAATCTGGTCAGGAATCACATGGTGCACCGTTCGGCACTTATTTCCTGCTGATGTTTTTGATGTTTTTCCCTGCCAGTGCATTTCTCTGTTTTGTTCCTTTGCTCGGCAAGAGCCTGCTCACCGACAAAGCAAGTAAGTTCTGTCTTGTCTGGCTTGTTGGATATTGGTTTGTTATTGAATGTGTGCCAACCAAATTGCCACATTATATCCTGCCATTATTACCGGCTCTGGCGCTGCTGACCTCTTTGGCATTAACGCGCTCCTTGCCTGTTGCAGGCCGGAAACTGGCACGGCTGATTGACGCTGGATATATCGTTGCGGCACTTAGTGGCACCTTATTGTGCGGCGTGCTTTTCTGGGTTGCGATAAAATATGGCGGGATTACGGGTGGGCGTGCCTTTGTAAGTGTACTGCTTATCTTTATGCTGGCAGCGCTTATTCTATGGCATCTCTGGCTGTGGCGGGCGGGCCGTAAAATCGGCGACCTTGTTGTTATTCTCTGTGCTGGTGCTGTGCTTCATTTTATGGCGATTGGCGGTGTGATTGCCCATCTAGATAGCGTGCATATTGCGCCCCATATCTCCCGCTCAATTGACCAGCTCGAGAAGAAGCCATCTTTAATTGCGCTTGCTGGATATCATGAGCCGTCGGCTGTCTTTGAAATCGGACGCGATGTGCTGCTGCTGACAGCTGATGAAGCGGCACTATTTTTAGCTGAAGCCAAAGATGCACTCGTCATCATAGAGGAGCGCGCATTACCTGATTTTCAGAAAATAGCAGATGAGCTTGCGCTTCGATTACAGGAGGTGGCGCGGGTTGACGGCTTTAACCATTCGCGCGGTCAGGATGTATCGTTACGGTTCTTTCAAGTCATCCGCTAGCCCGTAGTCAGCCAAGCTGGCAGGCCATCATGTTTGCTCATAAAAGCGGCGTTGATTGACGGCACGGAATCAGACCGGTAAAGATAAGGCCGCTTTCGGGAAAAAGGGTCGGATAGATGAGCGTTGCAGATGCATCAGAAAAGGTTGAAATTTCAGTCTTGGTGCCCGTGATGAATGAAGCGGGTAATATCCGTCCGTTAATGAACGAGATAGCCGCTGTGTTCGCAGGGCGTTCATTCGAAATCCTCTACATCAATGATGGCAGCACAGATAATACCGCAAAGGAGCTTGCAGAAGCAGGCGCTGCCATACCTCAATTACGCATCCTGAACCATGAGAATCGCTCGGGCCAGTCTGCAGCATTACGGTCCGGATTATTTGCTTCCCGCGGCGACATCATTGCCGTGCTTGATGGTGATGGCCAGAATATTCCGGCTGATTTTGCGCAGATAGAAAAAGCTTTGATAGGCGCGCGCCCTGCGTTGGGTATGGCAGGCGGCGTGCGTACAAAGCGCCAAGATAGCTGGATAAAATTGCGGGCGTCGCACTGTGCAAAATGGATCCGTGCCAGCCTGCTTGGTGACAGTCATCCTGATTCAGGGTGCGGCATTAAAATGGTTGATAGAGATATTTTCCTGAAACTTCCCTACTTTAATCATATGCACCGTTTTATGCCTGTTTTGGTGCGGCGTGAGGGGGGTGTTGTTCTACCTGTGGCCGTTGGGCATCGTGCGCGGGAACGCGGCATATCCAAATATGGTGTCATTGACAGGCTCGTTGTTGGCATAACCGATATATTAGGGGTTATCTGGCTGATGAAGAGATCAGCTCACCCAGGCCATGTTAGTGAAACTGGTGTAACGTCGCGCGCCGACATGACCAAAAATAACGAGGATTGAGATGCTGTCACTTACGTCTGACCTAATCGGTCAGGGAGCATTATTTATCGGGTAATTATTTGTGGCGATTCTGCCCTTTCTGCCAGAGAGCATTGCGACGGACCCGGGCCAAATTATGATTATCATCGGGTTTTCAGGCCAAGGCCTGTTTGCGATGCGGTTTATTATTCAGTGGCTGAAATCCGAGACACAGAAAAAATCTGTTATTCCGATAGCCTTCTGGTATTTTTCAATTGGTGGCGGCCTTGTGCTGTTGCTTTATGCCCTCTGGCGCAAAGACCCTGTCATCATTTGTGGGCAAGGGCTTGGGCTGTTTATCTATTTGCGGAATCTTTATCTTATTTTCCGCAGTAAGGATGCTTAGGCCTATCTGCTAAAGAGCTGTCCTGCCCATGTTAAGGATATAGCCCCATTCTTCTGCAGAAATAGGCACCACAGATAAGCGTGCCTGACGCACCAGAGCAAGCTGAGCCAGAGGCTGCTCTGCCTTAATTTCAGCAAGCGTAACCGGCCGCACCATAGGCGCGATAGCCCGGACAGTCACCATCCCGAACCGGCCAGACGCATCGGTGGGATCTGGATGATAGGGGGCAATCACATCAACAATCCCAACAATCTGTTTTTCCGCAACAGAGTGGTAGAAAAAACCGAGATCGCCAATATTCATAGCCTTCATATTATTGGCAGCTTGATAATTGCGGACACCATCCCAGCCTTCGCCCGTGTCGCCTTTTTGAACCTGCTGGTCCCATGACCATGCGCCTGGTTCTGATTTAAAAAGCCAATATGCCATTTAGGGCCTTTCTTTTGGATAACGGCACTGCCAGCCCGCGTTATTCAGTTCCTGTCTCACGGGCAAGCAGGCCAGCTATTGTCTGGGGGATGTCAGCCCCATGATTCACAATTAGATTAACAGCTTCGCAAATCGGCATTGTTATGCCGAGCTGTTCTGCACGCTTCACAAGCCGGGCAGCTGAATGGCGTCCTTCAGCAAGTTGATTGCCGATAGCCGCGCCACTGCCAAGCGCAAATCCATATGCCATATTACGCGAATGCTGATTACTGCAGGACAGGACAAGATCGCCCATACCGGCAAGTCCCATGATTGTGGCTGGTTGCGCGCCAAGCTGGGAGGCAAGACGGGCTGTTTCGGCCAAGCCGCGCGTGACAAGGCCGGCGCGGGCATTATCACCAAGGGACTGACCAGCAGCAATGCCAGCAGCAATGGCGATGATATTTTTGATAGCGCCTCCAAGGGCTGCCCCTACGACGTCATTCCCGTGATAAACGCGTAATGAGGGAGCGCTGAAATGGGCTGAAATTTGGCCACTAAGCGCATCATCAGCGCTGGCAGCAAGAAGGGCGGTTGGTTTATCCTGAAGAACTTCATCAGCAAAAGAAGGTCCTGTTAGGATAGCAAATCGGCGGTTTGGATAATGCTGGGCCATATATTCGGGCAGAAACAGCCCGCCACCATTACCATCAGGAACCAGCCCTTTTGCACAGAGAATAACCGGAACATCTGCTGCAGCATGCTCGTTGATAAGCGCGAGCGCATCTTCATAACCAGATATTGGCACAGCAAGATAAATAAAATCGGCGCCAGTCAAACAGGATGTATCTGATGTTGCTGTCAGCGAGGCGCGCAGGCGGATATCCTGAAGCTGGCGAATGTGACCGCGCTGGAGCGCGCTTGCTGTGTCCGCCGAGCGGGTCAGAACACAGCAATCCTGTCCATCAGTCTGGCGGAGTTTGTCAGCAAGGGCTGCCCCCCAACTTCCGCCGCCCATCATGACAAGTGAGGGATGTGTGCTCATATCATATCTCGCATTCTACCGGCAGGTCTTCTGGTCATTAGCTTATCCTGTTAGGAGCGAATACCGCGTCCCGGCGGCGGCGGCGCTTCATCATCAAGCGGCCAGCGTGGTCTGGGAGCAAAGGTAAGTGGGCTTGTCCTGTTTAGCTGAAAATATTCGCATCCAACCCATGCAATCATAGCCCCATTATCGGTACAGAGCGATAGCGGCGGTGTCGACAAGGTAAAACCCTCGGCTGTTGCAAGCTCTTGCAGAGCATGCCGGACTGTCTGATTGGCGGCAACCCCGCCAGCAACAACCAGCTGACGGCTTCCTGTTTCGTCATAAAACCGATGTAGGGCGCGTTTGGTGCGGGCAACAAGGCTATCGGCTATCGCTTGTTGAAGGGAGGCTGCGAAATCTGCAACTGATGGTGCATCCTGCCGGCCCTCTTTATGGGCATCATTTGCTGCCTGCCAGCGGGTCGCAACAGCTGTTTTAAGGCCAGAGAACGAGAAATGACAATCGGCGGCATTGCGGCGGGGGCGCGGCAGCTGGATAGCGTTTGGCTGTCCGCCAATCGCAGCTTTTTCAATTGCTGGCCCGCCAGGATAGCCAAGGCCAAGTACAGAAGCTGATTTATCAAACGCCTCACCGGCGGCATCATCCATTGTTGTGCCGTAGCGGGCATAAAGACCGGGACCTCTGACACATAACAGCTGGGTATGACCGCCCGAGACAAGCAGCAGCAGATACGGAAATGCCAGCCCATCTGTGAGCCGGGCAGTCAGCGCGTGCCCCTCAAGGTGATTAACAGCGAAATAGGGCAGCCCTCTTGCCGCTGCTATCGCCTTTGCGCTCATCGTGCCAACAAGGACGCCGCCAATAAGCCCCGGGCCGCCGGTGGCTGCTATGCCATCAATATCATCAAAGCTGCAGCCTGCTTCTGATAAAGCTTGTTCGATAACCGGCCGGATAACATCTAGATGTTGGCGCGCTGCAATCTCAGGAACGACCCCGCCATAGCGGGCGTGAAGCTCAGCAGAGGACGCAATAATATTCGCATGCACGGTTCGGTCAGACGATACAATAGCAGCAGCTGTTTCATCACAGCTACTCTCAATGCCAAGAATGGTGCAGGCAGTGCTCAACGTGCAAGGTTCCTTATCAAAGCGTTTTATGAGGGCTCTTTTTTAGGGTAAGCCTATCAGTTTTATCGTCTGTGACTACTCTGATCTGCTCACCTATTCAAGCGCCGCCGAAATAAAGCAGTTGATTATTCTGGTGCTGCCAAAAAGTGACAGATATACAGCATAAAAATTTTAATATTCCACCTATGGAAAAACATTGTTGCAAAAACCAGAACAACATCACAAATTTATTGATATGACCTAGCATTTTGTGAAATTATTTCAGGAGCGGCATAGCAGGATTAGGGTCTTTCATGCTGTCTGCTACTATCTTATGGCATTGCATCTGATGCTGCAGGTAAAGCCATAGCATTGATGCAGATAAAGGGGCGTTTTTATTATGTCGGAACAGACGATGCTTGCCAAAACTCCTCTGCATGCCTTTCATCTGAGCGAAGGCGCCAAAATGAGCGGTTTTGCCGGCTATGATATGCCGCTTTCCTATACGCAAGGCGCTATTGCAGAACATCATCTATGTCGGACGGGCGCAGCGATTTTTGATGTCTCGCATATGGGCCAGATTGAGCTACGTGATAACACAGGCTCTGCAGAGGCAATCTTAGCTCAGCTTGAGACGATTATTCCTGCTAATCTGATTGGCTTGAAGGCCGGACGGCAGCGCTACGGTCTTTTTCTAAATAAAGATGGCGGCATTCTTGATGATTTGATGGTGGCAAATTATGGCACTCATGTCAGGCTTGTTGTGAATGCTGCTTGTGTTGAGCAGGATATGGCGTGGATTTCAGGCCATTTGACGGATATGTCTATTACGCAGCTACAGCGCGCTCTTATTGCGCTTCAGGGACCATCTGCTGGCGCGGCTTTTGCCGCCCTTGTCCCGGCGTCGGCTGACATGAGTTTTATGGATGCCTGTTCTTTGCACTGGAATGGGGTAGAGATTGAGGCAACGCGGTCTGGCTATACTGGCGAGGACGGGTTTGAGATTAGCTGTACTGATGCGGTTGCTGAAGACCT
>ENA-ORDA01000521-ORDA01000521.1-marine-metagenome-genome-assembly--contig:-NODE-521-length-38224-cov-5.352662_pt1 | contig 38224 bp, 19 predicted proteins | sample MGYA00237778_ERZ508506 | MGnify/ENA primary metagenome ERZ508506 (study PRJEB26177, sample SAMN06267891) | marine metagenome | isolation source: Monterey Bay, California, USA | place: Pacific... | reverse complement strand
ATAAGAGGTGCAGCTGCTGCCTGTACATTTTCTAAGTTTGAACCATCACCAAAATAAACTCCAGTGTATGAACCACTAAATGAACCACTTAATACTAAATCACTACTTCTATTTTCAAATCTATTTGATTCCGATACAAATACTAAGATATCATTATTAGATGCAGTTGCAATTTGTACATCATGTAAATCAGATAAACTTTCTCCCAATTTAGGTCTAACTAATAAGTTAAGAGTTTGTCCAGTTATAGTAGTTATAAATGCTATTGAAGATTTTAAATTTGGTGCTTGTGGTTTTTCATTTGTTAAACCACCTGGTCTTATAGGGTCAGAATATAAAGTTTCACCTTCAACCCATACAGAACCTGTATATTTTAATCCAGCTGATTCTAAATCAGCGATATTTAAATTACTAACATAACCAAACCAAGTTGCAAATCCCTGTCCGTTATGTTGAATATCTTCGGTAAGTACACCAACTATTTTATCTTCATCATAAGTACCATCCGTAATTGCCTTAACAACACTTAATCTATTAAGAGAAGTAGGTTGTGAAGGTGCTACCATAACCAATGTACCAGTCTCTAAAGTAGCTCCAGTTTTATTTACTACATATGGATAGTATAAGTTTTGACCAATTTGTAATGATGCGGTTTCACCACCCATACCCAAATCAAGAGTACCTTCAGTTTCATTCCATTTTAATCTACCAGGAATTGTTTCATATGAATTATCACCAATTTTGAAATCAACTATTGAAGATGATACAAAGGATGCAGATACATTTTGTGATGATAATAATGTTGCTGAAGAAACTCCACTAACATCTAAACCACCAGTTATTGCGGTATTACCTATTAATCTTATCTGAGATATTGTAGGTGCTTCTCCTAATTTTCTAACTATATTACCAAATGATGCAGAAGTCTCTGTGTAGTAGTATAATACGTTTGGTGAACTTCCACTTACTTCTATGTTTATATATGCTCCAGATGTTCCAGCAGCTGCTGCTCCAGATGTAATAGTTGTAGTATATTCAATACCACCTTCTAAAGTTCCATCATATGTTCTTGAAAATCTAAATGGATGAAGTAAGTTTGAAGAATCCGATAAATCAAAATAATACGAAGTATTATCTAAAAGTTTTAATTTTGGTCTTGGTAACCCTTGTACAAAGAATTTATTCTCAGCAACTGTTACAGATTGAGTTATTGGTATATTTTCAATAACAGCCGATTCAGATACAACTAAACCACCGGAAATTATAGTATCACCCTCTATTGATGCTGATGAATTTACCTTAAATCCAAATGCTGGGTTAACCGATGCAGTTATACTACCACTTGCTATAAATGATAACTCCTCTACCTTTTCAGCAAGTGCTGAAAGAGGAATATCAAATAAATCTCTACCCGAACCACTAAATGAACCACTAAATTCATTTGCTTTTACAATAGGAGCATTAATAGTTTCAGTTACATCCAATCCACCACTTATGATAACAGTATCTTCAATTATTGTTTGGGTGATTGGATAACTTTTTACTTTTTTAATTTCTCCACCCATTCCATTGTGATTAACACAATAGTAATATAAAGTATCAGGTGTATCAGCGGTTATTTCAATAGTAACTTCAGAACCATCCGTACCAGCAAGAACACTTCCAGTATCCACACTACCAGTAAATGGAACCCCACCATTATGTACACCATGTTCGATTGTTGAAAATCTTATCGGATGTGTATTATTTGAAGAATCTGATTGATTAAATGTATATGTACTACCACTTACTAAATAAAGTAAAGGTTGTCTATATCCATCTATTTCATATTTGTTACCATCATCAGTAGAAATTACTTTTACAATTTTAATCTCATTATCAGCAGCCCAAGAAGTAGATGCAGATACTATTAAACTACCACTTGTAGTTATACCTTCATCAAATCTACCAGTTGAATTTACTTCAAATCCTCTAGTCGGATGAACTGATGCTGTTACTGAACCACTTACAATTCTAAATGCTTCTTGCGTTATTGCTGAAAATGGTATATCGAATAAATCTTTACCACTACCACTAAACGAAGAACCGCTACTTAATCTTACACTACCACTAAATGTAGAACCACTTTCTATTGAGGTTACTACAAACCCATCATTAGGATTAGTTGATGCAGTTACACTACCACTTGCTATTAATGGAGATATTTCAGAAAGAGCTGATAATGGTATATCGAATAATTCGGCACCACTACCACTAAATGTAGAACCACTACTTATTCTCAAACTACCACTAAAGGTAGAACCACTTTCAATTGATGTTACTACAAAACCATCATCAGGTGAAACCGAAGCAGTTACTGAACCACTTGATATTTGGAAAGCATCTTCTGATAGTGCTGATTGTGGGATATTAAATAATCCTGCACCATCTCCTATGAAACCACTTGATGTTATTACTCCACTAGCAGTTATATTTCCTTCTATTGTAGTTTCTCCAAATAATTTCTGAGTGGTATTACCACCATCATTACCAAGTATGTTAGAACCAGTTGATATTACTACTGATGAAGATATAAAGTTTACAAATAATTCTTCAGCTGTAATTCTACCACTAACTGATAAATCACCCTCTATTGATGATGATGTATTTACTACAAATCCTAAATTTGGAGAAATAGATGCAGTTGCTGAACCACTTGCTATTTTAAATGCATCTTCTGATAATGCTGATAATGGAATATTATTTAACTCCGAACCATCTCCTGCAAATGAACCACTAAATGAACCAGTAATTTCATCTGCTATAATTTTTGGAACATCTAATGTTTCTGTTATAGAAACACTACCACTAAATTCAGATTTTACTGAACCTGTTCCGAATACTTTAAATGTACCATCAGGTAAAACTGATGCGGTTACTGAGCCTGTTTGGATTAAATTAGAAACCAATGCATCTTCAACTAATGCAGATTTTGGAATATTAAATAGTTCAGCCCCACTACCACTAAATACAGAACCACTACTTAATCTTACACTACCACTAAATATTGAACCACTTTCAATAGAGGTTACTGTAAAAACATTATTGGTTGCTGATGCTGTTATTGAACCACTAGCTAATATACCCGCTTCCAAAGATGCAGCTGCGTTAATTGCATTTTGTGCATCATCACTTAATGCTGCTAATGGTATATTGAATAAATTTTCACCACTACCAGAATAAGTTGAACCACTATTTATTTCAATATTCCCACTAACAAATAAAGAACCACTTAATTCAGTTATTACTGAACCAGTTCCTAATACTCTAAAGAAACCATCAGATGATACAGAAGCAGTTACTGAACCAGTTGTTATTAAATTGGAAAGTAATGCATCATCAACTAATGCTGATTTAGGAATATTAAATAAGTTTTCACCACTACCACTAAAGAATGAACCAGATGATAAAAATACAGAACCACTAAATGTAGAGCCACTTTCTATTGAGGTTACTACAAATCCCTCATCAGGTGATACGGATGCGGTTACAGACCCACTTGTAATGAATGTTGATAATAGTGCATCTTCTGTTAGTGCTGAACGTGGTATATCGAATAAATCTTCACCACTACCACTAAATTTCGAACCACTATTAAGTTGAACTGTTCCACTAACAAACAATGAACCACTTAATTCAGTTGTTACTGAACCAGTTCCAAATACTCTAAAAAATCCATCAGTTGAAACTGATGCCGATACTGAACCCGTTGTGATTAAATTAGAAAGGTCTGCATCTTCAGTTAATGCTGAACGAGGTATATCGAATAAATCCCTACCACTACCACTAAATACAGAACCAGATACTAACTGAACATCACCAAAGAATGTTGAACCACTTTCTATTGAATTTACAACAAATCCATCTTCTGGTGAAACTGAAGCAGTTATTGCTCCACTAATAATTAAATTTGTTTCTAATGCATCATCAGTTAATGCACTTTTTGGTATATTGAATAAGTTCTCACCACTACCACTAAATGAAGAACCACTATTAAGATTAACATTTCCACTAACCAATAATGAACCACTCAATTCAGTTGTTACCGAACCAGTTCCAAATACTCGGAAGAATCCATCTTGGGAAACTGAAGCAGTTACTGAACCAGTTGTTATTAGATTAGAAAGTAGTGCATCATCAGTTAATGCACTTTTTGGTATATTGAATAAGTTTTCACCACTACCACTAAAAGCAGAACCACTATTAAGTTGTAGGTTACCACTAATAAAAGTAGAACCACTTAATTCGGTTGTTACGGAACCACTTCCTTGTACTCTAAAAAATCCATCAGTTGAAACCGATGCGGTTACTGAACCTGTTGCTATAAGAGCAGAAGTTAATGAATCTGGTGCAAGTGCTGATTTTGGAATATTAAATAAATTCTCACCACTACCACTAAATGCTGAACCAGATGTTAATTGTATATTACCACTAACAAATGTAGAACCACTTATAGTAGTATCTCCAAATACATCCAATGAACCAGTTACTTCAACCGAACCTGTAAATTCTTGCTTATCTGTTGAAAATTCACCAAATCTATTTGAGCCTGAAGAAAATATTATTGAAGATGAAATAATTTCAACAATTAATTCTCTTGCTACAATTCTATTATCAACAATTAAATCACCGGTAACTTTAACATCACCAGTCACATCTATATCTCCATCAAATGATGATGATACATTTACTAAAAATCCAGTATTTGGTGAAATTGATGCTGATGCAGAACCTGATAATAATCTTACTGCTTCTGGTAAGTTATTTAATTCCGAACCATCTCCACTAAATGAACCACTAAAAGAACCTGTTACTTGTTCTAATTGAAGAGTAGTAACAAATAAACGATTACCCTCAGAATCAGAGGCAACAAGAGCAATTGAACCAGATGTAAGTGAACCACTTATAGGAACACCCAAATTTGGTTCAGCTTCATTTAATCGTAGATATTCATACCTATCTTCAGAAACATTGACAGGTTTTACTACTCTAACCTTTCCACTTAATAATTGGCTCATTTATTATTAGTCTTAGTATATAATTATTCGTTTGCACTTTCAAGAATCGATAATATTACCGTTAAATTTGTAGAACCTGATACAATTAATGAAAATTGTTGTTCCAATACTAATTTACCTGCTACAATCGGTGATAGTGAATCACCTGCTGGAATAGTTACATTAGTAATTAAATCTACGGGTTGTTGTTCAACTCTTGTTGGATTTGATATCGTATCCGATATCGCACCTAATAAATCAACAGATGCTGATATTGAACCTGTTTCTGCTATTAGAGTATTATCAAAAGATTGCGTTACATCAAATTGATAAAATCTAGCAACATCAACAGAACCAGTTATTGATTCATTAATAAGTATTTGTTCTACCAACTTAGTGGCATAATCAATACTTTGATATGATGCAGTAAAATAATCATTAGGTATTAAAATCTCACCATTCTTATTGTAATAAGAAAGAGCGGCTTTTTTAGATTGTAATGTACCCCCACCAATTAAATCAGCCTCAACACCATCCACAGCTGTTCTAACATATGCTTCAAAGAAAGAAGATGTAAAGCTAAATGGAATTTGTGTTAAATTGTTTTGAAAATTAATATATGCAGCAGATTCTTTTTCTAAAAATGTTTGATTTTTTTCTATAAGTGCCGATGCACTAAAAAAACTACCAGTATTACTGATTGAATCTACTTGAGGAACTGGTAAATCCCTATTACTTGTTATACTAATAGTAACAGGTTCATCTATTGGTCCAGTATTCGTTATTTGTGCAGATAATAAAATAGTTGAAACTCCTTTAGGAGCTGAATAAACTACATCGTTATCACCAGTTAAAGTGGTAAGTACGGATTTAAATGCGTTTAGTGGTATTAATTCTTCTGCCATATCCTATATAAATATTTGATTTATTTTTTATCCTTAATCTTGCAGCGCTAATGAGAATGGAGTTACAAGTGAGAATAATGATTTGGAGAATGTTCTTCCTTCTAATGTACCAGAAGCTTGTTTAATAACAAGACCCCCACCAATTCTAAAGTCACCAAGTTCGTTACCAGAAGTAAAGAATACTCTACCTCCACCTATTTCTGTAATTTCTTTATCAGGATCAGGTATACCATCACCACCTTGGTTAGGAGGTAATGCTTTATAAGTTACACCAGCACCTGCGTATGAGAAATCATGCCCAGTTGTAATAATTAAAGAACCAAACTCTTCAACTGGTGCCTGTCTAGCAACAAATTGGAATTGAGTTCTTAAATATCTATTAGTTTCTGCAGTTTCTAATTTTTGTTCGTTAATAACAACAGCTGCACTTCCGTATATACCATTGTAATACGATTCAGCTGCTCTTATACTTCTTTCATTACCACCATAGATAATATCCGTTGAGATAGCATCTAAGATAAATCCAGTATCTCTATAACATTTTTCTTCATTGTAATCAAAGGAAGGGAATGCCGCATTTGTGTACGATATTGCTTTACCTTGTAATTCTTTCTTAGCGTTTCTAAGAGCATTTGCTCCATTATTATTCAATAAGAATGGGAATACTAATTGTTGTTGTTTAATTATCTTTTCAGCCAACCCTTTTGAGAAATCAATACCATCAGTTGTTTGTGGTTTTTGTTCCGTTGTTGCGATTGAAGGAATATAGTAGTAGAATGTACCCGCCTGAACTGCTCTTTCATTACCACCATATGTTAAATCGGTAGCAACAGCATCAATTATGTATCCTAAATCTCTACTACAACTAACTTCGTTGTATTCAAACTCACTCCAAGATGAACTTAGATAAGCTATTGTTTCTTTTTGTATAAATGTTGTATTATCTCTCAATAACTGAACACCATTCTTAATTTCATCAGATGGAGTTGTGTACATTAGATTCTGAACTACATTTTGTGAAGTTCCATTAGCAAATCTAATTCCATCAACTGTTGGGTCTAGTTGATTTGCTTCTGAAGGTGTTCCACCATTTGTTGCTCTTGAAGGATATCTCCAATAGTACAATCCTGCAACAGTACTTCTTTCATTACCACCATAAACTAAATCAGTTACAGCAGCATCAATTATATATCCAGTATCTCTTCTACATTTATCTTCATTGTAAGTTACATTACTCCAAGAAGATGATATAAATTCAATAGTTTCATTTTGTACGAAACTTCTATTGTTTCTTAGTAATTCAGCCGATGCAGATACTTCAGATGTTGGTAAAACAAATGTTGTGTTCTCCAATACCTTTCCAGCTAATCTAGCAGAGTAGTTAATTCCATCAATTGTTTGATTTAATTGTCCACTTGCAGTAACTTGGTAATTAAGTGTTGCATTTGATGGTTTTTCAAAGTAATATTCACCATTTACCTTACTTCTTTCATTTCCACCATATAAGAAATCAGTAGCAACACCATTTAAGATGTATCCAGTATCTCTCTTACATTTATCTTCATTATAATCGAATGTACTCCAAGAAGATGAGATGTAAGCGATTACTTCGTTCTGAATAAATTCTTTATTATCTAAAAGAACTTTATTTCCAGCTAATCTTTCAGCAGATGCAGTTACGAATATTTCACTTTGTACTAATTTACTTCCTAAATCACCAGCGTACTTAATACCAGTTGTTGTTGGTTCTAATTGAGTAGTTGTAGCCGTTGAAGGATATTTGTAATAGTATTCTCCAGCAATTTTACTTCTCTGAGTTCCTCCGTAAAGTAAATCAGTAGATACAGCATCTATAATGTGTCCAACATCTCTTCTACAAGTTGATTCTACATAATCAAACCCTTCCCAAGAAGAACTTAGGTATGAAATTGATTCAGATTGAATAAACTCTCTATTACTTCTCAATAATTCAACCGAAGCTGATAATTGATTAGATGGTAAACTAAATGTTGCTCCTTTTACAATTTGGTCTGCTAATTGTGATGCGTAATTGATACCATCAACAGTTTGTTGTGATTGTGAACCAGTTCCATTTGCTTCAGATGGGAATTGGTAGTAGAATTTAGCGTTTACCGAAGATGCTGATACGATTCCGTATCTTAAATCTTCTGCTACACCATTTACTATAAATCCAACATCTCTTCTACACTTATCAGAATCGTAATCGAAACCATACCAAGAAGATGAGATATATTCTACTACTTCATTTTGTATAAATGGTACACTTTCAGTAATTAAACCATATGCTGATAAGATATCTACATCAGTTGATACTGAACCATAATCAGTTGCTGGTTGAATAACACTTACTGATTCATTTTGTGTTCTAACAAAAGTATGAACCGATTGAGGTAAATGTTTAATAGCCCCATTTGATGCCGATACAAATGTATGAATTGATTGTGGTAAATGTTTTACAGCGTTTGTTGATGCTGATACGAATGTGTGTACAGAACCACTTGCACTACCACCATCACCTACATTTATAGTAAATGTTCCAGTTTGTCTATCTAAACCATCAGTTGTTGCTGATACAAATGTATGAGCTGATGTGTAAGATGATGAACCGATGTTGATATCGAAAGTATTTGTAGTTACATTAGAAATTTCTAACCATCTTCCAGAAGGATAATCGATTCCAGTTCTTGGATATGATTTCTCAACACTATTACCATCCAATACACAAGTATAAGTTAATGAATTATCAGAAAGTTTGATATAATCTCCATTATTGAAATTATGATTAGCGATTGTTATAGTAACATCACCAGTTGCTGCGTTATACGGAGCATTAGTTACTGTATGTGATGTTGTTCCTACTGAATTTATCACAATTGATTGTTCAGCGTATGGGTCAGAACCACTTCTTGGATAAGAGTGAGTTGTAGAATCACCATCTTGGTCACAAGTAAATGCAAACGATTCATTTTCTAATACTACACTTCTTCCGATTCCTAATCCGTGCTGTCCAACAGTTACAACCATATCACCACTCAATGCGTTGTAATTTACATCAGTTGGTGTAAATAATTTATTTGGACCCGATGCTCCAACATTAACTGTCATTGTAGTTCCAGTTATTGAAGTAATTTTCATTGAACGTCCAGCGTATGGGTCTATACCTAATCTCGGATAAGATTTAACTGATTGGTCGTTATCCATTTCACAAGTAAATGCGAATGATTGAGGGTCTAATATAATACCTTCTCCAACACTTAAACTATGACTTTCAACAGTCATTACGAAATCACCAGTTGATGGGTCGTAACTAGCAGTAGTTGGATTAAATTCTACATTTGGTCCAGATGCTCCTACATTAAGAGTTATAGTATCATTAGTTTTAGATATTATTTCTAATTTAGTATTGTATGCAGGTTGCCCAACTGAAGGTAAGTTATGTTCAGTTTTGTTGTTATCCATATCACAAGTAAATGTGAATGATTCAGGTTTTAAGTATATACCCTCACCTACATCAAAACTATGACTTACTACCGTCATTACAAAATTACCATTAGATGGGTCATAAGTAGCGTTAGTTGGTGTTACATCTGCTTTACCATTTGAAATAGCATCTGATACGATAGAGAATGATGATGATATTGTATTAAGAATTGTAATATCAGTTATATCTCCTCCAGTTGCTGGTGATAATGATGTTATTTTGATGTTATTATCAGTATTTAAACTTCCAGTTGGAATAAATAAAGTTTCTTTATCTACAATCTTTTCAATTAAGTCTTTAGCGTAAATTAATGCATCAGTTGTTTCTTGTACTTGAACACCAGTTGCTTTAGATGGGAATCTATAATAGAATTCTCCAGCAGTTAATGCTCTTTGGTTACCACCATATCTTAAATCAGTTGCAACAGCATCGATTATGAATCCAGTATCTCTTTTACAACTAGCTTCTAAGTAATCTAAATTAGGATATTTAGCATTTACAAATTCAACAGTTTCAGATTGAATAAATTCTCTATTATTTCTAATTGATTCATAAACGTACTCAACTTCATTTGATGCAGTTTGGAATATTGCTCCACTTACAATTTCTGATACAAATCCTTGTACGAAATCTACTGCAGTTACAGTTGGGTCTTTTTGTTTATTCTCATTTGGTACACCACCAATTATTGCTGCTGATGGGTATCTATAATAGTAATCTCCAGCATTTACACTTCTTTCATTTCCACCATATAATAAATCAGTAGAAACTGCATCTATAATATGAGTTACATCTCTCTTACAAGTTGTTTCATTATAAGTAAATCCATCCCAAGAAGATGAAAGGAATGCAATTGTTTCGTTTTCAATAAACTCTCTATTGTTTCTTATCAATTCAACTGAACCACTTAATACAGCAGATGCAGTTTGGAAAGTATATCCTCTTACAATACTTTCTGCTAATCTACCAGCGTAATTAATACCATCTAAAGTTTGTTGTAATTGTGCACCTTGAGCTTGTGATGGGAAATCATAGTAGAACTTACCATTGAATATAGATGAAGAGTTTGCGTTATACAACATATCTTCAGCTGCTCCACTTATAATTCCTCCTATATCTCTACTACACTTACTCTCATCATATGATGCTGTTGACCAAGATGATGATAAATAAGCGATAGTTTCACTTTGGATGAATCCAATGTTATCTTTTAGTAAGTTATAAGCTGCAAGTGTTTTTGGTGAATTAGATGGAGTTCCATACTCAACAACAGTTGGTAATGAACCAGTTCCATTTTCAACAATATTAGTTACAATTGAAATTGATGATGAAATCAATCTTTGTTGTAATCTATCTCCAAATGATTCTGATGTTATTTGAACTGCATCAGTAACTTTAATTAAGTTATTTTTATCAGAGTTATTCTTAACAACATTTGGTTTAACAGATACTCCATTTTGTAATATATCCTCTATTGTACCAATAGATGATTTTACTTTGTTGATTTCAGTTATAGAACCATTAATTGAAGAAGTAAACTGATTAGTATCAGTTACTTTAATATGATTTATTGTATTACTTACAACCGCTGGTAAAATACTTATCGAATCTTTAGTAGTTCTAACGAATGTATGAACTGATTGTGGTAAGTGTTTTACTGCTCTAGTAGATGCAGATACAAATGTGTGAACTGATTGTGGTAAATGTTTTACTGCATCTAAAGATGATGATACAAATGTATGTACCGAACCAGAAGCACTTCCCGCATCACCCACATTAATTGTAAATGTTCCAGTTTGTCTTTCAATACTATTTTCTAATGCTGATACAAATGTGTGTTCACCAACGTATGATGAAGAACCAATGTTAATCTTAAACGTATTAGTAGTTACATTAGAAATCTCTAACCATCTACCAGAAGGATAATCATAATTAGGTCTTGGATATGATTTTTTAACACTATTACCATCCAATATACAAGTGTAAGATAATCCGTTATCAGAAATCTTAATATAATCACCATTACTAAATCCATGCCCAGCTATTGTTATAGTAACATCACCAGTTGCCGAATTGTATGGAGCGTCAGTTGGTGTGTGTGAAGTTTTTCCAACTGAAGTTATTTTTATAGATTTCCCAGCATAAGGGTCTGAACCTAATCTTGGGTATGAATGCGTTGTAGCGTTATCGTCTTGGTCACAAGTGAAAGCAATAGATTCATTTTCTAATACTACACTTCTACCAACTCCTAATCCGAATGATTCACTAACAGTAAGAACCATATCTCCACTCAATCCATCATAGGAAGCAGATACAGGTTTAAATGTTTTGTTTTCAGCAGATGCCCCTACATTAACTGTCATTGTATTTCCAGTTATAGAAGTAATCTTCATTGAACGACCTGCAAACGGGTCTATACCTAATCTCGGATAAGATTTAACCGATTGATTATCATCCATATCACAAGTAAATGCGAATGAACCAGTATCTAATACGATACCTTCTCCTATACTTAGGTTATGTGTTCCAGTTGTAATTACGAAATCTCCATTAGATGGGTCATAAGTAGCGTTAGTTGGAGTAAACGATACATTTGGACCAGATGCTCCTACATTTACAGTTATAGTATTTGTAGTTTTAGATGTAATAGATAATACACCACTATAAGCAGGTTGTCCAACTGAAGGTAAATTGTGTTCAGTTTTATTACCGTCCATATCACAAGTAAATGTGAATGATTCAGGTCTTATATAAATTTCATCACCAACATTTAAGTTGTGATTTGAAATAGTAATTACAAAGTTACCATTAGCAGGGTCATAAGTTGCAGTTGATGGAGTAAATGAACCAGTACCATTTTCTATGATATCGATTATTTGTCCAAATGATGAACTTACAATATTAAACTCATTATCAGTTGTATAAGTACCACTAGCAGTTACATAAGAACCAGTAGTTAAATTTTGAGGAGTATCTAAAGTATCATCGTACCATTTTGCTAATGCGAATGAAGTTTTATCAGTTCCTAATTTAATTATATCATTAATAAATCCTACACTTCTCGTTATAAATGCAGATTCAACTTCACTACCACTAAGTACTGATGTAAATTGTGGTGTATCAGTAATTTTAATTAATCCTTCAATCGATTCACTTAAAACAGGTACAGTACTTACTGAACTTTGTTCCGTTCTAATAAATGTATGATTTGATTGTGGTAAATGTTTAATAGCTCCATTAGATGAAGATATAAATGTATGTAATGATTGAGGTAAGTGTTTTACTGCTCTATCAGAAGATGATACAAATGTATGGATTGAACCAGAAGCACTTCCACCATCACCTACATTAATTGTAAACGTACCATCTTGTCTTTCTAATCCATTTGTTGTAGCTGATACGAAAGTATGAGCTGCTGTATATGGAGAAGAACCAATATTAATATCAAATGTGTTTGTAGTTACATTAGAAATTTCTAACCATCTACCTGATGGATAATCTATTCCAGTTCTTGGATAACTCTTTTGAGTTGTATTACCATCTAATACACAAGTGTATGTTAGTGAATTATCAGAAAGTTTAATGTAATCACCATTACTAAATCCATGTCCAGCAATTGTTATAGTAACATCTCCGTTTGATGCGTTATAAGGTGCATCGGTTACACTATGCGATGTTGTACCAACTGATGTAATTACAATTGATTGTTCAGCGTATGGGTCAGAACCTAATCTCGGATAAGAGTGAGTAGTTGCGTTACTATCCATATCACAAGTAAATGCGATAGATTCGTTTTCTAATACTACACTTCTTCCAACTCCTAAACCAAATGATTCAGAAACAGTTAAAATCATATCTCCAGTCAATGCGTTATAATCAGCATTTGTTGGAGTAAAGAATTTATTCGGACCGGATGCTCCTACATTAACCGTCATTGTTGTATCGGTTATTGAAGTAATCTTCATTGAACGACCAGCGTATGGGTCTATACCCAATCGAGGGTAAGATTTAACTGATTGGTCATTATCCATATCACAAGTAAATGCAAATGATTCCACATCCATTATGATTCCTTCACCTACACTTAAACTATGACTTTCAACAGTCATTACGAAATCACCAGTTGCAGGGTCATACGAAGCAGTAGTTGGATTGAATTCTACATTAGGACCTGATTTACCAACATTAAGAGTTATAGTATCCTCAGTTACCGATTTTATTTTAGTTCTCTTATTATAAGAAGGTTGTCCAACTGAAGGTAAATTGTGTTCACTCTTATTACCATCCATATCACAAGTAAATGTGAATGATTCAGGTCTTAGGTAAACACCATTATCAGTTGTTAATCCATGCTCATTTATAGTCATTACAAAATCACCATTAGATGGGTCATATGTAGCGTTAGTAGGAGTAAATGAATTTATACCATCAGTTATGATTCCAGTTACAACTCCATACGATTCACTAACTTCAGTTTTATAAGAACCACTTAATGCGATTGAAGATGGTACGGAATTAAAAGATGTTACTTTAATGTTTCCATCAGTATTAGATACCTTTGATGGAGATAATAATGTTTGTTGTGTGATTATATCAGTTACTAAATTTTTAGCGTACATAATACCATCAATAGTTTCATCCTTTTGTACAGTAGTTGCTTCAGAAGGGAATAAGTAGTAGAATTCTCCACCCTTAACACTTCTTTGATTACCACCCCATAAGAAATCAGTTGCAACACCATCTAAGATGTGTCCAACATCTCTTCTACATTTTTCTCTATTGTATGCGAAGAATGGATATTTGAAATCAATATATTCAGTTACTTCTTTTTGAATTAAACTTCTGTTATCTCTAATTGTATTCCAAATACTTAATTTAGTTGCCGAAGGTTGTACTAATACAACATTCTGAATAAGTTTTTGAACTAAGTTAGCTGCATGTATTATACCATCGATAGTTTGTGTTTTTTGAACACTTGTTGCTTCTGATGGATATAAGTAATAGTACTCACCAGCAATAACACTTCTTTCATTTCCACCATATCTTAAATCGGTAGATACAGCATCTAAAATGTGTCCAACATCTCTACTACATTTAGCCTCATCGTAATCGAATCCAACCCAAGAAGATGAGATGTAAGCAATTACTTCAGCTTGAACTAATTCTCTATTTTGTTCTATCGTTTGATATAATCCTTCTCTTTCTACTGATGGATTTACTAATATAGTATTACTCATTACCTTATCAGATAATCTTTGAGCATGAACTATACCATCAACAGTTTGGTCTAATTGTGAACCTTGTGCTTGTGATGGATATTTGTAATAGAAATCACCAGCGATTATACTTCTTTCATTTCCACCATATAGTAAATCAGTAATAGCTGCATCTATGATGTATCCAGTATCTCTCTTACATTTAACATCATCGTAATCAGCTGCGTTCCAAGAAGATGAAACATATTCAATTACTTCATTCTGAATTAAATCTCTATTTTCTAATACTAAATTGTAAGCGTTTACTTTTTCAGAAGTTGGTGGTACAAATACTGCTCCACTAATTACCTTTTGTGCAACTTCACCAGCATATTCAATACCATCTAAAGTTGGGAACAATTGAGAACCAGTTGCTTCTGATGGATATTTCCAATAGAATACACCAGCATTAATTGTTCTTTCATTACCACCATATACAATATCAGTAATAGATGCATCTAAGATATGTACTACATCTCTCTTACAAGTATTTTCTGGGTAATCAAATGATGACCAAGATGCTGATAAGAACGATATAGCTTCTTCTTTAATAAACTCTTTGTTATTGTTTATAATAGTTTGTGTATCTAATCTATCTTGCGATGGATATGAGAATACTTCATTCAATACTATTTTTTGTGCTACTTTACTTGCGTATCTAATTCCATCAATTGTTTGATTCAATTGTGAACCTTGTGCTTGTGATGGATATTCTAAGTAGAACTTACCATTAAAGATAGATGCTGAATAAACATTGTGAATTAAATCTTCAGCTGCTCCACTAACAATTCCACCAATATCTCTACTACAACTTGCTTCGTTGTAATCAGCTGCTGACCAAGAAGATGATAAGTAAGCTATTGTTTCTTCTTGTATGAAATCTATATTTTGTTTTAGTAAGTTGTAAGCTGCAACAGTTGATGATGCAGTTACTTCACTTCCATATAATGATGATGATTCATAAGAACCACTACCAAATTCTATAATTCTAGTTACAATCTCAAATGATTCTGAGATGAAAGAAATATCACTAGCAGATGCTGATGTAGCTGATGTATATTGAGATACACTTCCTACTGCAATTGCTTCTTCAGTATTATCAACATATGGAGGTATAACACTTACTGATTCATTTTGTGTTCTAACAAAAGTATGAACTGATTGTGGTAAATGTTTTACTGCCGAACGAGATGCCGATACAAATGTATGAATAGATTGTGGTAAATGCTTTACAGCGTTGTTTGATGCCGATACAAATGTATGAATTGAACCACTTGCACTTCCACCATCTCCAACGTTTATTGTAAATGTACCATCTTGTCTTTTTATACCATTAGATGTAGCAGATACAAATGTATGTGCCCCAACATATGATGAAGAACCTATGTTAATATCAAATGTATCGTTAGTTACGTTTGATATTTCCAACCATCTACCAGATGGATAATCTATTGTAGGTCTTGGGTATGATTTCTCAACACTATTACCATCCAATACACAAGTGTAAGTTAGTGCATTATCATCTACTTTAATATAATCACCATTACTAAATCCATGTGATGAAATAGTAAGTGTAACAATACCAGTTGTTGGATTGTATGGTGCGTTTGTTGGAGTATGTGATGTTGTACCAACTGATGTGATTAATATCGATTGTTCAGCGTATGGGTCAGAACCACTTCTTGGGTAAGAATGTGTAGTTGAATCTCCATCTTGGTCACAAGTGAAAGCAAAAGATTCATTTTCTAATACTACACTTCTATTTACACCTAATCCATGTTGACCAACTGTAACTACCATATCTCCACTCAATGCGTTGTAATTTACATCAGAAGGAGTAAAGTATTTATTTGGTCCAGAAGCACCAACATTAACAGTCATTGTTGTATCAGTAACATCCGTTATAATCATTGAACGACCAGCGTATGGGTCAATTCCTAATCTTGGATATGATTTGATTGCTTGGTCATTATCCATATCACAAGTAAATGCGAATGATTGTGTATCTAAGATAATTCCTTCACCAACACTTAAAGTATGAGTACCAGTTGTGATTACAAAATCACCAGTAGCAGGGTCATAACTTGCAGTAGAAGGTGTAAACTCTACATTAGGACCTGATTTACCAACGTTTACAGTTATAGTATTATCAGTTACCGATTTGATTCTTAATTTATTATTGTAAGCAGGTTGACCAACTGAAGGTAATTTGTGTTCAGTTTTATTATCATCCATCGTACAAGTGAATACAAATGATTCAGGCTTTAGATAGATACTATCTGATTTCTTAAATTTGTGATTTGGAATAGTCATTACAAAATCACCATCAGCAGGGTCATAAGTTGCTGTTGTTGGAGTAGAACCAGTTCCAAATTCTATAATATCTAATACAGTTTCAAATGAAGATGATAATTTAGATATAAGAGTTTCTGAACCAACTAGTGAAGAAGTAAATTGTGTACCACTTCCTCTCTTAACCAAACCATCAATAGTTTTAGTTAATATTGGTAAAGTACTCACCGAATTAGTATTTGTTCTTACAAATGTATGATTCGATTGAGGTAAATGTTGTATTGCAGAACGAGATGCAGATATAAATGTATGTGGTGATTGTGGTTCGTGCTTAATAGAATCATTTGATGATGATACAAATGTATGTATCGAATTCTTAGCACTACCAGCATCACCTACATTAATTGTAAATGTTCCACTTTGTCTTTTTATACCACCAGTTGTTGCTGATACGAATGTATGAGCTGATGTGTATGATGATGTTCCTATGTTTATATCAAAAGTATCAGTAGTTACATTTGAGATTGATAACCATCTTCCAGAAGGATAATCATAACCAACTCTAGGATATGATTTCTCAACTACATTACCATCTAATACACAAGTATAAGATAATGAGTTATCATCAACCTTTACATAATCACCATTACTAAATCCATGTCCAGCAATTGTTAATGTAATTACACCACTTGCTGCATCATAAGGAGCATTTGTTGGTGTGTGTTCAGTAAATCCAACCGAAGTAATAGGAATAGATTTTCCAGCATAAGGGTCTGAACCTAATCTCGGATAAGAATGAGTTGTAGAATTACCATCTTGGTCACAAGTAAATGCAATTGATTCGTTTTCTAACACTACACTTCTTCCAACTCCTAATCCATGTTGTCCAACAGTTACAATCATATCACCAGTCAATCCGTTATAAGAAGCAGTTGATGGTGTGAATGTTTTATTCGGACCAGATGCACCAACATTAAAAGTTAATGTAGTATCGGTTACCGATGTAATTGGAATAGAACGTACTGCAAATGGGTCAATACCAACTCTTGGATATGATTTAACCGATTGGTCATCATCCATATCACAAGTGAAAGCAAATGATTCATTAGAAAGTATAATACCTTCACCTACACTTAAAGTATGTTTACCAACAGTTGCACTAAATTCACCAGTTGCTGGGTCATAGGATGCATTGGTTGGATTGAACTTTATGTTAGGACCTGATTTACCAACATTTACACTTATGGTATCATCAGTTATTGAATTTATTGTTAATTGTTTATTGTATGCGGGTTGTCCAACTGAAGGTAATTTATGTTCAGTTCTATTACCATCCATATCACAAGTGAATACAAATGATTCTGGTTGTAAGTAAATTCTATCTCCAACATCTAAACCATGCTGAGAAACATTCATTACAAATTCACCATCAGCTGGATTGTATGTTGCTGAAGTTGGTGTAAATTTATCTACACCACTTTTTAAGATACCAACTACTGTACTAAATCCACCACTAACAATGTTTCTATCAGAAACACTAGCATCTAAAGATGAAGTATATTGTACACCATTAGTTACTTTTATATTATTTTTGGTATTTACTTCTTTTTCAAATTCACCTCTAGTCGGAACATAAACATATTCTTCTTCTGATGATAATGGTAAACTATCTACAACGTTTATTACACCACTAGCCGAAACATTTGTTGGATTCACATAGAAAAGTGTATCAGGTGTATCTGCTAAAGGAGTAAACGTAAGTGTACCAAACGTAATACCATTGTTTATTAAACCAATACTTTCATATACATCATATACAGTACCAGCAGTTCTTTTAGTTTTAATTAAGAATGGTGAATTAATTGTAGTATCCTCAAAACCTAAATCGTTTATTGAAAAGTTATACATTTCATTTCTAACTAATGTTAGAGTTGGGTCTTTTTTAGAACCTAAGAAAGAACCAGTATCTTCACCACCTAATCTCCATCCTTCTCTACCATCAAAATATTTTAATTGGTCATCATTAATATAGAATGCAGTTGAATCATTTGGTAAAGAAACAACTTCAAAATAAGATGAAGAGTTTGCTGAACCTGAGATTTCTTTACTACCACTAATACCATATTCAACGATATCAATTACAGTTCTGAAAGATTCTGAAATAGAACTTGCAATACTAACTGATGCTGATATTGAAGATGTAATTTGTGTAGTATTATTAAATTTAATATTATCATCTACATTTGATATTGTTACAATATCATTTGGAAGTTTAGCCCCAATAGTTGTTGTTATTAAATTATCACCATAAGAATCTTTAGGAATACCAACTTGTGATATTGGTAATCCATTCGAAGCAGAACCTATTGTTTTATCAAGATTTATAGAACTACCACTTTCAATAATTTTTGTTACTATATCAAATGATGATGAAATAGATTTAACTTCTGCCGAACTAGCAGTTATTGGTGATTCTATTAATGTAACACCACTAACTAATTTTGGTTCTTCTAAAGTCCATTTAAAGTTTGGAGTATTTCCAGCAATTGCTGCTAGTAATGAATCCTCACCTTGTTTGATGATATCTTCAACTATTCCAAACGAAGAACTTACTTTAGCTCTTTCAGTTTCACTACCAGAAATAGAAGATGATACAAATTGTAATACATCACCTGCTCTTACTCTAGCATATGTGTTACCTATAACAGTTGGTTCCTCAACTATCTGATTTGTTATTACCTTATCAATAAATGATTTAGCGTAAGAAATACCATCAACAGTTTCATTTAGTTGGTCTCCATTTACTTTAGAAGGAACTTCGTTATAATATAAACCAGCTCTAACCGATTTTTGGTTACCACCATAATATAAATCAGTTAAAACTGCATCTACAATATATCCCGTATCTCTTTTACATTTATCTCTTAGATAAACTAAGTTAGGAAACTGAGTATCAATAAAGTTTACAGTTTCTTCTTGAATTAAACTTCTATTTTCAACAATTAAATCGTATGTTGATTGTATGATTGCCGATGCCGTTACGAATGTTTCTTTAACAACTAATTTTTTAGATAAATCTCTTGCCCACTCTATACCATCTAATGTTGGTAATAGTTGTGTTGTTGTAGCAGTTGATGGGTATAGGTAATAGAACTCACCAGCAATTCTACTTCGTTCATTACCACCATATCTTAAATCAGTTGCAACTGCGTTAATAACGTGCCCAACATCTCTTTTACATTTTACCTCATCATATTCAAATCCTCTCCAAGAAGATGATACAAATGAAATAACTTCGTTTTGTATAAATGATTTATTATTTACTAATAAGTCATATCCATTTTCTACATTTATAGATGGTTCTATATAAGTGATATCACCTACTAAACTTTCAGCAAGTCCACCAGCATATCTAATAGCATCTAATGTTTCTTGTTTTTGTGAAGCTGTTGCCTCTGATGGATATAGGTAATAGAATTTTCCATTTAAAATAGATTTTTCATTACCACCATATAATAAATCATATGCAGCCCCATTAACAATATGTCCTATATCTCTTTTACAAGTTATTTCATTGTAATCGGATTCACTCCAAGAAGATGATAAGTATGCAATTGTTTCATCTTGTATAAATGATAAGTTACCTACTAAAGTATCATATCCATTTTGAAAATCAATTGATGGATTTTCAAATGAAGAACTTTGTATAGTAGCTGGTGCATAATCACTACCCAATTCTAATATTCTGAAAACAGTAGCAAATGAAGAAGATACTTTGTTAGCAACTTCTGCACTTGATGAAATATCAGTATTATATTGAGGTGTTTCAGTTACCTTTATATTTCCAGCATTTGATGATGTAAGAGCAGGTAATGGATAATCTTCATTATTTAAACCATACTCTACTATTTGTAAAACACTATTAAAGTTTCTATTTATTATATCTACTTCATTTTGTGTTGTTGCATCTGAACCTATGTATGGTACATTATTAGTAGCTTTTACTAAACCATCTATGTTATCAACTAATGTATAACTAGCGGTTGCTCTAGCACCTAAAGATAGTACCTCCTTAACTTTACCAAATCTATCATCAATTATATCTAATTCAGTTGATGTTGCTGATGTAGAACTTGTTATTTGAGTTCCATTAGATATATTCCAAACTGAACCTGTATTGTATCCTCTTGTTGCTGATTTAGCTAATAAAGATGGTATATTATTTATACCACTTGATACAATATTTGAAACCAATCTATATTCAGATTTCGCTTGTTCTGCAACCACATTAGATGAATTGTTACTACTAAATTGTTGTAATTCATCTGTTACTTTTACTCCGTTTTTTGTATTTGGAACAAATTCCGGTATTGCAGTTAATCCATCTTCAATTGTATCAATAATAATTGAATAATTATCTCTTACTCTATTGAATGCTTCTAAGTTACCACCACTTCCAGTAATAAATCTAGAACCACTAGCATACATACCAAAATCACCAAACGATGTGTTTGAGTTTAGAAGTACTGCTTGTCCACCTTGTATTACTTTTACTGAATATGCTGAGAAGTTTGTAAAGAAAGATACTAACTGAATAAAACCTCTACCAACAACTTGACAACCTACACCATTAGGTGCAATCTGAGTATATGCATCCAATACCATTGAAGCAAGAGGTGAATCAGGATGAATTATATTTCCATCTACGTTCAATCCACCACCACCAGCAGGAATTGCTTCATACTTCTCTAAGAATGAGTTCTCCTGATTCGATATCATCGAACAGTTCTGAATATATGGGGATGTTGTAATAAATGAGTTTGGAGCGAATGCAATTGCAAATCCACTTTGTGAATTATCTACTGATGGGAATACCCTCAATCCAGCAAATGTCATTTCAGAAAGATAACAACCACTATTTACCCAAAATAAATCTTCGTTTTCGTTTTTAGCTACAATCTTAGTTACCCTTAAACCAGCTCCCCAAACAGTTGTGTTTTTTGGAAGTTCGATTGGGTTTTGTTCTAAGTAAGTACCAGCCGATACTTCAATTCTAAAACCAGTAAATAAAGAACCAGTTGGTAAACCAAATCTACCATCATCCCCAGCAGTTGCTAATTCAGCTGCTCTTTTTACTGTTCTAACTGGAAATTGTTGAGTTCTACCATCGTTATTATCATCACCAGATGTAGATGATACAAAGATAGTAGCATCCATTGCTCCGAAATCTTCGGGTTTAATTCCACCAAATAATTGCGTATCTAATGATTCTAATGCAACTGATGCAGTTAGTTCTAATGATTGGTCACCAATAAAATTAAGAGGACCATCGATAGTAAGTGAACCAGTAAGTTCAACCGAACCAGTTATAGTTGATTTTTCAGAAGGGTCTGAACCTAAATCAAAACTTTGGGATACTAAAAGAGAACCAGATATCGATACACCTTGTGCAAAGGAGGTATCTCTGATAAAATCCTGTACCTCTTCAACCTGTTTTCTTGATATTAATCTAGCCATTCTTTATTGTATTTCTACGATTTTTCCTTTTATTGTAAATGCTTCATCTGGTACTTCAGTTGGTACTCTAGTAATATCTTCATTAAATACCATTCTAATTTCTTTAGAACCACTAGCAAATTGACCTGATAATAATTCAGTTCCCTCACCATCATATAGCTTTACATCATATTTATTTCTATCTTGTTTTACTCCATAAAGAAATACATCTAAATAATCAAATGCATTATCCACTTGTAAATCTTCATAGTTAAATCTATATCCATTTATATCTACTCTATCTAATAAATCACCATCATCGTTACCATCCTTAGAACCCAAGAACAATGTAAATAATGTCTGAGTATTTGAATCTAATGATGAGGAGGTTGGAGTAAACTCATTGATAAATGTATCTTTGATTACTTCTAATACAAAATTTTTGAAAGATTGTCTATCTCTCTTCTTTACTGTATTTCCTGCGTATATTTTTGGAACCTTCCTACTCATTAATTAACTCTTTCAATATCACCCTTTATAAATATTCTATCATCGGTTGAGAATGACCATGCATCACCATTTCTATCCACCAATGGGAAATTTTCTTTTTTCATCTTAACATAGAAATCATTTCCAACTTGTTCGTAAACATAGTCTTGACTTCTAACAAACAATTCACCTTGAGAATCATCAGTTGTAAGATACATAAATACATCAAACCTAGCATGCGGTTTTCTTTTATCTTTAAGTCTTGAATCCAATGTTTTAATTCTCATATTCTCAACTTTAAATACCCAATATAATGGATGAAAGAATTCATATCTATCTCCATTTGGTTTATCTGAAGGAACACCTTGAAATTTATTTGGTGCATTTACCTCCTTCATTATATTTTTTAAAGTAAAGATGTTCATAATTCAATAAATTTACCTGTTACTGATACCTCATCTTCCGTATCTAACACATATGTTAATTCTCCACCACTTTCAAATGCCTGTGTATTATCTAATTTAAAAAGAATTTGATTAGTAGTTCCATCGAATGTGTATGTATATGCATTTGGTGTTATAAACACCCCATTAATATAAACTCTAAACCAACCCTTAGTATCAAATGTACCTCTAAGTTCTTGTGGTAATATAGGTAATTCTGCATTTGTTAAGTAAAAATAAGAGAACTTATTTGTTACTCCATCTGCTGTTTCATCAGGATATAATCCCTTGTTGATACCAGCTTCGGCAGAACCTCTAATTGCTACAAAATCTATAACACTTTGGTACTCATTATAAATATTAGGATTTGAGAATCTCATACCTGTTAAGTCAGTTTCTATACCCCATACAACTTTCTTCGGAGTGAATGATTTTTTAACAGTTGGTTTCTCATCATATGTTTCTGGAAGTAGGTATGCATTAACTACCATTGTAAAGGAAGTTCTAATGATTCTTTCTGAACCTTCTCCTACTTCTTGTTGATTATCAAATGAATCTATACGAGTTCTAAATTTGTATCCATTTTCACTTCCCCAATACCTATCAGTTGCATATTGAAATTGTTCAACTATGGTATTCATATGTTCGGTAAATGATGTCCAAATCATTACCTCATAAGTTACAGTTACATAATCAGGTACCGAAACTTCATATTGTTCAAATGCTTTTTGAGCATCTGGTTGTAATGAAAATCTTTCGTATCTATTCTTTTTAGAATATTTTCTATAAGCTGGTAAAGTATTTATATCTTTAAATTGTGCTAAGTTTGTATCTCTTTCAATAGAATTTCGTTTGAACATTACTAATGGAATCTGAATCTTACCTCGTTGGTCTCTCAGATATCCTTTTGCTCTAGCATTATTCCATCGTTCAGCATTACCATATAATAAAGGAACTTTAACTTGATTACCATGTTCTTCAACATCAGGTATCACAGTATCCACCATATATTCAGCAATAGTAGTATCTACATCTAAAAGTTTAACCCCCTTAGTGTATTCTTTATCGATTCCTCGTTGTAATGCCCTATTTGTTTCTTTCTTATTCATTAAATAACTCTCATTTCAGTTTGAATAGAACTTCTTCTAGTCATAAATGTTGATGCAATGATTGAGAATTTCTCCCCACTCTGTCCACCAATTAATTGGTCCTCTCTTACATTATCAATTTCAAAGTATGCATCGTTATGCATTATAATATCTCCAATCTCTGGATAGAATCCTTTTCCTTTTAAAGAAATACGATTAAATCTAAATTCTACATTTTGTCCACTATCAGCACCAAATCCTTCATACGAAACCGAAGAATCATCTCTTTCGATTACGGCACTACATTCAGTACCTTGAAAATAAGATTTATTTAGGGATTCACCATAAAGGTTCGTTGATATATCTTCAATAGAAAGCTTGAATAGAACTACTGTTGTTTCAATAACAGCATCTACTAATTCTTTTGAAATAGATTCAAAAAATCTTATATCTCTATCTAATGCAAATCTTGGCATTCTATCCTGTGTATATCGTTAGTGGAACTTTTCGTAACATTTCTTGCTGATAATTAGATTCGTTATTTCTAATTTCAAACTGATTCTTTCTACTTAGTTCTTCTAAGTTTTCTCTGAGTTGTTCAATCAGAGCATCTTTTTCAGTTTGAGCCTCAGCTCTTAATGCACCACCATCTAACGATATTTCGGAACCAGGAATAGGTACTGAACTATATTTTTCTCGGATTGCTCCTAATAGTTCTTTAGCCAAAGCAAGTGAATATTTTCTAATCCATTGTCTACCAACATCATTAATAGTATGATATTGTATAAAATTATATCCAACGTTAGCATAATCAGAAACTACATCTGCTGATACGTTTGTTGAATTTTGAATAAATTCGTTTCTTACAAAATATTCAAACCACATTTTTTCTGCTTTCTTTGGTATTGGAAATACTTGTAATTTATTATTTGTGATATTAAATGAGTGTGCCGATTTTCTTATTGTATCATTAAGTTCAATTGCTTGCATTCTTAATAAGTCTTGAAACATTGGCATCATAATAAATTGAGATGCTGGAGATAATTCCCCAAATCCAAATTCATCCATTAGATTTTTATTACCTACACCACTTCCGGCATATGGGTCAAAGAATCTTGCCGATGCAGGTGGTGCTTCGTGAAACACCTTTACTACATCTATTCTATTAGCACTTTCACTTACATTAGCGAAAAGAACATCCAAGTCATAGATTTGTTGACCAGCAACCATATCAATACTTCCCTTTTTGATATCAGTATTACCACCCACACCAGACAAAGTACCATATGCATCTGATATAGCTATTATATCTGCTAAATTGGAACCTTGAACTAATTTTCCACTATAATTAGAACCTGTTGGGTTTCCTTTAAGTGTATCTAAGTTGTTTCTAATATTAAATTGGTTTACTTGTGCGGCATATTCTGAAGTTGCTTCTTCAAAACAAGCGAACAAACTCTCATCAACTAATTCTACATTTTGAACAGGGTAACCTAATCGTTTTGCACACCAATTAGCAACTTTAGGAGCATCTGATTGAAATACTAAATCAGAGTCGTAAGTACCAAAAGGGGTTGAACCCGTAGCGAATGATGATGAACCGGGATATATGTATTCTACTGACATGAATTATTTCCTCTATTTTGTTATCGTACTAATAAATATAAAGAAAAAGAAGAATAGTGTTTTTAAATATAGAATCTGTATATAACTCATTAATTTGTGTTTGTAATCACTATCATAGATGTCTGATAATCAGACAGTTACAAAGCATAAAAAAAGAGGGGAACTTTCGAACCCCTCTAATTTAATTAATCTGAACTACGTTCTGATTAGATAGACTGTAAGTCTTTGATAAAGATTTTACCATAGTACTCAGGTCTAACCATCTTCTTAGCGTATCTCGTCATAACTCCTCTTCTTGGAGTGAAGTTATTCGGGTCATATACTAATGGAGTCATAATTAATGGTACATAAGGTGCGTAAACTGCTCCTGTTTCTAGGAAGTTTGAACCTCTAAATCCTAACAAGATTTCGTTTGAAGTCATGTAAGGGTTTTTGTACACAGTATATCTGTTAGAAAGTGAACCAACATTTGTTACACCAGCAGCGAAAGATGAAGCATCTTTGTCAGCTGAGATAGAGAATGCAGGAATAGATTCTAAGATAGTACATACATCAGGAGAAGCAACAACGAAGTTAGCTCCACCTCTTAAAGTCAATTGGTGAATCTTATTAGATACTTTGTTTAATTTAGTACCTAAAGTTTGGAACCAAGTGTTCTTTTGGTAAGCAACTGAAGAACTTCCAGCAGACCAAGATGAACCATTGTACTCCTCACCGATTGTAGCTGACCAGTATTCAGTAGTCAATGCATTAGACTTTAACATATCTAAGATTTCTAAATCAATCTCTAATGAGATATAATCAGATAACATAGAAGTTAATTCAGCCTCAGCATCGATTGAATGGTAAGCGTTTAAATCCTGCGCTAATTCAGGAGTCCATACAGCCTTTAGTTTTCTAGTCTTAGCAACGATTGCTTCAGACTTCAACTCTAGGTCTACTTCAGGAATTCCTAAGTCAGCACCAGTTTTATCTTCAAAGTCACCTCTACTATAATCAAGAGGTACATTTGTGTGAGCTACAGCAACAACAGCAGAACCTCTAGCAGCAGTAGTATTAACAAATAATACAACATTAGCACCATCAACTTTGTTGAATTGTCCAAGGTTTGCACCAGTTACAGAAGCACCAGTTACGATAATTGATGATAATGCATCTAAATCAAGTGTATCAGAGATATCAGATTTAGCGATTGTTATTTTCTGGATATCACCAGCTTCAATAGAAGCAGATAATGCACCATCAAATCCTACATCAGCATGTGAAGCAGAAGCGAAAGCAGAATCAGAAGCAGCAACGTCAGTTGAATCTTCGTTTATAGAGTATCCGAATGCACCAGCACCATATAATCCATTCTCAGCTGATTTAGTTTGACCAAATCCAGCATCGATAGAAGCACCACCTGCACCACCGAATAAAGAACCATCAGCACCAGTAGATTTTCCACCATTTGCAGTTCCATATTTGAAATCTAGATAGAATACAAGTCCTGAAGGTAAGTTCATTGGTTGTACACTAACGAATTCTTTAGAAGCAATCTCACCAAAGATTCTTCTTACAAGAGGAAGGGCTACACCACTCCACTCTTCACTATTTGCAGCAGCTCCAGTAGAACTTGCCTCATCAAGCAATTGTTTTGCTTGGTTTTCTAAAAGAACAGACATTGCGCCTTGCTCTTTTTCGTTTAAACCTTCTAGAAGTCCAGTTTGTTCCCATTTTCCTTTTAGTTGTCTTGTTTCATTCAACATTACAGATTGTGGGTTCTTTCCTTCCATTAGTTTAGATAAATCAAAATTTGCCATTTTATTTTTCTTTTTTAATGTTAAGTTAATTATTTAATATTAGCCAATTGTTTAAATCTTTCGGCTAAAGTATTTGTGTTCTCAGAAATAATGTTTTTTACTGGAGCAGTTGAAGCAACTGGTTTAGAAGCACCTTCCGATACTACTTTCTTAGTTCTTTTCTCAGTTCCTGTAAAATTCATAGATTCTGCTAACGTAGCGTAAACTAATTTTACTTCTCTAACAGATGTTGTTCTGTCTAAGTTTTCTACAACTTTAGATTTTTGTTCGTTGGTTAGGTTATAACCTCTGAATAATCTATTAGCGTACAATAATTTTGCATTAAGAAGGTTTACTTCGTTGATAGTAGATTGTAAAGTTTTCACAGTAGTGTAAGCTTCCTCTAACTCAGTTTGTAGTTTAACTACCTCTTCGTTAGCTTCTTCTTCAGCTACTACTTCTTCTTCCATTTCTTCTTCTTCTCCGTATCCCATTTCTCTAAGGATTTCATCTAAGTCGATTTCATCTTCATCTTCTTCCATTTCTTCGCCCTCTTCAGAGTGAGTTTCTTCAACTTCCTCTTCTTCGGATTCTTCCATTTCTGCTTCTTCAGATTCTTCTTCTTTAATTTCTTCCTCTTCTTCAGATACTTCTTCTTCAGAATCCATTTCCTCTTCGGAAACTTCTTCTTCATCTTCCATACCCATTTCAAGTTCTTTGATGATAGCTTCTAAATCCAATTCATCTTCTTCTGATTCTTCTACTTCTTCTTCAGATTCCATCTCTTCGATTTCCTCTTCTTCTTTGTAGCCTTCCTCAACTTCTTCTTCCTCAGATTCTTTAACTTCTTCAACTTCCTCTTCTTCAGATTCTTCTATTTCTTCTTCCTCTTCTGAGATAGTTTCTTCAACTTCCTCTTCTTCGGATTCAGATACAGCTTCCTCTTCCAACTCATCACCTACCTCTGCAGTTTCTTCTTCAGATTCAGGTCCAAGTTCGGTGTGTGCGTCAGATGCAACATCAGATGGTTCAACTGGAGATTCTTCATCACCTTTACCAATATCACTAGAATCTAACTCTTCTTCCATTTCTTCCTCTTCACCTTCCATTTCAGCTTGTAGCTTCTTTGATAGGATAGATTGTAGTCTTGGAGTAAAAGCTTCTTCTAATGCGATTTTAGCGTTAGCGATAGCAGTTTCTCTTACAGCTTTAGCATCCGCAATTGCTTCTTTTAACAATTTTGAATTTGCCATTTTACTTTGTAATTTTTGTTTTTCTGAAGTTATTCGAGAAACCTCAATGTAGAATTTGTGTAAAATTGGTTGTTCGGTAACTAAACATTAAAAGTTAGTATTCATTAACCAATGAACCCACATAGATATGGGTTATTATAAGAATAAATATATAAAAATTTATAAAACAATAAAAAACTAAAGAAAATAATAAGTTTTTTATAGATTTTGTGTATAGGGTTATTTTTTAATCTTACCCTTTTTAATATCTCTTTGTAGTTCTGCACCTGCTCCTAACAAATCATTTACTGATTGGTCGATTGGTACATTACGATATTTAGCAAGTTTTTTAATTGCCATCATTACGATTCTTTTCTCTTCGGTAGAGTATCCTTCGTTTAAAGATTCATTTATTTCAGAGATAGCCTTTTCTCTCATTATCTCTCTTACGATTTTTCTAAGTTGTTCTTTCATCTTTGGTAATCCTTTATGTGTTGTTTTTGCGAAATCTTCTATTTCCTTTTCACTCATTCTATCAGCTATTCCTTTTATTTCATCCGAAACCTCTGAGGATTTTACTTCACCTCTTTTAAATGCCAATGCCAATCCAAATAATTTTTGTTGTTGTTGAGATTGTGCAGGCATCTTATTATATTAAGTTTTTTAAACTTTGGTTTTTAAAACCTCTTTTAGTAGCTCCTTCAAATATAGATTGTAATTTTGCTGCTAACTTCTTACTACCATTCATTTTCAAATCAAATGCAATAGCATCTAATGATTCAATTCCATCCCATCCAGATTCTCCAGTTGCAGAATGTGCGATATCATCAGTACCTTCTGCTGAATCGTAGAATGTAGAACCATATACACTAGTCTTTCTCCACTCATCATATTCATCTGAGAACATATCTTTTGGTTTATTTGGGTCTTGATTAGGGTCTTTAGCAAAATCAGGATTATCTTCTAATACTGAAATTAGTTTTCTTGCTTCAGAATGAAAGTTTGCATCAGTTAGAGCTTCAACAGCTGCTTTACTCATTCTACTCTCATATTCTTCTTTACCTAATTTTTGTGGAGTAACTCCTAATTTCTTTGCTTTATCTCTAACAACTTTATTTACTTTAGGGTTGCCAGCTCTTTCTTTAGTTGAATCTTTAGTAGGTTCTTCTTTGGCTTCTCCACCTTTAAGTTCTTTTCCTAATTCTTTAGCGTATGCAACTGCATCTTTACTATTTTTGAATGTTTTGTATTCATCACCACCATCTCCAAAACTTACAGCGATACCTTTACCACCTTCTTCTTTTCCAATAAAAATAGCTTTTTCAGAATCATTATCAATAAAATATTCAATAGTACCAGTATCTAAGTTGATATCAGTCATACCACTAACACCCAATTCAGCGTTTAATTCTTTTTCAATAGAATCTGCCGAATCTTGCGTCATTTTCCCATCTTTAGAATATTTTAATTTAGTAGGTTCTACTTTAGGTTCTTCTTTAGGACTATCGGGTGCATCATAACCGGTATCTTTAGAGAACATATTCGGTTTTTCCTTCTTAGATTTATCATCTTCTTCAGAATCCTTATCTATCTTAGAATGAGTACCAGCCTTTACAGCAGCATCTCTACTATCTTTTGATTTGAATACAGAAGTTTCACCACTCTTTTTAGATGTTGCAGTAAATGTTTCTTCTTCGTTTAGTAAGTCAGTTAGTTTAATCATTGTATTATTTTTTTTCTCCCAATCGGTTTTTCATAGTATCTACATCCATATCAGCTATTTCGTAATATCTTCCTAAGATATTTCCCATATCCTCATATAGTGCATGTAACCTCTCATCTAACGCCTTAGCCTCAGTTGCAACCTTTTCGAATGATTTATCCATTTTCTCTAATTCACTCATATTACGTTTGATAGTTACTTTATCAAACCAATCATCAGCTTCAGAAAGAGTTAATGTTTTTGCAGCCTCTACTATTCCACCTAATGTTTCAGCAGTCTGAACAATATCAGATTGTCTATTCATTTGTTCTTGGAATGTTTTATAAGTAGAAATGATTTCTAAGAAATGTTTCTTTACTTCGTTTGTTAGAGGTCTATTAGCTTCAATAGATTCTGATAATGAAAACTTACCATCAACAATTTTTACTTCGTTAATGTTAGTTTTTCTAATATCATTATATCCTTTAAATACATTAGTTTCTTTTTTGTTCTCAACCTTTAATTCAAATTTATTGTTGTGAACGTAATCGTATATGTCAAAGTTTTTCTTACTCATTATGCTAGTTCCGTTATAATTTCTCTCATTAAGTTTTGTGCTTTACAAAAATCACCACAAACATCAGTACCAATATTCTTTACTACTGATTCGTTCATTGGAGTCATAAATGCACCATGTGTAGATGGATTGGAAACAAAGTCCCAACCTATTAGTTCAAAATCTTCACCAACTAAAAGTTTGTTATCTTTCATTGGTTGAGTAGAACCCATACCTCTCGATGAGATACCTAAAAGGATTCCTGCTCTTAATAATTCTTTTAATATATTTCCAGATGGAGTAGGTAAGATTTCAACTGTACCTATTACATCATTACCTTCCCAATGTACTTCTTTAATATTGTGAGATACATTCTTTAAATTGATTACCGAAGAATCAGGGTGGTCTAATTCACCTAATGCTCTTCTTTCTTTAACCAATGTTTGGTATTTGTCAATTTCTCTTTCTAATACTTCTCTTGGATACACTCTACCATTTTGGTTTTCTGCACCTGAACGTTGAAGGACTCCTTTAACTAAAGTTCTACCAGATGAATCTTCATTCACTCTTCCTTCAAATAAGTTTGTTTCTATTAATAGATTCTTCATAATGGTATCCTTATTTATAGTTTTTTAATAACTCAATAAATTCCTTTTTCACACCAGATGATAATCTTTTGTGAATTTCGTTTTTAACTAATGTAGGAATTAGATTACTTAATTCAGAATTTTCAACTGTAATCTTATTGTTATTTTTTGATAATACAGGTCTTTCTAAGAATGTATTTATTTCAAAAGTTAATTCTTCAGAAAGTTCAATCGGTAAATTAGTTGAACAACCACCTTCAGTTACTCCACCACATCCACATCCACAATCGGAATGGGATTCTTCTACTTTATAAGTTTTACCATCTACTTTAAATTCATCATCACCATCTTTCTTAGCTTTAGTAACAGCAGCACCAAAGGCATTACCTTCGTTCTTTTCACCCTTACCATCCCAAGCAGCATCAATCTTATTGAAAAACTCTTTCTTTTCTTCATCAGACATTGATGGAATATCTTTTCCAGCTTTTTCTAATGCCTTTTTGAAGAATGCTTTATAATCACCTTCTTCGGCCATTATTGTTTTGATTGTTTCTTTTATAGTGTCTTTAGTAATACTCATAGTTTAATTTCTGATTATAATTTACTTATGGATGTTACAATGTTGTTTAGTCTTTCTCTAATTCTAAACAAATTCTTTTGTGTTCTTTTCCAATATTGGTTTGAATCTAAATCACCTTCTTTTTTAATCTTACCATACCATCTAAGGAATGTTTCGATTTCAGAAAGTTGCTTATTAACTTGAGAAATTCCTCTACCAATTTTTTGTTTTGGAGAAGATTCATCTTTTTTTAATTCTAACCACCTATTTTCACTAACCCTTTCGTAACCAGTAGATTTGTTGATTCTATCAACAACTTTATCTTCTGGTTCATCATCTTCATCAGTACCATCAGTATCTTTAAACGCATTGGGAGTATTATACCCAGCAACGTTACCAGTAGTACTCATTTCGTCTACCGATAATTCATCTTGCTCAATTTCAGCAATTAAATCTTCTACCAATTTTTTTAAACTCATATTTTGACCTTCAATTCTTTTATTAGTTCATATGACATCATTATTGATGAAACATGATTATCAGAAACAACTTTACCAATCTTAGTTTTAGATAGTACTGAGATAGTTTCTGCTAATTTAATTTGAGTTACTTTATCTTTTATTTTAGATTTAATTGATTTTAGTTCTTTTATAATAGATGGAATTGATTTTTCCACATATGATTTAAAACCAGTTGTATTACTTAAATTATTAATATATTCTTTTAACAATAACTTTTGGTCATTATTTAGGTTAGAATACTTTTTATTAAATGTTTCTACTAATATCTTATAAGTAAGTAATCTTAAATCTTTATCTTGCTTTTTATAATTTTCAACTAATTTATCTTTTTTGTTTATAGATTTAGTAGCTGGTTTAGATGTAATACTCTCAATAAGAGTAATTTTTGAATTGAATACATCCTTAACATCGTAGTTATCCATCTTCTTAGATTCAAAAATCTTATAGATAGATGCCATCAAACGATAATTAGATATAGGAGAAGATAGGAAGTCATCCATATTGAATGATTCGTTAATCTTTTTAATTAGATTATACTTCTCTTTATGTAATTGTTTTTGGTCAATACGATTATGAGCTTCGTTAACTGTATCTATGAACTTCTCAGCTCTTGATTCAGAATTATACTTTTCCTTCATAAGAAGTTCGTATAATCTTAGCTCTTTATTTAACTCGGTTTTTGGACTAAAAAACTCACTAACGATTTTTTTAGCCTTCTCAGTAGTATCTCCATTTAGAACTTCTAACGTAATTTGTCTTACGAGAAGCTCGAAAATAATACCTGTGTTCTTAAATTTTGAATGTTTTACCCTCTTCATTATGTTTTTATCCTATAATAATATATCAATATACGACATGTTACATCGTATATAAATATAAGTTTATTTTGATTTCCTTAATTTTTATTCATCAATCAAATTAGTGTCATCTAAAAAGTCTCCATTTTCACCTATTAACTTTCGTTTTGCCGAAACCCCATTAACATATTCTTTAGCAACTTTTTTAATTGTAGACTCTGTTTTTTTCAGTGCTTTTTGATTTTCTTTTTTACCAAGTGGGTCTCTCCCAAGTGGATGTTTATCCTTTCCATAAGTGTTTCCCTCTCTTGGTCTACCACCTTTGTTTTTTAACTCAGTTTTTAATTCTTCTAATTCATCTTCCACATCAGTTGGTTCTACTTCCATTGCTGGGTCACTTCCCTCATCCTCAATTGAACGATATCTGAACCTATCTTTAAGGTCATTAATAAGTTGAACCTTTTGGAAATCAACTTCATCATCACTAAAGTTAAATATATTTTTGTATGCCCAATCTTTAGATACCATATTTAGTGCAGATATATCAGAAACTAATCTAACTTTCTCAGACCAAAGATTTACCTTTTCTTGTTCATATATAGTAGATGGATTAACTAAGTTTAATTCAAAATCAACCATTTCAGTTCCTTCTAACCCTTGTGCAGCTAAATGAGTTACTGCCAATTTAGTTAATTCTGATACTAAAGTTCTTTGTATTCTTTCTATTGTTCTTGCAAATCTTACATCTTCTGCAGCAAGAGTTGCTTTACCATTTACATTCTCATCATATCCCAAATATGCTTTTGGAATCTTTAGAGCTGCAAACATTTTGTTCTTTAAGTAATCAATATCATCAATTGCAGTATATTCTAAACCACCCAATGAATCTATTTGAGTTCCACTATCACCACCCCTAACAGGTAAAAAGAAATCTTCAGTTAGGTTTTGGATATTATATTTTAAGTTGTAATCTCCAGTTCTTTTATCTACGAATGGAGTTTTCTTCATTCTACCTATAATCTTCTGCATATAGTTATCAACCTCTTGCGGAGGAATATTACCAATATCAATTTTGAAAACTCTTTTATCTGGTGCTCTCATAATCCTATGAATTAACATAGCATCTTCCATAAGAGAAACTTGTTTCCAAATTCTTCTACCATTTTCAATCATTGCCTTTCCATAAGGAAGGAAGTTTGTATCTGATAATAATCTGAAATGTACTATTTCGTAGTTCTCATATTCACCTTTACCATTTGGGTCATTGTTTACATTAAACTTAACATAGTTAGCGTTGTTTGGATTAGTATTTTCTAATCTTTCAGTATCATAAACTGGAAGAGGTCTTACATTAATAATACCAACACCCTCTTGTATTTCTTGTAGTAAAAAGAAATCTCCATACTTAACCATATTTCTTGTCCAAGACCATAGGTTAAATTCTATATTAAGAACATCATAGAATAAGTTCTCTAATATCTCTTTTACTTTTTCGTTTTTTGATTTGATTTGTACAACATCTCCAAATTCATTTTTTAATGTTGATTCATCTGCATAGATATCTAATGCTGATGAGATAATTGGGTCATTATCCATTGCATCATAATCTCTGAATAGTTCTCTACGAACTTGATGGTAAGCCATTGATTGGGCTGCCATATTATCTGATGCGAAAGACCTTTGTAGTTTTGTGTACCTATCTCTTAAATTCATAAGATTAGTACCTTGTTGTCTATCATCGGTATCAACTACTTTTCTCTTTCCCTCTTTATCAACCGTTACGATTGCTTGAGTGGAAAAGAGTTTCGTTAATCTATCGAAAAATGAACTATTGTTTTGTTCTGCCATTTATACTTTCTTTATGTTATAATCTAACTAAGATACAAAAAATATTTGATATATCCTAATTTTATTACCATGCTTTACAACTCCAATACCTAGCTTTATGTCTTGGTCCTGGTGTATCACAATTATGTCTGGCTCTAAAAGCCTTTTTTCTTGATGGAATATCTTTCTGAATCTGCATTGTCTTTTCACCTGCTTTTTTAGCCGATGTTCCACCATGTCCGAAGTTTACCTTTACAACATTTCCCTTTGGATTCTTTACATACACTTTAAACTTCTTAACATCACCTCTAGTTGGTTTTCCAAGTTTAACTTTTCTACCTTGATATTCGGCTTCATTAATATCCTCTTTCATATTTTTTAGAAAGTGAATAAACTCCTTTAAATCATCATAGTTTTCAACATCATATTCTTCGATGGTTTCATCTAATGATAACTTAAATTCATTGTAAAGTTCTTCTGAGTAATTTTCCATTTCTTAATCCTATAATTAACCTATACTATATAAATATAAAACTTTTAATTTATAACCATTTACTTAAATCCTCAGTCTCATCACCAACCTTCATCTGCCAAGGATTCTCATCATCATTATTACTTCCATATATCCCACTATAAGTATATGAGGATATACCATCTATTGATTTTTTGGTTAAATCGATACCTTCTTGTCTTAATCTCAAAGCAGTATCTCTTACCCAAAGTGAAATAGCTAATGACATTGTTAAATCATCATTGTAACCCCTCATAGCTTCAGCTCTACCATTCATCCATATAAATGTGAATAATTCATCAATAGTTCTAACTGAACGTATTATAATTGATTTCTCTCTAATGTATTCTTCTAACTTAGAAATAATTAAAGGTCTTGTTCTTGAAGTAGTTGAGAATCCAGCCACCATACTTTTATCTTGTGACCTGTATCTATTTGAGTGTTGATGTTCTATATCTACATATTTTAAATCCTTATTCATATAATAAAGATTACCATAATTTCTATCAATAACTTGTTGAATAGTTGCCCAACCGATATTTGCGTTTTCAATAACCAACAATGCGTTGTTATATTCAGTTGATAGAGATACTAAGAAATTACCAAAATCTTTGGTATCTAACTTACCTCTATATTCAGCCACTTGTTCTGATGCTTCAACATCTATAACGTGAGCAGCAGAGTAATCCGAAGAATCTCCTCGGGCAACATCCGCTACAACTATATAAGTTTTTGTATAATCAGGAAATTGCCATTTCCATAAGTTTCCATCAAACCCACCCTTTTCAAGTGGTTCTTGTACATAAGTTTCTTTGTAAAATTGAAGTATTTGTGGGTCAATAACCGAATCACCAGAAGATACAAAATCACAATCACATTCTTGTGCTGCTCCTTTTGGTCCTAATAGAGTTTCTTGCTCATCTCTCCAACTTTGGTCTCTTTCGGGATGAACACTCCAATGTAATCTAATATTATTAAATCCATTTGTACCATCTTCAGAACCTACCCAAGTTTTATGAAAGAAATTACCTACACCATTTGGAGTAGATAAAATAATTGCATTACCACCAGTTGAAAGAGTAGATTGAGCAGATACCCAAATTTCTTCAATCTTATCAATAAATGCAGCTTCATCAAATACTAATAAGGATAGTGCTTCAGAACGTCCTGCATCTCCAGCAGCTGATGTTGCTTTTATCTGAGAACCATTTGAATATCGTAAAGATAGTTTGTTATCTTCAACTGTTGTTAGTTTTAACCAAGATGGTAGATAATGATTCATTACCCTAACCTTAGTTACTAAGTTCTTTGCTACTTCTTGCTTTGTTGCAATTACTAAACAATTAAAATCATCATTGAATAACATTTTCCACAAAGAGAATCCTGCAGTTAATGTTGAGATACCAGTTTGTCTTGATTTAAGAATGATATTATATCTATGGTCTTTGAAGTCAACTAATGTATCTTCTTGAAATGGATATAATTGAAAAGGTATCTTACCCCTAACAGGGTGTTGAATCATACAATACTTTCGCATGAAGTAAATAGGGTCAGATGCACATCGTTTGTACTCTACCGCTATGATTTGTTTTAATGATGCTTTTTTAGCCAAACTAAATTTATTTTTTTCCTATCTTCCAATACATACCAGCACTAACAAATGGTGCTAATTGTGAGGTGTTAGAATTATTCTGAATACCTAAACCTAATTGATATAAATTATTCTTTTTACTTTTTAGGATTAATCCCCCACCAACATTACTAATAATATCAGATTTATTAAATCCACCATTAATACCCCAATAGAATTCATTCTTTGGTAATTCTTTCACAATCGTTGTATTATATACAGTTGGAATCTTAAAGAACCAATCTATTTCTCTAGATTCAATTGAGTTTTGTGAAATGACATCAGTTAAAATACCAAATCCTAAATCTCCATTTGGTTTGTTACCTAATGAATCGGTAATTACATCTGGAAAATCGTATGTTAAATTTAAAGTATCTTTAACTGTTATC
>ENA-ORDA01000519-ORDA01000519.1-marine-metagenome-genome-assembly--contig:-NODE-519-length-38292-cov-5.691980_pt1 | contig 38292 bp, 36 predicted proteins | sample MGYA00237778_ERZ508506 | MGnify/ENA primary metagenome ERZ508506 (study PRJEB26177, sample SAMN06267891) | marine metagenome | isolation source: Monterey Bay, California, USA | place: Pacific... | reverse complement strand
GACTGTGAAATACTGAGATTCATACTCAGTATTGCCAACACCCTCAACTTTAGCGATCTCTTCAAAATCAATTCCATTTGATGATCGTTCAACTATGAAATAGTCATTCTTTCTTTCGCTTTCAGTTTTCCATACAATGTCAACAACATCTTCGTTTGGTACATATTCGGCTCCAAACTCCGTGAGTTCAATCGGTAATAAGGTGCAATCTAGATTTGCTGTACCGCCAAACGATAAGTTGTATCCAGTCCCTGAACTAGAGCTCCACTCATCAACTACGATAATGTATGACTCACCTGCAAGCACATTCATTTGCTCAACGAAACTATCTCCATTTACATCTTCGATGTTATCTCCAGCTCCAAATACTAGGCCGGTTGTTCCTTGGTTACCTGAATCAGTGCATCGAATCGGTGAGCCTAGCGCACCACATGTTACATTAGGCCCGTAAATGGCAAAATCATAATCATCTGTAGGTATTGTCGGTGTCATTGTAATATCTAATGTTCCAGTACCACCTGGGGCAATTTGAATCTCGTACCAGTTCGAGTGATTTTCACCTCCAGAAGGACAGTCTGTGCCGTTACAACCTTCGGCAGCAATTCCAGGTCCAGTTATTGGCATGGTTGCTACTGTTGCGACACCCATTACGACTGTCATACCGACTGCTGTTGCAGCGCCAACTTTGTGAGCTTGTTGTTTGTCACAAAACATTGCTGCATTTGCTGTTGTAGTGATGAATACTGATGCGATTGCTATAATTAGAAGTCTCATGGTTCTATCTCCTTTTTGAGGTTTTCTAATATAGATGCGTCAATTTTCTCACTTTTTTGGCATTTTTTGCCTATTTTTAGCCATTTTTGTACCGTTTTTGATAAAAAAGACACCCCCGAAGGGATGCCTAAATTACTTATTTTTTACGTTTCCATGTCTTCCTGTTGGAATTATTCTGAGAACGTGTAACTTTCTTGAGATTAGACGGTTTATTGTCTGCTCTTTTCCTGTTTTTGTGGTCTATTTCGCCAGTGACTTTCTTGCCTGTAGACATTTCCTTGACAATGCGATGCACATAATGTGCTTTACCGTCAATTCTGACTGTCTTGTAGCCATCACCGTGATTAGTACCAGCTTCACTACCCGCAGCCTTTCGACCACGAGCAGCTTTCCAGTATAGCTTTCCACCTTTTCTGGTGAATAGTTTGCTCCATTTATGCATTATCTACGCCCTTGTTCACGGTTATTCATGTTAACACCACTAGTAATCTGTGGAATCATCTTGATAACTTCTTGGCGAGTCTGCCTAGAGACGTCACCTTGGACATTAATGCTAAATGATTGTTGAGTTGAATTATTGTTGTCCATGTTTCGAACATCATTCTTAGAAAGAACTTTCTCTCCAGGCATCAACATAGCAGGGACAGAGTCTTTACCAGCTTGTGAATATGGAGTACTAGGTACTGTACCACCTTGAGAGAACCCAAACAGGCTCATACCCATAGAGAGTAGGCCACCCATACCTCCACCAGAGGCACCGCCTCCGAATAAGCTAGTAAGTCCACCTAATCCACCCATAGAGCCACCTGCTCCACCGATTCCTTCAAACATTTTACCGAAGTCTATGTTGTTGAGGAACGCATCTGTAAATCCTGAAGTGAAGTTATCAATAACACTCATAGTAAAGCTATCGAGCAACCCTTCTAAAGCACCCTCCCAATCGCCAGACATTAGACCTGCAGAAAGGGATTGTTGGAATGCAGAAGCAAACTGTTGAGCAGAACTTGCAGCACGGTCTTGTATAGCAGTAGTTTCACCGCCGCCGCCGCTGCCGCCTTCTTTTATTAAAGCGTCTGCTTGTTCTCTAGTTGCATCTTCAAGACCTGCTAGAGCTTCATCTAGTTTACCTACTTGTTCGAGAACAGTAATGATTTGCATAGCAGTATCAGTATCACCACGGGCAAATGAGTCTTTTATTTCTCGTCTACCACTTGCAACAGATACTAGACCACCAGTGTTAAACTTAGGAAGTATACCGTGGTTTAACAAGTCTAGTTTACCTTTGCCAAGTTTATCAACAGCAGATGCTTTAATGACATACTCGCCATTAGACAACATAGCAGGGATATCATCAGAGGTACCTGTACCAGCGCCAGAGACATAACCGCCAGTAGCGAATTGTTTCTTGCTTGGAGCAGCACCACCAATACCTCTTTCATCCATAACAGCAGTTAGCTTGTCAATAGCAATTTCTAGAGAAGACTTACCACCATTAAAGATGTTAATATCTAGTATTTTCTTAGTAGTGCCATCAAGCTTGTCTGAAACTTTCTTAAGAGTATCTGCACTTAAGTTTTCTACAGCAATATACCCACTCTTGATGTTTTGTGCAAGAACATTACCGTCAGAAGCTTCTAAAGACTTTGCAGCTCTAGATTCTGCTTGTTCATCACGAGATTGTCCAGTAAGTAAACGGCTAGCAGCATTTTGAGCTTTCGTTGTAGCATTGTCAATAACATTACCTAGAGCAAGAGCAAGACCTACAGTTAAGCCAACTATCAAACCAGCTTGTAGTTTAGTACCAAGGCTCTTACCTGTGCTTCGAATTTTCTTATCTAAGGCTGGGCTAGTAGCCATATCTAGGAATACTTCACCTATTTTAGACAACATTAATGCTTGGAAGCCTTTGCTAATGATGTTCTTAGCCATAGTTAAGCCAACAACTTTCATTTTGTCTCTTAGCTTTTTGCTAATAACAGCAGCAGAGCCAGCAGCGAGTAATGCAGCGATAAATGGAGCAGATATGTCTCCTAAGAAACCTTCTCCAAGTAAGCTATCTGCAATACCTTCTCCTGCAGCTTTAAACAAGTTAACAATACCAAGAGCTACTTTACCTACAAAGTCACCTTCACCAGTAAGTGAATAGACTAGCAAGTCGGTGTAAGACTTAGCGGTTTTAGTTACAGAGTCTAAGAACGCAGAGCTGTTCCCTAGAGTACTTGCAGCATACAACCATGCACCACCGATAGCTAAAGTAATAGACTTTCTACGGAATGCTTTACTAATAGCGGCAGAGAACGCAAGAGATATAGCAATACCTAAAGCACCTTCAACATCGTCTAACCCTCTTTTAATAGAAGCCATAAACTGAGTACTATCAAGCTTAATTTGATTACCAAGCTCAACAGCACCAATAACAAGCGAAGTTTCAGAAAAAGCGGTTCTAAACGCATCTAAGTCTGGTCTAACAGAGTCAAGGCCATCGATAACAGACTGTTTAAACCCAACAGCATCAAACTCAAGAACAAAATCCTTAACCGTGTCTGTGGCTTTATTAACAGTACTTGAGACGTTAAAGCGCTCATCTAAAGCAGTTAATTTAGTGTTTGCTTGCTTAAGTGTTTCTGACTCTTTAATCTTGTTTAGTAACTCGTCATACTTCAGCTTCATGTTATCAACAGCTAGCAAGAAGTTGCTTTCTATTTCCAAGTATGTAGGTACATGTAGATTGGTTTCTGCTCCAATGTAGATAGCAAAATCATCCCACTTAGTAATCATATCAGCAGTAACTTTGTCAAATGCTGTTTTTACATTAGTACCAAAACTAGGAGGTACAGTAATTTCAAACTTACCAGTCTTGACGTAGTTAGTTGTTTTATCCCAGATTCCAGATACATCATTAAAGACTTGCTCAAAAGCACCTTTAGCGTCAGGAGTTTTAATTTCACCAAATGTAAGGTTCTTTACATAGTCAACAGAAGTACCCCACCAGAACGTTATACCGCTCCACAAGTTCTTGAATACTTCAATAGCTTTATCTGCCCAACTTTTAAGTGTAGTAACAACTGGGTCAATAAGTGACTTTAATGCCGAGATATTGCCAATAGCAGTAGCACCACCCTCTTCGTGAGCAGGGTCAAAGATACCTGTCCAAAGAGATTTACCTACTAAGCGTTCCCATAAGTTATAGAAAATGTCAATAATGTTCTTAGCAAATGTTTGTAAAGTCGTTAGTATAGAACCATCCCCTGAAGGGAACATGTTAGATATTAAGTCAAACTTTTCAGTAACAAAATTAATCTTAAGTGCAATAGACTCTAGAGTAAATTGGTCTTTTATGTTCTTAGATACTTTAGCAGCTGCACCAGTTACCGAACTAAGAAGATTATCTACAAATTGTTTTGCATCAAAATTAGTTGCGAATAAACCTTTAAAGGCTTCTTTGATGTTGTGTACTAAGTCAAGTGTTTGTGACTTAACAATCAAGTAAGCAAGCTTAACGTTTAAAGCAAACCTATCAACATTTTTACCAACAAACCTAAAGGCTGTGGTTAAGTTAATAATTGTTTCTTTGGCTCTGTCACTAAATCCTAGAACACCATCTACTTTAGCGAGGGCACGAGTAAATTCATTACCCAACACTGTGGTTAAATCACCAACAGTAGCATTCATTAATTTAAACTCATCACCTAGAGTCTGAGACTGGTCAATGATAGCATCAAACACTGTTTGAGTAGTAAGCAATCCATCTTCAGCAGCCTTTCTTAAGCTACCAAAAGGGATACCCATACCGTCAGCAATAGCCTTAGCTAGTCGAGGAGTCTGTTCTAGTACTGAGTTAAGTTCTTGTCCTCTAAGCTGTCCAGAAGCCAAACCCTGACCTAACTGGATGATAGCTGCTTTAGCAGACTCAGGGCCAGTAGATGATAGAATAGCTGCTTGGTTAACAAGCTTAGTAATCTTTAAAAAGTCGTCAGAGTTCTTACCTGCATCTTTCAGAGCTAAACCAAACCTTTGGAATGTCTCTGCTGATTGGTCAATAGAACTACGAGTATCTGCGGCTACAACAAATAGCGCATCGAGGGTTTTAGCAGCAGCATCTCCTTTACCAACAACAAGAGCAAGTCTGTTATTAAGGTTGGTAATAGAGTCAGCAGCACTGTTTAAACCTCTAGTTAATTGTGTTGCAGCGAAGGCACCAGAAATGGCTAAGCCTACGTTGCGGAATGTCTTTTGGATTTTAGAAGCTTGTGCTTCAAGGCTACCTAGAGACCTGTTTAAACGCCCTAACTCAGCTTGTGCTGGTCTAGTGTTAGCGTTTACGCGAATATTTACACCTGTCATATTATTTCCTATTCTAATAAAAAAGCCCCTGAGAGAAGAATCCGTATTTCGGAAACACCATCAGGGGCGATATATTAATTAGGGGTAATTAAACCTATTTTTGAAAGCACTTGTTCTATAAAGTACCTTGGCGCTTGTTTGCTATGTCCATTATTTAATGCAGTTATATGCTCTACATCATTCTTAATGAATCCATCAACTAGCTTGCGCCCTCGTCTGAATACTTTTAGGTCTTTCCAACCTCGTCTAGCTTCACCTGTATCAACAGGAGTAACTATCTTTAAAGTATCTACAGCATAGTCCATTCTGCCTTCAATGTCAGCTTCAGCGATGTCTAATACTTCGCGTTCAACCCTTTCCATTTCAGCTTTAAAATTAATCTTATCCAAAGAGATTAATGGTTTGCTCATTTCTTTGCTCCTTGCCATGGAGGTGACCAACCAGAGTCGTCACCACCTTTTGCTTTCAACATCATATCTAAGAACTTACCCTTTGGTAAAGACTTAGTTTCAGCAGGGATATTTTCTTTAAGTTGTCTAAGGGTATTAAACACATCTTCTGCTTTACCCTTATAACCTTGTGACTGTAAGTATAAGAATGTTCGTTGGTCTTCTCGCCAACCTATTGGCCTACGTTTAAAGTAGTTAACCCATTTTAACATTTCTGTATAGGGCATTTCTTCCATCATTTTATACACAGGCATACGTAGCTCATGAGCAATCTCATAGAATGTCTCTTCAGATGCGGTTAGTTTCCCTCGTCTGTTCCACCAATACCGCTTAGAGCTAGAATTTCTTCTGTAAGGGTATTCAATTCTGACATTGGAAACCCGTTAAAATCTTCATCACTGATTTCAGCTGCACCAACAACTGATGTACGGATGATATCACGAAGCAAGCCAAGTTGTGCGTCTTCTTTCTTTGATTTTGTAGCAGCATTAATAAGCTTCTGCATATCAAGAATTTGACCAACTGTCAATTTAATTACTTCTACTTCGTCGCCCATAAAAGGGACTTTTTGTGTCATTGTCTTGCCAACTAAATGTTTCATGTATCTAACCTGTCTTTTTCTGTAAATAGATGTGGATTTGCTGCTTGGAAGTCGTCAAGCATTTTACGAACAGTATGCAACAGAGACAGAGTCTCCATAATTTCTTTTCCAGCTTTTGAGTCTTGGTCAAAGTCTTGGAACCGTTCGAATGACTTTCTAATACTAATGTCTACGCTACGGCGCATATGACGGAATGTCGTACGCATAACGAAAGACTTACTAAATGGTTTATCCATAATAATGTCCTTATAAGTCTGAGAGACTCCCGAAGGAGCCTCCCATAATCTTTTAGCTAGCCGCAATAGTTGCAGGGCCAAAGAAGTCTGTCTGTGCAGACAAAGTAACAGTCGCAGTTGTAGCGTCTGTCAGGGCTGGGTTAACCAAGATAGCTTCGATTTTACCAATGAAATAGAATTCAGTGTTATCTTTAGCCAAAGTAGTTCCAGCGCCTTCGTCTTGTGTACATGCAGAAGCAGTCATTAGGAAGCGAAATGCAACCTGTTGACCGATAAGAGCGTGAATCGCTGTCATGTCGTCTGCAACGTAGTTAACAGTAAGTTCCAAGTTAGGCGCATCGGCCTGACCTTGAACCTGTGAAGATGTTGCTTGACCGTAAACAGGAACGTTTACGATGTTAGCTGGTGTACCAACTGATGGGAATTCACGAACAGAAGGCATACGCACGTGAGTAGCGTCAGCCGTTCCTGGAGTTCCACCGACAAACAATGCTGCACACTCTGATGCAGTGTCTGTTCCAGCTGGAATAGTGCCAGTGAAGATGTCAAGGTATGTATAGATACCTGCACCTAATGATGAAATATGTGCCATTTGTTATTCTCCGTATAGCGTAAATGGAATAAAATATGTCGCTGAATACAGCGATGAATTTGAAGAGTCTAACCCTTCTACGTTTAAATAAGAAGCTCCAAGCCTAGTTTTATTTGTTAAGACCTTACTATCTAATAGCGGCGTCAGAATATCTGATACAGCCATTAAACGTCTCTGGCCTTCACCAGCAGGAACGAATATTTTGATTGCAACAAGTCCACTAATCTTTTTTCCAGCGCCATATGAATGATGTTCACTGTTGCTTGGAAGCACACTAACCGTAAGATACTCGTTAATACCATTCTTTATACCCTGATAGTTTGCGGGGAATGTTTCTAACTTGTGTGCTTTATAAGCAGCAGAACCAAACACTTCTTCGATATCTGATAGAACTAAATCGAACATTAATTTTCCTCCCTTACAAGAGTAAACTCAATAGCAAAATCATTATCAGAAGAATCTACTATTCTATAGACTTTCTTGCCTATAGTTAGAGTATCATAGACATCTAAGTCTACTCCCGATTTCATGATTGCACTAGTTGTTATAGTGCCGTTTGAGTTCTTCTTATCCAATAAAATTACTTTTACTGAGGAAGTTGTTTTCTTTGATTTAGTAGTACCAGCACCAAAGTCATAGCTCTGTACTGTTTTATTAGAGAGTGTCGCAGTCTGAACTAAATCCCCTGCAGCAGCAAAAGCTTTATCTACAGCAGATGAAATTTTAGACCTTAACGACATTAATTAGCCCTCCACCAGTTACCACCCATGCCACCAGAGCGTCCACGATGGATTAACTCTTTGATTGGCTTAAGGGCTTCAGCTGGCTTCTTAGGTACTCTTGTTACATCACCATTCGAATCTGAAAGTGATATAGAACCAATAGAGATGCTCTCATAGGTCTGTGTTTGACCCATGAGAACGTCTTCATTATTAACCAAGTGGAATGCTTGTTCGTAAACAGCAATCTTTACTTGAGTTGGTATGACATCGTTAGCAATGCTTATCTGCTGACCCATCTTGTTTGAGTAGTAGATAACATTCTTACGAGGCCATGCTAAGGCTTGGGAGGAACTAACAGCAGAACCTAACCATGCATTCTCATCTACCATCTGAGTGGCAGTGACTAATGCTTGCTCTTTGAGTTCGTCTTCGGCAGATTCCCAGTTGGCACTGTCGATACGAGTCTCAAAGTATGTATCAGCGTCTGCTATTGCAACATAGCTGTTTGTATTGAGTACAAGTGCCATTAGTTCTCTCCTTTAATATTAAGCGTGGAAGATAGGCAGGATGCCCAAGTTCAATGCGTCCATTTTACGTGCATAAGAAGCAGCAGCGCCCAATTGAGCGTTAGTAGCAAAAGCGGCAGTTGAGCCAGCCCAGTCATAACCCATTGGGTGCATTGCGTAGCCCCAGCGATACCAAACGTTAGTTGAACCACCACCAGTGTAAGAAGCCGCATTACGGTCTACTTCAACAGGCATTGGGACAGGCATAGAAGCAGCAGCTACAGAACCTGGTTTGATAACGAAAGAACATTTAGTTGATTCTGCATTCAAGTCACCAGTTGCAGCACCAGAAATCATTTGGTTTGCACGAGTCATAATCAAGCGGAATTTTCCAGCAAAGATTGTGTTGAACTCAAGGTTTCCGTCAGTTACGAGTGTTTCGTCAATCAGGTTAGCAGCACGCATTTCAGCCATAACTTCTGGTGAAGTCACGAGATACATGAAATCTGGCTCATAGTCTTTAAACGCAGCACCGATAGAACGGAACAAACGCTCACCGCGAGCAGCGCCAGCAGCAGATGAGTCAAACAATTTACGAGCGTCTGATGGACCTGTTGCAGCAGCGCCGTGGAGACCCAGAGCGTTAACGTCACAGAACATACCAGTTGCAGCAGCGTCTACATCAGTGTCAAATGCAATAACACCACCGTTACCTGCACCACCCAAGTCACCCAAGGTAACTTCGTTCAGAGCAACACCTTTAAGTACTGCCAACAGAGCGTCATGCTCGTCTTGTGCGCGAACTTCAGCGAAGTCACGAGCGATTTTGGCCAGACCGTCTTGCTTTGAGATGGTTTCTTGCATGTTAACTTGCTCGGCACCGAATGTACGGAGAGTTTTCACGAAGTCAGCAACGTCTGTGTTGATGCTTGTGTAAGTACCATCAGTGGCGCTTGACAAAGAAGCAACGTTTACGTTTGCTGAAAGTGGTTTGTACCAACGGAATTGGCCGATGAATGATTCACCAGACATGTTGATGCGCTGGTCAGCAGAAACGATTCCTGTGCCGTTCAGCTTTTTAGCAGTTGTGTAAGCTTCGTCTGAGTAAGCAGAGATAGCCAATGCGATGTTTTGAAAATCAGTGTTTGTGATTGCCATTGTATTAATTCCTTAATGTATAGGTATAAATTGTTAGTAGCCAATGCTACCAAGTTTTCCCTTAGCTGCAAGAGCAAGGATTTCAGATGTTGACATATCAGAGATAGACTTTGATACATCGGTTGACGGTGCTCCTGCAGGAGAACCAGAACCTGCACCAGTGTTAGACTTAACACGGAACAGGAATGAGTTGTCTTCGGATTGAGCATAAGCTTCTACATAATCACGAATTTTTGAACCAGACTTGTGTACCCAAGCGCCTTCTTCATCTTGAACAAGTTCGTTTGAGATATCTTGACGAGCCATCTCACGAGATTTATCGTTACGGAATTCCATAGCAGACAGTGCATCGTTTAATACGCCATCACGCTTCAATTTAGTTGTTTCTTTCTCAAACACTTCAATCTTAGCTTTAGCTTCCGCTAGTTCCATCTCTAGAGCTTCTTGGACTTTACCTTCTTCTTTCATGCGAGCAATAGTTGCTTCCTTCGCGGAGGCTTCCATTTCTGCTTTCATCTTGAGGGCTTCATCACGCTCTTTAGACATTCTATCCATGTTAGCTTTCATCTTAGCCAAACGTTCTTCAACGAGAGACTCAACATCACTAACAGGGTTAGATACTTCCTCAGTTGTTTCTTCAGCTACAGGAGCCTCAGTTACTTCTTCGGTTACTACTTCATTTTCTTCTACTTGATTATCATTACTCATTTTTCTATCCTTTCCAAGCACAGCTTGAATTGAGTGTTATATGGGTGTCACAGACACGTTGAATTTCTTTATCAGCACTAAGTACAACTTATGGGCCGATACCATACCAGTCAAAACCATCTTTGATTGTTTCTAGTATGTCTTGTCTTGTTAGTTTATTTGGAGGGTCTATGAGTCCACGACTCTTAGCTTCTTCCAATAGTTCGTTATACGCTTTCTTAGACATGCCTTGTCTTCGCATCTCTTTAAGCGTATTCCTAATCGTATCACCGTCAAGCGCATCTGCATAGATGGTTCTGAGGGCGTCTCGTGCTGGTGTTGCGTCTCCTATGTTAGTAAAGAAAGCGTCATGGATAGTTCCAGTATCCACATCATTTTTCCTACCCCATAGGTGGAACTGACGAACAATAACAGCATCGTTAGAGTGGTTTCCATTAACACCTAGTCCAATAGCAGCGTTGGCTAAATCGGCTTTGCCTTTCATTTTGCCATCTGTAGCTCTATCTTCATAGATGTTACTAATTTTACGACCAGTAATTGGGTCAGTAAAGTCTATACGTTGTTGAACAGGAGGACGATACCTTTGCATCATTATCTTCCCATCGAAAGTTACCCAAGGAATATCAACATTCTGAGTGTCGGAGACATAAGTCTTAGCCGCCTTTTTCCAGAAGTTAATAAACTGTCCAGTAACAGGTACCTCGCTTTCGAGATACTTAGACATAATCCTAGATATAGCATCGAAGTCCTTTGGACCAACGATACCAACCCTGTTGTTGAATAGTTTATTTACAAATTCCTCTGTATCAGGGTGTATATCTCTAGCTTCTTTTAAGAGAGTACGTGATACAGGAGAACCATTGTTAATAGTTTCTACGAGTTCTTTTCTAAACGCAGTTAAGTCTGCAGCAACAGCATTAGCACCTAGCTTGTCTGATTGCTTAATCTTGTTATCAATAATCCTTAACCTTTCAGTCAAGTCATCCTTTGTAATTGCAAAGTAACCTTTTTTGCCTAGAACTTTAGCAACACCTCTTGCAACGTTAGCAGTCTTAGTAGCTTCACCAGCGCCATAGAAGGTAACCATGTTCTGATACTTAGCGCCTTTAACCAAGTCTTTCCAAGTTAAGTTAGCTTCTCTCAGAGAGGCAATCTTACGGAAGTCAGGGTCATCGATTGTACGTTGAGCAATAACATCATATAGACGTTGTTTCTGTGTTGTCTGTACTACGTTAGAGAGTTCTGAGACTGCTCTATCGCCAGTACTAAGCCCGATGATTTGAGCACCAGATGAACTAGCATCGTTCTCTACCATCAGTTTAGTTTTAAAAGTTCTCATCTTAGCGAAGTCAGTAAAGTCTCCGTCAAGGTGGTCATTAAGTCTAGCTAGCTCTAAAGCCATACGTGCTATCTTAGGTATCTCAGCAGGTTCATCACCAGCGTGTTGAATGATAGGGTGTTCTAGGAACTCACGTATACGTCTATCTCGTTGTGTAGGGGTAGATAGCATCTTACCAATCTTGATAAGCTCATCTCTGTTTCTTTCGAAAGCAGCATGTCTACCAACAGTAGATAGAATCTCAGTATCAATACCAAGCATGGCACCAATCTGAGTCTTTAGTTCTGTATATGACTCTGGGTCAAAGTTCTTTGCTCGATGTGAGTTAAGGAACGGTCTAACCATTTCTCCACCAGTAGGTGTGAGATATCCTGAGTGATAAACACGACCACGAGAGTCAATGAATACACCTGTACGGAATGGTTTACCTCTTTGTCTATGCCATTTGACAGTAGACATTAAGCCATAGCCTTGTTCACCACGAGTTAGGATAGCCTGTCTAAAATAGTTCAGGTCATCATATTTCTTTACGTTACCACGAGGGTCACGGAATCTTACTACATCATCCATAAAGTCAGCAAATACATCATCGACTTCATACTGAACAGAAGTAACGTGATTCATCATGTTAGCCATGTCACGGTCAATCTGTGTAGGGTCATAGTCTGGATATTTGTCAGCACTAATGATAGGAATGCCTGTGTCATTACCTCTAGCATCAAAGAAGGTTTTCTTACCTGCTCTAACGAAGAGTCTGTCTCTATCAGAGACGTTACCTACACGGCGTCCTATGTATAGTCTGCGCTCTGCTTCCTGCAAGCTTAACATTTGTTTGTTAGCTACAGTTACTTCACGACTAATAGTATCTCCCCAACCTGTTGAGGCACGTCCTGTTTCTACATCATAAACACCACGGCGGGTTACACCACGGAGATTGACCTTAATCAATCCATTCTGTTTCATAGCTTCTAAAATCTTAGAACCTTCTCTGTGCTTAGAAGCAAGAGTAGATGAGAATCCAGGAATTATGTCTGCGAACTCATCACTTAATAATGAGCCAATCTTAATTGCTAATCCATCATAGTCAGTAGACTTACCTTCTGATACCATACGAACCGCTTTACCTAATACTTTTTCTTGCTTAGATAAGTTACTTCTGAAGTCTTTAACTCTTTTCTTTTGTAAGAACTCTAGGTCAACAATCTGCCTAGCGGATTCAGAGTAGCTTCTTTTGGTTTTAGTCCACCAAGAATCTGAAGGTTCTCTGTTAAACTTCTTTTTGAAGTCACGATATTGTTTACGCAGTGGTACAACAGTATCTAACAAAGATTCTTTAGTCTTGTTAATGTCTAAGTACTTATCGGTTAGCTTAGAAAAGTAAACTCTCGCAGGAGCACGTCCTTTGTAGAATAGGTCTTTAGCAAGCTTGTTACCAACGGATTCATCCCAGTTACTAACAAAGCGGGTATCTTTTAGTATTCCTTCTGACAATTCATCGAAGCCATAATACTTTCCCATGACTTGAACTTTAGGGGCTTCACTTTTCTTACCTGATAGATAAGAGATAAACATCTTAGACTTTTCTCTTGAACGAGTGTCTAGGAGTCGTGAAGTGTTCTGTACAGAGAATCGATATTCATTACGAACAACAGAAGCAAAGTTATCCCAAGGCTTTTTGTCTTTAGCATAACGCTCAAAAACAACACGCAGGGTTTCTACCGCTGTGGTCTGCTGGTTAACAGATATCTTATCGTCTAGTCCAGCAACAAAACCTTCTACCCAGTCTTTTTGTTCAGCACTCATAAGTTTAGAGTTACGCATGAAGTCAAGACGTTCTTGATAGAGGTTAAAGTTCGGTTCATAGATTAAATTATTCTTCATTTCACCAGTGATAGGGTCAGCTGAAAAGTTTCTTTCATCGAACACATTACCGACTCTACGTCTTGAAGCTTGCTTACCAACTAGGCTAGTGCCTTTAAAGTCAGTAAGAGCCAAAGGACTATTGAAGTCATTTGAGTCTAGTAAGAATAGTGTTCTTAAATCTTCTTTATGTTTAGGATTGTTCAACAAGCTATTAGGTCTTGCTGCACCAACTGCTACATCACGGCTTCTAACCTTTTGTTTAGGGTTAAATACCGCAGTCTGTTGAGCTGCTCGTCTACGAAGTCCAGTAATAGACAATGCCTTACCTTTGATAGAAGTAAATTGGTCTACCTTAAGTAAGCCTTGACGAAACATATCTGCTCGTTCTTGACCACCTAGTAGTTTCTTCTGCACATCAAAGGTTTGACGTTGTAACCATGCCCCATAGCTTTCACGCTTGGGTTGAACACCATTAAGACGTTCTGGCTTTACCTTCTGTAACTCTTTCTTCTTAACTCGTGTAGAGTCAGATTCAAGGAGTTCTTCCTTAGACTTGAGTACAGGCACCATAGAACTACGACAGTTCCAATGTAGAGGTGGTGTATATCTTTTGTCGTCTACTTCGTATACCTTCCCATTGTGATGAGAACATATAGGACTAGTACGACTATCCAATATAGCTGTAAACATATATCCTTTAATTAAATCTTTGTTTGCTTCAAGCGTCTTCTGAACAGCTAATGTCTGCGTAGAAGTAATAGAAGTCCTAGTTAAGGTTCTAGCTTGATGCTCAGTAATCTTGGTGGTCTTCATGACCTCACCAATGATTTGGTTCTGAGATTGACCATTAGCTAAACCAAACTTTACTTTCTGCTGAATACGAACAAGCTCACCTGATGAGATGTTCTTAACATTATTGCTAATGCTCTTTGGGCCTTTAATGTTAGGGCCAGTTACTTCAGCTAGTAATTGTTTAGTTCTTGGTCTTGATGTCTTATAAAACTTTCGGGTCTCTTTATAGAGGTTATCCGCTTGAAAGTCCAGTTGCGTTGCGGAGAACTCTTTAACACTATTCGTTAGATTAGAGTTGAGTTCCTTCCCATAGCGAGAAACTTCTTTGGTTACATCAGCTCTGATATCCCCACGCAAAAGGTCTCTTAAATTCTTACGGTGTCTTTTCAAGGAGCGTCTTCCTTGGATTTGTACACCTTCTTCGTATAGACGCACATCAGTCATGTGGTCAACGATGTTATCATAAATCTTATCGTTAATATTCATCTAGTACTCCAATGAGTAGTTAGGGTGTTAGAGGCGGCCCTAAGGCCACCCCTCCTTTAGATTTCTACATCCACATCATCATCCGACTTATTAGCAGGATTGAGTGGGTCTGTCTGAATCATTTCTACAGCTGCATCATCATCATAATCAGCAGGTAGGAAGTCATTGTACTTAGCAATATTAAGCCAAGTTTCTCGTGATATGATACCGCTCTGGTACCACTCAGACACAAGACGCATAGCGCCTTCACCACCAACGGTAGCTGCAAAGTCTGAAGAAAGTTGGAACATAATGTCATTACCTGACGTTTCAATACCATACTTCCATGTAATCATGAATGCAATAACTTCTTGCATAGTTCCAGAAATCTTAGCGTTAAGAGTTCCTAGCTGTGCTGTTTGAGATGAGTTACGTATTTCTAATGCTACACCAGAAGCTGCTTGCTCTGGAGACAACATACGAATACCCATCTTAGCCATTTCTTCTACGGTAGCTGTGATAGCTCTGTCCATATCTGAAAGTGCTGCAGTAGGTGTTTCTAGTACAGAAATGTCTTCGTCTTTACGTACACGTAACCAAGTACCTAAACCTGCATTAACTACTTCTTCAAACTCTTCATCAGTCATATCAGACTTAACGATAGGTGTATAAGTAGCAGCACCGTATAGCAAGTGGTTGCGGCGAGATACTTTGTTATACAAAGCAACTTCACGGTCAATCAAAGGCATTAGTACTGGTTCAATAGGTTCAATTTGACCATTCAAAGGCCAAGCTGGAATACGTGAGATACGTTCACCATTCATCATAGGTACAACAGTATCAAACTTCTCGAATGATTTGTCACCAGTGATGTGGTCTTGATATTCTTGAGTTACTTCACCATTAAGTACTTCAACATCGTGATAACCGCCTTTGGCACGATAATAATCCATAACAAGATTACCAGACTCATCAAGGTAATGGTCACACACAGTATCCACATAATCAGGATGCCAAGGTTCATCAGGATTGAACTTCTCCTCAATATATCGGGTTACAACACGAGTAAGTGTTCTAGCACGAGTTACGGGGTGTACAGCAGTTTGTACGTTAATAACGTTCTCAGCTTTAACCACAACAGGGTAAGGTGATATTTTCATTCTTTCTTCTGGTGTAAGTTGTTCTAACTCAGCATCAGAGATTTTAGGGTAATCAACAAATACCCAAGCACGAGAAGTCTGTAGCTCTTCCCAGATAGCATTATCAAGGAAGTTAAACAATGATTGACCATCTAGTGTAAAGTCCTTTTCAATCCAGTTAATAGTCATCTCTTCCATATCAGCAGGAAAGTCTTCTGGTAAACCAAATTGTGATTTCTTACGTAGTAGAGCACTAATAAGTACTTTACAGTATTGAGCAGTCAAGCCTGGAAGTTCTGCTTCTGATTTATAGAAGTCATACTGGGCTTGAGACATACTAGGAGAGAAGGGGATTAGCAAGTTAGCATAATCGGCTTCAATAAATTCATCATGACCTTTAGCATGGGATTGACCTTGTAGGATACTACGAGATTTCTTCCATAGGGACTTTAAGCTGTGATATGAGTCACTTGGGTCAGCAACACTCTTCTTGACAGCTTTAGAAGGTTTTCTTAACTTAGCCATTATAAAGCTACCTTTCTATTGTTATTGTTATTAATGATTATACATAAACATATTTATCCTTTAAATATATTTATAAATAACCCTTAAGGGAACCCCCTAGGCCATAAGGGGGCAGTATTTTTTATTGTTATAAATAAGGGCGGACAGAGCCTTGTAAGACCCTGCCCTTGAAAGAGACCGTCAGGTTTCCCTGTCTCTTTATCTGTTATATCATAATGGGTCAGTATTTATTCTTTTGGGATTTCAAAATGTGGACCATCTACAAATGGCTTACGACCTTGCATCTTTCTAAGAGTTACGTAATCATTATGAGCAGCTGAAGCATCCTTATGGTTAAGAAGGCTAGTCCAAGCAGCACCCCAACGAATTTCAACATCTAGCTCACGAGCAGCTAAAGCAATAGCTTGAGCAGCAACCATGTAGTGTTTAAAATCCCAAGTTACTTTACCGTCTACATAGCAGACAATATCTATAGCCTTCCCGTCTAAATGACGAGACTTAAGTGTTTGAGACTTACCCGCATCAAGCAGGGCTTGTTGTTCTTCTAAAGTACGAAGTCCACAAGTAATACCAAAGTCTACAGGGCTATACCTAAGTGCTAGATGTGCAACACGAACAAGATTGTCGTCAACACCCTTTAATTTTTCTAAAGAACGTCCACCAAATTTCCAATCAAATTGAGGTCTAGGCTTTCTAAACATTTCTGTTAAAGAGTTTTTTACTGATGTGAATTTCATTTGTTACTCCATTTATCTATCATCTTTTCCCCTGAACGTCCAACAACATAACCGCCAACACCCACGGTTAGCAAGTTCCAGAGTTCTTCTGGTAAATCTAACAGAGGCATTTCTGGGTAGAAAATTTTGATGATAGGTGTGATTAGATAGTTCATTGCTACAATAGCAATAATAACCAACATAAGGATAGGACGCCATGAAGACGTTAAGAATCCTGCTGAAGAGGCTTCGGCTTTAATAATAGAAGCACGGGCAGCTTCTAGACTGTCTGTATTCTCGAGAAGCCCTAATCGGATTTCTCTTTCTATTTCTCTTGACTTGTCCGAGTCGGGGATGACCTTTTTAAGAACATCCCCTAAAATCGGAGCAAGCACTGTTAATAGTGCTGACATTTATTTCTCCAATACTTTAATACGAGCTTTCAAGTCTTCAATTTGAGCTTGTTGCTCTTTCATACCTTCAATTAATACCGCTACCATGTTACCATAAGCTACCGACTTAAGATTAGTATCTTCATTGTGTACGACAACCTGTGGTAAAATTTCTTCCATTTCTTGTGCTATAACACCAACAGATTCTTCATCGTTAATTATATACTCACAACCACGCATTCGCATGATTTTATCTAACGCATTATCGATGGTTTTAATATCTGATTTCAAGCTAATATCAGAGTAAGCAGTAATGTTACTTGTTGCTGTAATTGAGCCAGATACACTAAGGTTTGCCGTAACACTAACAGTAGAACCTGTACGGTTATCAAGAGTGTTAGTAATCAGTTTACCATTAGCTGTTAAATTATTAAAGGTAGGACTGTTACCTGTGCCAAGTGATTGAGGTGGGGTGTAGTTATTTGCACCAGCTGCAATGCCATCTAGTTTAGCCCCATCTACAGCAATATCTCTTCCATCAACATTTCCTGAAACAGAGATAGAGTTGGCAGATAATGTTCCACCCACAGCCCAGTTACCAGTAGTAGAACCACTAGCTGCTGTTAAAGAACCGATAGAATTAATTGTTCCACCCTCTAATGCACCAGTAACATCTAAACTAGTGCCAGTTCCTACGCCAATAGATGTATTAGCACCTGACAAGGTTGTTGCGTTTACTGTTGCTAATGTAGTAGTAACATTAGTTGAGCCTACTGTAAACAAACTTTTCCAACCATTCTGGTATATTTTTAGTATTGGGGTAGTTGAAGTATCTAACCAAAACTTTCCATCCGTAACCTCTAATGCAGGGGCTGATGAGCTTGCATGTGCTGAGTCAATAGCAGCTAAAGCATCTGAAAGGTCAGAAGTATAAGCTGTACCGCTCTGGTTTGCATCCATCGTAATAGTTGCTTGTGACATTTAAATCTCCTTATTGTCCAATTGCTTGGAAGTCTATTGTTCTTGCTACACGATTTCCATTACTGTCATATACAGAAAATGTAAATCCTTGTTTTGTTCTTGAAACGATAACCACGTTGTCACCAGAGCTGCCCCCTATAACTTGGAAACCTACTCTAGGAACCGCTGTACCACTAATACCCGCATAGTATGGATTAGCAAAGTTTACAATTGTGTCGTTACCTGCATTGCTAGTTGCTGTACCTGTCTTGATAATATCTTTCTTATCTAAGTTAATATGCAGCCTAGATACTTCAACATCTGTGTTAGTATCTGCAGTTTCAACAATAAACCTAAATTGTAAACGTCTAGTGGTATAGCTACCAATTGTCAGCAATTGCCAATTTGACCAAGTGCCACCTGTAGCTAAATCATTAGTTCTTACCTCCGTACGAATTAAAGCATTAGATAATGGCCCTCCAAAGTTAGTAACATTACTAATATTTGTATAAGTAGAAACTGTGATACCTGCGACTGTAACTGATACATCAATATCTGGTACTAAACGAACTGTTGTAAGCTCACCTAAATCAATTGTATTTGAAAAAGAATATTGCATGTTGTCTAAGCCTGTGTTTAACTTTAACAGACCCCCAACAACCGAACAATTAGTTTTAGTTCCAGCAAAACCACCAGCATCTTCATCGATAGTATCAATCAAATTAAAGGTTTGGTCTTCAAATGTAGATACAAAAGATACAGCGTTTGCCGAAAAGTTATCAAATGCATCATAAAAACGAATAAAGAAAGTACCTTTAAGCGTAGGAACAGTTTTATTAGTAGTGTTACCTGACAATTTTTCAACAAGGATACTTGCAGTATCCCAAGAAGCAGACGAATCAGTCTTAGCATGGAATCTAATCTGAGAATAGCCACCATATAAAACATCGTAGTCTGTAGGTGCATCCCAAGTCAAGTTAATTTGACCTTCGTTAATATTTCCAGAAAAACCAGAAGGGTCTGCAGGGTCTTGTGAAAAACCTATAATAGTTTTATTCTGCACTACAGGAATACCCGCAAACTCAAGATTACTAAATGCTGTAATTTTGAATTGATATACGCCTTGGGATACATCTGGAATTGTTACTTCAGTGTCTTGAACAGTGCCTAATACTTGGAAAATAGTTTCAGAATTTTTCTTATACTCAACTTTATAATAGCTCGCGTTAATACCTTGGCTAGGTGCCGACCAAGAAAGAATAACACGGTTCTTTAGCCCAGAAGCATTGTTAGTAAGATATTGTTCTTCTGAAATATTAATACCTGTTACCTGCGGAGGCGCTACCTCAAGAGCTTGATTAAGAATCGAAACAGGGGCAGAACGGCTATTAAAAGGAGAACGCACAATTACTTGGAAATCAAATGATTCATTTGGAACTAAGTTTGGAATGTTGTTTATTTCATACTCAGTACTTCCCGTATTAGCCAAAAATACGTAATTACCAACACCTACACGTCTAAAGTATACGTCATACTCAAAACCTGTTCCGTGAGGGGTATTCCAATGTAAACAAGCTAAGGCGAAGTCATTCACACCAGTAGCACCTGTTTGTAGTGTTAAGTTTGTAATAGGGTCTACAGTAAAATCGTAAGTAGGCTTATCAGAGTAAGCTATGTTGTCATTAACATTCCAAGCTAACATATCTTCATCAAATCGATACGCACTAACTTTTACAGAAAAATCTGTGTTAACCTGTACAGATTCAACACGATATATTTCTTGGTCTAACCCAATGCTATCGTCACCAAACTGAATAAAATCTCCAGGTTCTAATATAAGTCCTTTCTTTGATACAGTAAGGCTAACAGAGCGCATTGTACGGGCTTTCCTTACAGCTTGTTCTGCTAAGGCTAAAGCATGATAAGGGTCAGTTACTCCAGACCCGTCTACAGAGCCTCTAAAGGGTTGGTTATTATCCTCTGTAAGATAAATATTGTAAGCATTCGAACCTGTAGGGGGCCAAGTGGCACTGTCTGATTTAAAGTCTTCATGCTCGTTATCAAACATTACAGTAGCTTGGTTAAGTCTCTCAGAAGCAGAAGGCCACTTTATATTTATAGAATCTCTGATAATATCATCTTCAGTAAAAACCAGTAAAGGGTTTATAAGGTCTTCGAGTTCTGCTTGTGTTTCAGGGTGTTCGACTAATAGTTTATATTTACCTTCACCTGACCAAATTAACTCAGCCAAGCCCATTGTGTCTAAAATACGACCAATATTATCACGAAAGTTAGTCTCAGTATCTATTGTAATATTACACTCATAAAGAGGTATATCCCTAGTACCCCCAGCATCAGAAATAATATAGATACCTGAAAAGTTAGTATCGCTTTTAGGGGCGCTGCGTTGAAACCTGTAATAAATTGCTGTGTCTGTAGCGTAATATAATCTATTTTCCTCTCCTTCTACAGGAAAAGAACTTAAGTTAGCAAAAGCACTAACGGGGTCAGCAGAATTAACGTGACCTCCAATTTCTCTGCCAGTGGATACGATACTAGCACAAGTTCGTGCTGCGTTATAAAAAGACTCTAAATCAATATAATTTGAAGATAAACTACGCCCATAGGCAGAATTTGTTAAATAGTCTAATAACACTAAAGCAGGGTTATTTGAGTACGTTTTAGAACTACTTAATGAGTAGTTATTTCCACTTTTTATAATTGATTTAATTCTTAAACCGTTTACAAAGAATTCTAAATCAGGGGTTCCACTATAGTTTTGTTCGTCACGATTTAGCTTAAAAGTTGAGCTACAATTTGCAACACCCGTCATACGGTTAGAAGACGGAAAGCCATTAGCGGTTGCAATTGTGTCTTCAGAACCGCCGTTTGTGTAAGTTCTTAAATGGTGTTGAAACTTAGAAGCGAAATTATTGTAATCGTCTCCGTTAACTTTTATATGTTTAACAGAGTCAATCCCTTCATGACACAAAGCATACTGAGCATGAAGAAACTCATTTTTACTTCCAAACTGATTTTGTAAATCAAAACCTTGAGTAAAACTAACATCGCCTGAAGTAGAAGCATGAGTATAATTACTAGTAACTGTCACTTTCGTTGCAATGCCACCTAGTACTTGTTTTCCATAAACAACAGGAAGACTTACAGCTTCTCCGGACTGAGTAAATTTAAATCCTTTATGCTTATCAGCTTCTCTAGCCATTTTCTTTTTCATTTCCGCTTGCTTGTTAGCTTGGTAAGCGGTTGAGATAAGCATAATTCCAATGCTAATTGGGTCTATTCCCATTATACTTTCCCCCATTTAATATTAACGTTATTGTCATCAAAGATATCATCAAAGGAAGTATCTGTGATAGACTTTTGGTCCATACCGTTTCTTGAAACAACAAAATTATTTACAGCATCTAAGTCTGACATTGGTGATGTACCTTCTAGGATAGCAGTCTTTTGATTAAAATCATTGTTAATGCTAGGTGAGTCAACAAAGCCGTTATAAACATTAATTAAGTTATTTGTACCGAGCAAGGGTTGACCATTAGAATCTAATAAACCACAAAGAACTGTAATAGGTTTTCCTACAACATTTAATTTAAACTCTTCAATCATAACATCAGAAACATCGGATATAACTATTCTATAACTTTCACGGTCAACTACAGAAGACATAGCAGGTGAGTCATACTCGTATAAACCCGCATCAGCTAAATAAGCGTTGTTATTATAAGAAATATTTGTGTGATAAGATGTTAGGTAATAATTGTTAAAAAAGTTTAATTCAATAAGAAAGAAAAACCTAATACTGTCGCTATCAATTAAGTTTTGAACACTACTAGAAAAATTTCTCATTATAAAGCCTCAATCAAAGTAATAGTTCCAGGACTTGACAATACACCGTCATTAAATGTAATACCTGACATAGTATCAATGCTTCTTAAATGCTTAAAAGACACTGCACCGTTTATATTTAAGTTTGTTGATGTTGTAATGTCTTGCCTTAAAGCGGGGAATATACCTATTGTTGATGTTGCTCCTGATAAAATTGTTTCAGTAGTAACCATGTATATTTTATCGTGGTTATCAAATTGAACAAAAGTACCTTTCTTTAAGATATCCCCTGCGAGAGTACTTGTTGTATTTAAAACAATTGAAGTTGAACCAGCAACATGAAGAACGTTAGGGCGCAAAGTAACTGTAGAAGTAGAAAGCTGTGCACTAGGTAGTTGAGGCATAACCGTAGTTTCAACTGTGTCAATATTATCAACTAAACCTACTAGCATATCTGCTGCTGTTTCTTCTGTGTTAACTGTTGTAAAGCTAATTTCCCAACGTTGAACATTCTGGGACGAGCGTTGTGTTTTTAATGAAACTGTCTGTACTTCGTATACAGGCTGGTTTGAAAAGATTGTGAAAGGGGTTACAATTTGTGAACCCTTATATGTATATGCTGCCATTTTATTTCTCCGGTCTGGCTAAAAAGCTAAGGTGTCTTTCGAGGAACATACGCTGTTTCTTATTAACAACACCTCTATTACTTTCACAGGTAGATATCCAAAAGGCATCTCCTGCTATCATTGCCGACCCATTCTCAAATGCTATGTCACCTAGTTGGGGTCTTTTACTAAGGACGATTTTATATCCGCAATACTGCGTTAATTCTGCTGGAGTCATTCGCTTTTCATAGTAAAGCTTTTCTCCGAATTCCTTTGATGACTCCCAGTTGAAGTCAATCAGGCCATATGCTTTGGAGTACATTCCTCTTAGATGTGTATCATACGACATCAACAAAGCTAGGCAATCATTATATCCACGAACATACTTACTTGCATGTCCTGCTCTAAAGTTTATTTCTTTCTCCGCTTTAGCTATTGCTAGGCGTATCTCTGTGTCTGTAAACATTCTCTCTCACTCTCTGCCACAGAGACCGTAGGTAGAGCTCACTGAATGGGGGTTACCATCCAACAAGCCCTACCGCTGCCCTCCGAAGCTCTTAGAGGCGCTCTTCTATAAACATCTTGACTAAGTCAGCCACGATGTCAGAACGCACAATATCATTAACTCCAAATTGAACAACAGGCAAGTCTATGCCGTTGTCGTTTACTTTTCTACAAAACCTTACTAAGTCTTTACCGTTATCAACGTCTGACTGAGCAGGGTCTCCCATTAGTACTAACTTCGTATTCTCTCCTATACGTGTTGTAATTGCTTTTAATTCATCCATGCAGAGGTTCTGAGCTTCATCCACTAATACTAGTGAGTTCTCGTATGAGCGTCCACGGATGGTTTCTATTGGTTGTATTTCAATTTGTCCTTTGCTTAACATGTATTCAAACTTACCTTTACCAAAAGCCTTCTTAAGTACTTCTAGCATAGGCATTAACCAAGGTGTCATCTTTTCTTCTATGGTACCTGGAAAGTGACCTAAAGATTTACCTGTTGGAACGTTAGCACGAGTCAATACAATTTTCTCGTAACCATTCTTACCATTGGCGAATAGTTGTGCAACCGTTCCTGCGCTGCAATATGTTTTACCTGTACCTGCACAGCCCATAGTGACTGTAATAGGTGATGCCTTAATAGCTCGAATGAGATAGTCTTGTTTATCATTCTTAGGTATCATATTAAAAGAGTATAAGCTAACTACGTTTTCGTTCTTAGCTTTCTTTTCTGCATAGCGTGATTTACGTTTGGACATTGAGAGTTCCTTTTGAGAGAGTTGAAAGGAACAGGGCCATCACAGCCCTGCCGTGATTATTTTAGTGTTGTTTTATCTGCTAGTAAATGTTTAATAACAAAACCAGCAATATCAAATTCCCACCACTTTACTTGAGTAGTAAATCGGCTAGGATTGTGATGATGGTTATTATGCCAACCATCTCCAAAAAAGATTAAGGCAACAAACCAGTGATTTGTGTCAAGACTTTTTGTTTCAAAGTTTTTATAGCCAATCATATGACCTAAGTAGTTACCCACATTTGTGCAAAGAAAAGCCAAGGCTGTTCCTTGTATTACTTGTGGCAGTCCAATAAGATAAGATATAAACCAACTTACTAGTATAATAAGAAAGTAATAATTTTGAAGCATAACCTGTCTTTTGTCTCTAGACATTGAGGCTACCATTCTTAAATCCCAAGGCTCAAATGTAGGTACTAGAAAGCTCCTTAGAAAACCATGGGTAGGACTGTGAGGGTCTTTTTCAGTATCAGCGTATCTATGGTGCATCCTATGGGTTGCTGTCCATATCATTGGGCTACCCTGCCCACCCATCATAGCAAAATAGCTAAGTATCCATTTTAAAGGAGGGTGTTTAAACTCAAAACTTTTATGAGCATAGTAACGATGATATGTCACTACTATCCCAAGACCTTGAAAGCAAATAAAGGCAATAAGCGTTGTCCATGTGATTGGCATAACAAAAAGAGATAGAACAGATAGCCAATAAACTGCCCACATCTTTCCTTTAGAGTATTTAAACATTAAGGGTTTAGCCTCCAACCTTTTATGATTACTATGTCAATATATTCCCTTCTTTTAATTTCATTCTTGATAGCTGTTATTTCGCTAACTGATTTAACTCCAACTACACCACAATGGCTATACCACTCGTTATCAAAGTAAACAAACCTAGAAGCGTTCATCTTCCAATTTGTTAAGGACGGAGTACCCCCATCAAATTCTTGCGGGGTATCCGTAGAAAAGTCTAAGGGTGTTGTAAACGTAGACCTTAGTGCATCATGAGGGTTTGGGTTATTGTCTCTACAATATATTAACCAGTCATGTGGGGTTTCAATATCGTTATTTAACATTTCTTGTTCTAAGTTATTTGAACCACATATTGTTTTCTCAGATTCCACCCAAAATTGTAGCATGTTTGGGCAACCATCAAAAAACCAATCTTTTAATTCTTGTTTATTCATAATTATTCTCCCTACGCAAACACAAGTTTTACAGTTAGTACTTCATTAAGAGTTAAAGTAGATAAGCTAGGTGAGAAAGTAGATGCTAAACCATTACTCGATGTAGTATAAGTCCATCTAACATAAGGTGGATACCTTGCAGTTGTAGTTGATAACGTATCAGCTCTCACGTATCCAGGAACTGCGGCAAAGCTACCACTTGTTCTAGAAACTGTTCTACTACAAACTCTTCCAGAGCTACTACCTCTTATTGAAATAGTACATGTAGACCAAAGAGATTGGTTTGAACTTGGAGAAGGGTAGTTTCCATTATTTAATACACCCGTAGAAGAACCGTTATATTTTGGCATATCATACAACTCAATGCTTATGGCATCGCCACCCGATAGGATATTGGTTTGCATGTTGATTCCTGGATTCCAATTTGCATAGTTTGTACCATTATTTGGCCAGTTAGAAAAGAATGTTGGGTTAATAGTAACTGCGCTAGGGTCAGCCCAAGCTGTAGTAACAGTATCCGTGTTTGAAGAACCGTTGTTTGGAACAACGACATGCGTTTGAATTGTACTTGTACCTTTCCATTGCGATATATCATTTGCTGTGTTATCGTCATCTTCTGCATAAGTAAAGCTAGTTGCAAGAATTTCAGCGCTAGCACCATACCACTCGCTGAATGACATTTGAGAACCCGAAGACTTATTAATTAAACTACGAATATCTGAGTCGTTAATTGAAGCGGAGGTTCCCGAAGAACCCCCCGCCTCTACATGTATTTCGTTTAAGGAGATAGCTCCGCCTGTTTGTAAAGCCATTTTTATTTCCTTTTGTGTTTTTTAAACTGGTTTTTCTGGCCAGACGATGTTAAAAGGGAAACCTTCTTGATTTGTTACATCGCGTAGTGCCTGACGATAAGCTACCATTTCTGTTGGCATAGTAACATCAGAACATGCTGTCCAATCTGTTTCAGAGATTAGCGCATTGCGATGGCTTCTGACTTCAAATTCGGCTTCAGACTGTGACTTGTCCGTAATAACATAACCTAGTTCATAGATAGCGCTATCGGTTGCTAGAGTAGGCTCCGTTGCCCTTGTAGCAGTTTGTGTTAGAAAGTCATAGTCAGGAGTATCTAATTGAGTAACTTCGTATACACTGTAACTATTTAAAATAGCAACAGGTATGTCCTGTGGGAAAGAAGTTTTTGGGTGGTCACGGCGAAACTGGCCAATCGTGTAAGGAAACTGGCTAGGTTCACCATTTGCAATCTTAATATACATTTTTGTTTTTCCTTAAAATTGAACAAGAAGTTTTTGTGGTATGTAAGTATTGAAATGTGACTCGTACGGTAGGTAATTTGAAAATGATGTTGAACTACTTACTACATACGAGGCAACATATGTCATGTGATGAATTCTATTGTTAGTCTTAACACCCCTTATAGGTGCCAACGACGTCGATTGGTTAGTCGTTATACTGTCGTGATTAAGTTTGTCAGCACCACCATATTGCATAAATATAAATGCGTTTGCAGGTATAGTGTTAGCAACAGTAACTAGGTGATTGCCTCCATTGGTAGCATACGACGAACCAGTAGAATGCGTAACTGTAGGTGTTGAGTCATTATCCAACATAAATGCGTATATCTCATGATTCCTAACTGCACTCCCACCAGACATTGCTGCTATAACCCCACCAGTAGGAACCGATGACAAATAGTAAGATTCAGTATATGAAGTCATACCCCCAAGGGTAAATGCACTATTACTCAGTTTTGTTGCAGAAACACCGTCTACAGAAAGTGCGCAAGTAGAGTTGTTTCCGCTGTCAATAACTGTTCGTACTACAACAAATACACAAGCAGCGTTGCCAGTTATATTTAGTTGGGCATCATAGCTTGTATAAGTTGAGTAACTGTTATGGTCACCCCTGTTGCGGTCAGCGCCAATTATTTGAGGGGTGCCGCCTGTTCCTGAAAACCCAGCTGCCCCTATTCTTATTAATCTTGAAGAAGCACTCATGACATGTCACCCCCTGCTTTAGAAGCAGAGTATGTTACTCCACCATCGTTAGTTGTAAAAATATAAACAGCCACGTCTCCAGATGAAGGGGCCGTAGGTACAATACCATTAGTCCAAATTACAGAACTTGGAAAATGAAGACTAACTGCTGCAGTTGGAGTAACTTTTAAAACATAAGTACCTTCCTCTCCAGAAGAAGGAGGGTTACTAAACTCAATAGCAGATGTTATTGAAGGTGAATAATTGAAGAATTTACCTGCAGAAAGGTCTATAGTTGTAGAAGCTAAATTACTTGGAAAAGTTGCTGTAGGTGCTGTAAAGTTAGAAGTGTATCTTGCAATACCTCTAGTTATACGAAAGTCATCAAGCCAACCAGTAAACATTTTTCTTCCAAATGGCATCGCGGCGCTACCTGACATGTCTCTACCAATTGCGACATCAGCGTGAGGTTCAGTTAAATCGACAGATGCATAGCTAGTGTTTTCTGCATTTAGAGTACCATCTCTGTAAATACGCATACTTGTGCTATCTCTTACAACAGCAAAGTGATACCAAGTATTTGCTGTTATAGTGCCATTAGCATTAAATTGGGGTTGGCTTTCCATCGTCTCGGTACGTCGTCGAAACTTTACTTGCATACTACCGTCTTGTCGGATTATTTGAAACCCTTCGCTATAAAGGCCAGTTTGACCTTGGTATCCACCATCATAAATATACTGAGAGCTGGTGCCTGTACCATCCCACCTTAACCAAAACTCTATAGTAAAATCGTCTATTCCAAAACCAAGACTGTTGCTATAGCCACTCATAATTAATTCTTCACCAACAGCATCCCCTGAGAAAAATACACTAGAACCACCAAATTTACTTTGAGCTGTGCTTATCTCTGGGTAACTACTTGAAGTAGAACTAAGAGTAAAGTTTCCAGTCTCATCAGTAATAGTATTACTTCCGTTACTGCCAGTTCCTTTCATCAAGAAAAGAACTTTGTCATAGTGTTCATCGTAGGTACCGCTAGGTGCGGCAACTGTGACGACAGGTTCGGTTTTATTAACTGCAAACCTGCCGCCGCTATAATCAATACGAACACTCATGACATGCTCGACCCTATTGGAAAGGCGTAGTAGTTAGTACCACCGTCTGTAGTGAAAAGTGATATAACACTTGTACTACCCGATGAAGGCGCAGTAGGTGCTGAACCGTCAGTCCAATTCACTGAGGAAGGCCAAGTAAGCGATACACTTGAGGAAGGACTGACTTTAATTGTAAAGCTATAGCCACTACCTGTTGCAGGAGGGTTATTGAATACATAAGTAACATTAGAACTTGGGCTATGTGTAAAAATATTCCCTGAAGCTAAATCTAATGTTGCATTACCTGTCAAGGAACCGACAAGTTCCCCTTGGACTGTAGCTTCAAAAAATCCGTCTGAATAATCAATTAATAAACTCATTTTGTTTTATCCTTTCTCTACGAATATGTTACTTCGGTAGTTCTTATAGTAGAACCCCATCGTATGTTATGGCTGGCTTCACCTGTAGCAGTAATAGACAAGGCATTATTGGTGTTGTCTGCTGAAAGAGATATACCCCAATTCGAAGGATTTGATATAGTAGTAATCACACTGTTAACAAGAGTAGTTGTACCACCATCATTTACCAACAATCCTTCAATTTTCCATGAGCCATATGATTGAGCGCCATTCTGCAGTGCAGTTATAGTACCGTCAAAAGTAATAGCTGTATCAGAAGCTGCAACAATTTGGTTAGCCGCAGATGCCGCTGCACCGTCAAAAGTAAGAGCAGTCGCTGTTGCATTTGTAGTGTCTAGTATTAGAGCAGTACCACCGCCGCCGCCACTAGCATCTACCCACTCAGTAGCATTCTCAGCTTCATTAACTGTAAGTACTTGACCTGCAGTACCAAAAGAAGATGGGATGTTTTGGGCAATATCACGGCCATCAACGGTTCCTGTTACTACTAGGTTACCCATTATTTGAACACCATTAGTAGTCGTAGTAAGCTTACTCACACCGCTTTTGTAAAGAGTAGTTGAACCAAGAGGGCTTACAACCAGCCCGATATATTGGTTATCTTTACTTGCAAGATAAAGTTGGTCTGTGTACATCCTGAGAATACCGGTACCACCCGCGTCTATTATATGGTGGGTGCCATCGTGATATATCTCTAAATCATCATTAGCTCCAAAAGTCGCTTTGTCGTCTTCGCCAAATGATACGTCACCAGTAAATGAGCCGCCCGTTGTCGCAATACCAACATTAGCACCTGTTGCAATGCCATCTAATTTAGTACCATCGACGGCTACATCACGACCGTCTACGGTGCCAGTTACACCTAGGGTTCCATATACTTGAGCACCAGCATTGGTGGTCATGAGCCTTGAAGAACCATTGTAATATATGACTGATGCGCCGCTGCTTGTAGCAAACATAGGAGTTGTGCCATCATCCTGAGTGACATATAATTGACCTGTTTGTATTCTCAGAAGGCCAGTGCCAGCATCTTCTATTACACTGTTGCTGCCATCATGATATATCTTGAGGTCAGAGCCAGCGCCGAATATGGCTTTGTCGTTGTCGCCAAAGGATACGTCACCAGTAAATGTGCCACCTGCTAGCGGCATTTTGGTGCTGTCAGATTGAGCAGGAAGGTTAGTAAGCCCACTGCCATCGCCCGTTACGGCTGTTGCTTCTAGGGTTCCTGTTACGGTTACACCAGATGATGATGTGGCAAGTTTTGTTCCACCGCCGTGGTGCAGAGTAACCCCACTACTGGTACCGTCCATCGTTGCTTTAATTATGTTCGTTCCGTTAGCATCTAAAACGCTAAAGAATGAGTTGGAGCTAGGCCCACCTCTTACTTCAATTGATTTACCTGCACTTGTCGCTTCAAGTCTTAAAGCGCTGCCACTTCCCTTGTGGTAAATTCTATGTTCGTTGTTGTCTCCCAACCGTAGATATTCATCATCCCCGAAATCAATTGCTTGTCCGTTTACATCAAGAACACCACCCAACTGTGGGGAATCATCTGCAGCCAAACTACCAATGCCAACATTGGCACCCGTAGCTATCCCGTCCAGCTTTGTGCCATCCGTTGCTACATCGCGCCCGTCTACGGTGCCTGAAACTACTACGTCTCCGCTTACATCTAGGCCATTCTTTACTTTAAAATTTCTATTAGTCATTTCATTTCACTTTCCATAAAATGTTAAGGGAAAGCTGCCCCGAAGGGCAACTTAATTAAGGCATAAGGTCATACATACAAGTAGCATGTACTTTGATTAGTGTAGAGTTACTGGAGTTACACGTAGACAAGAGTCTCATGTTATTACCTGATAAGTCTGCAGTGAATCCTGCCAAGGCTGAACCTGTAGTCGTGGTTTCGCCATAAGAAGAAATATATGCGTCAGAACCATCGGTAACTACGAGTACTTTCGATATTTGGTTAGCTTCATTTACAGTATCTTTAACTTGGATTACTGCTTCAAAAGACAGAACATTTCGGTTTAAAGAATCATTCTGGAATGGAACAGAGAATACTTCAGTCGCAGTTGTTGTAGCAACAGTTGCGCTATCTACTCTAGTTGAAGATGCGTATACAACACCTTGTCTTCTATCCATATCGCCATCTTGTTGAGAACCAAAAGAATTAGATATAAACCTATAACTTCCGTTATAGTTAACATAAGCTCTTCCATTAAATCCACTAGAACTAAAGGCGTCTACATAAGTACTATTTGTTATGTCACGATGCTGTAAATAGATACCCTTATTATCACCAGACGCTCTAATTTTAATGTCACCTACAGTACTCTCCGCTAAGAAGTCAGTACCATCGTGCATTATTTTCATGTCGCTATCTGTACCAAGTACAAGTTCGCTAGAGTCCTTAAGCTTTACGTCATGGTTAAAGGTAGCAGTTCCGTTATCGGTCATGTCCAGTTTTAAAGCACCAATCACTGACGAGTTAAAGTAACCTTGAAACTCGAAAGTTCCACCAGCAGTTCTTGGGTGTCTGAATCCTGTAGCTGAACCTGATTTAAACAAGTGTAGGAAATTAGTTCCACTTTGTGCGAAATAAGCAGTTCCAGTGCTTGAATCAAGAGTGATAGAACCAGTAGTGTCAAGAGTAAAATCTGCACTAGCAGTGATATCGTGACCATTAGTATCTAGGTTACCACCCAATTGAGGTGAAGAATCATTGACTAAGTCAGAGGAAAGACCAGTAAGGCCAGAACCATCACCCGTTATAGCGGTTGCTGCAAGGGTTCCTGTAACCGTAACACCAGATGAAGATGAAGCTAATCTCTCGCTACCATCGTGATAGATTCGCGCTGCGCCGTTTGAGCTATCCGCACGGAAGAAAGGCGTCTGTGAGTTACTTCTGTTTGCACGTAAAATTACGTCACTATTAACAGTATTATTCTGAATATATAAATGACCTGAACCGGAGGTATTTGCATGTTCAATATAGCTAGCATTTCCATTATGATACAGTTGTAGGTCTTGTGATGTTCCAAGCTGTATTCTGTTATTTACAGAGCTTGTGCTGTCATTCGCTTGGATATTGTTTCCATTAAACTGTAGCGCACCACCAAGTTGCGGCGAAGTATCTGACACAAGGTCAGTAGAAATATCTGTGATACCGTATCCTGCAACAGTTGTTGGTGTAGATGTTAGGTCACTAAATGCAACACTCTGTAATGCAGAATCTGCTTTAGAACCTTGTGCAGAAGTAGCATAATTATTTGGGTCAAATGCTTTAACTTCATTTAAGTGAGTTATTTCAGAGTCCATTAAGGCACCTGCAGCAGTTACATTAGCTGTATCTGTTACATCAGCTAAAGCTTCAATACCGTTTAACTTTGTTTTATCACTAGACGACATAAGACCGTCAGCGCCAGTAGTAGCGTTAGAAAGAACAACTGCACCTGTAGCACCATTAACTGAGAGTACTCCGTCTGTTGGGGTTGCCAAGAGGGTGTAGTCACCCATAGTACCCGCTGAGCCGCCATTGTGGACATAAGACTTATTCTCGTCTGAGCGAACTACAATGTCACCTTCTTGGGCAGTCAAAGCTAATTGAGCAGACTGACTAGCTGCAGTTTGAACAGTTGTTAAAGCAACAGCAGTAACGGCAACTTCACCACCTGCACTAATGCTTACACCTGTTCCTGCGCTAAGAGCGGCAACAACATTATCTGTATCAGTAACGTCAGCTAAAGCTTCAATACCGTTTAGCTTGGTGTGGTCTGCATCTGTAAACACTTGAGAGTCAGTAGCAGAAGCAACAAGAGCACGGATTTCACCCGCAGTCTGGTCTGCCGTAGCATTAGCTTCAATACCTGCAAGTTTAGCAACAGCAGCATCGTCATAAGCGTTAGTGTCAGATTGACCTTCATAAAGAGATTTAATCTCAGCGCCTGTTTGGTCAGCTGTAGCTGCTGTCTCAATTCCTGAAAGCTTAGTATTCAAAGCATCGGTATAAGCGTTAGTTTCAGCTTCATACAAGGCTTTAATCTCTGCACCAGTCTGGTCAGCAGTCGCTGCAGCTTCGATACCATCTAATTTGCTGTGGTCAGCTGTTGTAAAGTTTTCATCAGTTTTAACATAGGTAGCATCAACAACATAGTTAGCATTGAAAGCTTGAACGTTAACACCAATGTCAGCATCTTTAAGAATAGTAGAGTCTGCTGGCTCATAAGAACCTGCTGCTTGATAGTCGGCAGGGTCAAATGATTTAACTGCTGCAAGGTTAGTTACCTCAGAGTCCATAAGGGCACCGGCTGCAGTAACATTAACAGAGTCAGTAACATCTGCTGCTGCTTCAATAAAGTCTAACTTGGTGCGGTCAGCTGCAACAAAGGCATCAGCTTCTGCTTCGTATAGGGCTTTAATCTCTGCACCAGTCTGGTCAGCTGTAGCGCCTGTCTCAATACCTGCAAGCTTAGTATTTAAAGCATCGGTGTAGGCATTGGCTTCTGCTTCATAAAGAGCCTTGATTTCAGCACCAGTTTGGTCTGCTGTAGCGTTAGCTTCAATGCCATCTAACTTAGAATGGTCTGCAGTAGTAAAGTTTTCATCTGTTTTAACGTAAGTGGCATCTACTACATAGTTAGCATCGAAGGCTTGAACTGTTGAACCAATGTCTGCATCCTTAAGAATAGTAGCATCGGCTGGCTCATAAGAAGTTAAGTCAGATATTTGTGATTCAGTAATGCTTAAAGCCGCTTGGTGCTGAGTCACAGCTGAAGCTGGAACTTGAGCATCTGCGATAGTGCTAGCAATATCTGTAAAGTCTAATCCTGTGTTTACCCAAGATGTTCCGTTGTATTGTACAACTTGGCCAGTAGCTAGAGTACCAATAGTAACGTCTGTTAACTCATTAAGGTCAACTTCAGTACCTTCTAAAGCGTTTGAAACAACAGTGGCCCAAGCGGTTCCGTTGATTGTTGTAATGTTTTCGATATTACGGCTATCATTAATAACTGTAGTACCTGTAATTTTAACTGCCATCTTCGTATTCCTTTACTATTAGCGGTTAGAATGTGTTGTTTGAATCGACATCTCCGGCAACCTTGAGGTTTCCTGAAGAGTCTAATGTCATGATTTTCGTACCATTGTGAGTGAATGCCAAGTCACTACCATCTAGGGCTATATCAAAGTCTCCCATAGAGAACTGATTGATAACTCCAGCATTAACTGTTGCACCATAGTTAGTAACAAGTATTAGTTCACGATTAGCGTTTATAGATGCGCTCTCAACAAAGGTATCAACAGTATTAGCTGCACCTGCTGCACCGACTCTTGCTAGCTCAATCTTAAACTCATGAGGCTCTATCTTAACTTCAATTTCGTCTATATCTTGTGAGACGCTATAGAGGTTACTTGCTGTAATTTTGTATTCAGACATATTAACCCCCTTATGATGTGCTTATGTCGCCAGAGATGTTTACATCCCCTGCGCTTGTGATTTCAAGATTAGCACCACCAACAGAAGTAAAGTAGTAGCTCGTTGCCGTACCTGATGTAATAGTTGCGTCACTATCTAAGTCACCTGCAATATACAAGTCACCAGTAGATGTGATACGCATTAAGTTTGTAGAACCTCTTTGAAAGTAGAAGTTAGTACCATCTTCATGGTATCCCCAATCTGTGCCTGTTATTTCAGAGTCAGTGTTACCACCTATTGCCTGATTTAAATATACATCACCAGCAATAGTAACGTTACCGTTATTGTCAATTTGGAAAGCAACAGTAGTACCGTATTTCCAAACTAGTACACCACCTGCCTCAGTAACCGCCCATCCTACAGTAGTTGAGCTACCTAGAGTCCAAGAACCTGTAGATACAGAAGATGACTCAGACGGTGACATTTCTACAACAGTACCATCAGTCTGTTTTGAATATATTAATTTGTCTTCTAAGTTTAAGGCTATCTCGCCTACCTCAAGGTCACTAGCTAAAGGAATTTTGCCAGCTACCGAGGATTTCTTATGAATAATTTTAGTTGCCATTGGGCATATTCTCCTAGGTTGGAGGAAGGAGCGACTATAGAGCCGCCCCTAAAAAGTATTGTACGGGCTTAGTAGCTGCCACCGTCAATAATTACATTGTATAGTTCTTCGTTTTCCAAAGACCACTTGTCATCTGACTCATTCCAGACGAAAGACTTGTTAGCCTCAGTACCACGCTCAACTTCAAACCCTGCTGGTTGTGAAGGGGAACCTGTTTCAAGAGCATTAAGTAAGATAACAGAGTCACCAATCTCAACCTGAGTTGAGTTAACAGAAGTTGTTGTACCTTGTACCGTCAAGTCACCTGCAATAATAACTTCACCAGTGTTATCACCAATACCCGCAGGGTCAATAGTGATTACTGAACCACCTTCAATAAGGCTAGTTGTAACTTTAGCAAAAGTAACATTGTCAGTAGTTGCTACTGGCTGTCCGATTTCAATAACACCAGTTCCAGCAGTATAAGTAACACCTGTACCACCTGAAAGATGAGCACGTACTTCTGCAGAACTTGGCCCTGTGTAAGTCATAACACCTGTTGCATCGTCATAAGCAAAAGAGCCATCGCCACCAGCATCAACGTGAGATAACTCACCACGGATTTCAGCAGCAGTTACACGGTCAAATGTGTATACGCCGTTAGCATAAGACAAGTCACCATGACCTGTTCCAGTGTTAGCAGCTGTAAAGAATCCTTCAACATCTGTTTCAAGATTACTGTTTACAAAAGCAGTACCGTTCCAAGTTAAGTGGTCACCTGAAGCAATAGAAGTAAGAGTAACATCTTCTAATGCACCCAGAGTTTGATAACCCGCTGATTCAAAGCTTGAACCATTATAGGCTTTAAGAAGATTATTTGCTGTATCGTACCATACGTCACCCTCAACAGGGTTAGCCGGAGCGACACTATCAACGTATGCGCCTGTAATTTCTACAATAGCATTAGCTGAGTTTTTAGTATAGATTTTACGGTCAACGAGGTTAACCGCCAATTCACCTTGGTCTAGGTCTGAGGTTAAAGGGGATGAACCACCTGTAACGCTCTTTTTCAATAGAATTTTAGTTGCCATTAGAATGAGCCTCCAATAATGTGTGTTTCTTGTTTCTCGATACGAGTAGTAGCTTGGTACTTAGAAGATGCATTGTCGTATACTAATACGGCACCTTCTGCTTTCCCTGAGTTATCTACATCGAGAAGCTTTGTAGTTGTTAGTTGGTGGTTCTTAAAGTCAGCAGCTGTGCCATCATAAATAAGAACATCGCCCTCTTGTGGGTTGGTTATTGTAATATCAGATATTTGGTCTATATTAAAGTGTTCGTCTAAGTTACCTGCATTTAAATTAGAAGTGCTACCATCCGCTTTAGTAATAGTAAATATAAAATTACCATTAGCATCCATGTTAACTGCAGTTACCGAATCACCTTTAGAGCCTTGTCCACCTGTACGAGACAGGGAAATATTAAACTCTGGCATTTTTACGTCTCCTCAGAAGGGGAGTACAATATCTCTACAAGACCACGCATCGGTTTCCAAATTTGTTGTTGGTTACCAACACCAGTATCTTTAATTTCCAAACCAAACCATCCATACACTGGGTGCTCTGGGGTAGGCTGAGTGACATAGCTATCAACTAAGTCCTCTGGAATTACGATTTTAAACTTATTGTCTGTGATAGTAGCATCAATAGTTGTTAATGTGCGTACTTGACCACCAGACTGTTTAGAGGTTGGCAATTCATCGTTATCACTATCTGTGTCTAAACCTGATACATCAGCTTCTACAATCTTTGCTGTGATTGTGTAGCCAGACAGGTTAGTCAGCCAAGATAGAGTAACATCGAAATGAACCTGTTCACCTTTCACTACGGAAAGGAGTATTGCTCCGTTGTCCTTGATTAAGTCCTTAGAGCGAGAATTAATTCTGCTTCTAGGCATTTGTTTTCCTTTCTACGAGCCTCAGCTGGTATTTAAGTAAAATAGTTAGTACGCAGCCCCGAAGGGCTACGCAAAATTTTTATTAGGTTATGATAGACCTGGAATGTTTACCGTTTCAATGTCATTAGATACCATGTTCTGTAATTGCAAACGACTATAGTTCTGGTCAGTAGGGTTTGTTTGGTTTCTAATGCTGTTGCTATAACTATCATTAGTACCATCGCCCATCAAGTAAACGTGAGTAGACAGAGCAGAAGTTATGTCTGCACCACCAGAAACAAAGGTAAACTCTGGACCATAATAACTACGTCTAGTAGTACCGTCAAGGTCAGCTAACCAAGTCGCTGGGTCAGTAATCATGGTTTTAATTTCAGTAGCATCTGGAAGAAGCACTGCATCACGTTCAGTTGTTACAACACAACTAGCAATCTTGCCGTTGAACTCATAGTGACCAGTAGTACCAAACGCATTACCCATCTTGAAACCAGTTGCAGTCATAGCTTGAGTCATACTCTGACCTGTAGTGTTATGGCTTAAAGCCCACTCAGCCGCAGTAGAGATATCCGAACCTGCAGAACCCCAACCATCAGCATTGCTCATTACATGAATGTCAAAAGCTTGTCCTAAGAACGCCGCACTAGGTGTAGCGCTTTTCTGACCTCTAAAGCCAACATAAACGCCGTACCAAGTACTTGTGCTTGCGTTTTCAATGATTCTGATTTCGTTTTCAGCGTTCTTATAGCCCCACTTGAACCAAATATGTCCATCCTTCTCTACCAAACGAATGTTGTGATAGTGGCTGTAACTATTAACTACACCCCAAATTGTACCACCAAGAGTACCTTGTTGAGGGCCTTGTCCTCCTGGCTTGAATACACAAGCAGTACTCCAAGGGTTCGTTGTATTGGTCGAAATGTTAGGAACAGTCAAACTTGCGTTTGTGTTAGGAGATACTGCACCACCCGAATGATACATCTTCAAAGGACTTCCATAATTATTACTGCCACCGGTTTCCATTGAGTCAGCATAACCACCAAAGTCAACAGCCTTAGTCCATGCTGTAGCACCCAGAGAAGGGTTATCTACTTGCGTGATACCTGTAGTTGTAATATCAACATCTGTGCTTGAACCTATAGACAGACCGATTGTTATGTCTACATCACTAGAACCAGGGGTCATGTGGAGATTAGATATAACTGTAGGTGTATCCATAGTTTCACCTGTACCACCTGTAACACCATGATGTGTCATATGAAGCTTATTGCTTGCGGTGTCATGGAACATTACTAGGTCACGGTTAAAGGTAGGGACGCCGAAGTTAGTACTGCTTATTCCATCACCATTCCAGATAACGCTTAAGTACTTATTACCGCTTGAGTCTTTGTGTAGTCTCCAACCAAACTGAAGGTTAGCGGAGCTGTGATTTGTCCACTGCGAACCATACAGTCCTGTCTTTAAAACACCGATAGTTACAGCATGGGCTGAAGACACATTCGCTATGTCGTCAAACAATCCTTGAATGAATGCTGCACTGAACACCATACGTTTACCTTGCTCAAGGCTATCATCGATAGTAACTACAGAACCAGC
>ENA-ORDA01000518-ORDA01000518.1-marine-metagenome-genome-assembly--contig:-NODE-518-length-38318-cov-4.051149_pt1 | contig 38318 bp, 31 predicted proteins | sample MGYA00237778_ERZ508506 | MGnify/ENA primary metagenome ERZ508506 (study PRJEB26177, sample SAMN06267891) | marine metagenome | isolation source: Monterey Bay, California, USA | place: Pacific... | reverse complement strand
TATGCCGGCTATGCCACCAATGCCTGAAGCTCCACCTGCGCCACCGGGTATGCCTGCTATGCCGGCAATGCCGGAAGCACCTCCTGCACCACCAGGTATGCCTGCTATGCCGGCAATGCCTGAAGCTCCACCTGCTCCACCTGCACCACCAGGTATGCCTGCTATGCCTGAAGCTCCACCTGCACCACCGGGTATGCCTGCAATGCCAGAAGCTCCACCTGCACCTCCTGCTATGCCAGAAATGCCACCTGCACCTCCTGCCATGCCAGAAATGCCTTCTATGCCTGAAGCACCTCCTGGTCTCGATCTTCTAGCACCTGCACCTCCGGCTATGCCTGAAATGCCACCTGCACCTCCGGCTATGCCAGAAATGCCTCCTGCACCTCCGGCTATGCCTGAAATGCCATCAATGCCTGAAGCACCACCTGGTCTCGATCTTCTAGCACCTGCACCTCCGGCTATGCCAGAAATGCCTCCTGCCCCTCCAGAAATGCCTTCAATGCCTGAAGCACCACCTGGTCTCGATCTTCTAGCACCTGCACCTCCTGCTATGCCAGAAATGCCTGAAGCACCTCTCGGCCTAGACTTGTTGGCTCCGCTCGCACCTGCTGAAGTCGAAGATGCACCTCCTGCACCTCCGAACATGGACTTGCTCTCACCTCTAGCACCTGCTGAAGAAACTGTAGATTCAACCGAAGATGCACTACTCACGCCACTGGCAACACCAGACCCACTAGCTACAACGGACGCATTGACTCCAACTGATGAAAATCCAGTTGCAGCTGGTGAAATCGCTGGAGCTACAATCCGCTCAAGTGTTGAAGTTGACGAAGTTCCTGGAGACAAACTCGAAGGAACACTTCATGAAATTGAGAAATCAACGCTGACTCCAGAAGGTACTATCGTAAAGCAATCGATTAAAGGAACGCTTACAGTAAACAACCCATCTGTTGACGATCGTATTTACGACATCGACGTTCTTCTTGATAATGCAGAAACTACTGATATCGGCGGAGACCAAATCTCCGTAGATGAACTTGAAGCTGGTAAGAATTACGTGAAGAAATACTCTGTTTCTGATGCGCAAATGCTTGTACTAAGGGAGAAACTTGACACAAATCCTGCACGTAACAACGAGCGTTCGCTGAGTATTGCACTCTCTGAAGAACCTGGACTTATTGCTCTTGAAATGGAAGTTGAAAACGTTTCGACTGTCCCCCTACGAGATATCGTTGTAACCCGTGACTTACCAGATAGTGTTCAATTCAATCACACTGCTGGAGCAACTGTCGAAGGGAACACAATGACATGGGAAGTTGGCGCTTTGCACCCTGGTGAAAAGCAAGTTCTCTCTGTCGAAGGACAAATTACTGTCACATCATCCAAGACAATCAAGGCTGGATCTGCTCAAGCAACATACAAAGCAGATGCAACACTTTCGAAACTATCATTCCGTGACCTCGACGCATTCTGCCGTGGATTCACGTACATGAGAGTTCGAGAAGATGAGCGCCCAGACAACTGGATTTGTCAGACCATCTTCGAAAACCGTTCATCCTTCGCTGTCGACCTCGTCAAGTTACAAGTTCGAATGAAAGGAAGCGACGATTTGTTGTTTGACGTCAATGATGTCAAGCAAGACGTACATCCTCAAGGTAAGTGGGAAAGTGAAGAGCGAAATGTTATGGCAACTGCTGAGCCTGATTTCACATACGATCTATCTTACACAGTTCTTCCAAGAGCAGTTCAGAAGACAGAAGGGACAATCAGACTGGAAGAGAGCAGTCTAACAGTTGTTGACGCAGATATTTCTAAGAGATATTCAACTGATACACTCAAGTCGTTCAGACAACAACATGTCTCTGCTTCACTCAAGGTAAAGAATACTGGATCAGCTACAATTAATCTTATGCGCATCACAGATGATATCCCCGGATTATTCCAAACCCCAGACATGGACGCAATGGCCATCATCATCGACGGAAAGGAATTGCCTATCGACCAATGGAAGGGAGAACTTTCCGCTGGAATCACGCTTGAAAAGGAACATCGTTCACCTGATGGCGAAGGTCATACAATGACTCTAACCGTAGGTACGAAAGGTCCAATCGGCCTCAAACCTGGCAAGACAATGGAAGTCAAGTACAAACTCAATGCACCTGATCCATCACCTGCTAATGAGAGAGTCGATGCACCTGCTCGCTTCCAATTCAGTTCAGAGCAATTTGGACCAGTATGTCTTCGAGATGTCCCAGACGCACCATCGGTTCGTGTTAGCCACTTGAGGAGAAATTTCTCAGCAGGAAAGCAAGCAATTCCTATGGGCGGAAAAGGTCGTTACGAAGTTCTCATTCTCTTCGAGAACAATGGCGACACTGCACTGCAGGACGTTTTCATCAAGGACGTCATCCCATCCAACTTTGAAATCAAGGATTGGCATGTTCGAGGCGCAGGTGGAGAAAAGCGTACAGATGTTGACATGACTACAAAGGAAACTGAGGATGGAATCCACATTACATGGAAACTTCCTGTTGTTGGCAAGGGCGAGCGTCTCGATGTATCCTTTGAGATTAAGGGTGAAGGCGAGATCGATGCTGAAGCACTCAACAGATTCCATGGAGCTCATTTCGGAGACGAACTCGAATCTGAAGAAGATGACACACCTGCTGAAGTTACAGAAGAAGCACCTGAAGAAACTATTGAAGAAGCACCTGCTGCGGAAGAGGAAGTTGTTGAGGAAGAATCTGCAGAAGAAGAAACTGTTGCGGAAGAAGCTCCTGAGGAAACTACTGAAGAAGCACCCGCTGCGGAAGAGGAAGTTGTTGAGGAAGAATCTGCTATCAAATTCCGAGAAGACATCATGCTAAGAGTCATGGAAGAATTTGGTATTGAAGATCGAGATGCGTTCCTAGAACACTCAATGAACTTCGATTTAGATGACAATGGATATCTAAAGAAGGCAGAATTTGTAGCAGCAGCTGAAGCATTTACTGCAGGGGACGAATCCGAGGAAGAAGCACCCGTAGAAGATGCTGGGTCTGAGGCAGAAGTTTCCTCTGAAACCAAAACATGTCCTATCTGTTCAACTTCGAATGATGCACATGCAGGTACATGCAATGCATGTGGCTACACGTTCGAATGATTCAGAATGGCAAGTTCCATTGTGGCCATTCCTCATGATCTGAGGAACTACTCACAAGAACGATTACGTTACGTTTTGTGTTTTGAAGTAATTCATTGAGAGATGTATGTGTTGAAGGCGGAATGACTCCATCACGTAAGTCGACTGCAAGCCAAGCGGTTGGATATTGCTTGAGACATGCCTCAAGTTCAGCCTCAATTCCTTTAGGAGGTACGCCTTGACGTACGCTTGCTAAAAACGACCAATCTGAAACGGTACGACGCTCACTGTCCGTCCAGAGAATTACACGTTCAGTCATCTGAATTTTTTCTAATTGTTCAAGCGCTTCAGATTCAGTACAGCAAACTGGTCTTCCAGGCATTGGCATAGGAACTGGGTGCTGCCAAGTTGTGGTCACATCGAGTGGTTGTTTCCGGCGCATGTGTAGAGGACTACATCCTATCGTTTGAATTCAACGGAAGACCAACCTTCATGACCTTCATGCTTCACAGTCGTTCCATGGCGAGCCGACCATCACCCCCTCCACCCCCTCCACCAAATGGTTCAATGCTCACAATGTTGCTTGTCATGATTCTAATGAGTTTCCTCATTATCAATCCAAACATCCGTAATTCACTCGGTAATATGGCAGACCCTATTCTTGCTCCAGTTTTACCCGAAACTGAGTTTTTCGTACTTACAGTGCTCATATTGGGTACGTTCTCAATGACGATGAATACTGTACTCCGTAATCTCTTCATGGATCCAATTGCACAAGCACACATTGCTCACCGACAAGGCCAAGTTCGTCGAATGATGAACGATGGACGAATGAGTCGAGATCCGATTCTTACGGAAAAAGCCAATACACTTCGCGAGCAAATGATGCCAGAGCAATTGAAGGTCCAGATGGGAGCAATGCGCCCAATGATGTTCACAATGATTTTCATTATCGGAATCTTTGCCTGGCTAACGACTGCTGTTGAATCCTTCAGAGTCGATTACGTCTCTTTACCGTGGACTCCACGATGGGATTTACTCGATGACAAGTTCCTGTTCTTCCCAGCATGGATTTGTGCCTACATTTGTATGAGCGCCCCTTTGGGTAGAATCGTTGACCGTCACATCAAATTGATCAGATACAGAAAGCATCCAGTGGTTCTCGCTAACGAAAAGTTGAGCGAACCGTTGCTCCACTTGGTTGTTTCAGACGAAGCTACTGAATCCAAACAAGCCAAGAACCGACGAAGTAAATCTCGTAAAAATGGACCGAAGAAGCAACAGAAAGATGCTGTTAAGACCGAAGAGAAAACTGAAATCAAAGCATCTGCATCTGAACACGTTTGTCCTGAGTGCATGAGTGAAGACGTTGGAAAGAAAGGACATCGTTCCCTTCGATGCAATGTTTGTTATCATGAATGGGTGTGAACAATGCTCAAGGTGACCGTTTCTGGGCATCCAGGAAGTGGCACAAGTACGCTTGTTTCCTTACTTTGCGAAACAAAAGGCTGGTCATCCCTCAACGGTGGAGAATTGTTTCGACAGGAAGCTAAGCGACGTAATATGAGTCTCTCGGACTTTGGTCAACTCTGTAAAGAAGACCTCGAAGTTGATCGGCAACTTGATGCTCTCCTAAAGGAAGAAATGATTCGTACTGATGAGGAGGCACCCTCTGTTATTGAAAGTCGCCTCTCCGGATGGTGGGCATACAAACTAGGCCTCTCAGCACCCCGTATTTGGTTAGAAGTCGATGATATTGAACGAGCAAAGAGAGTTCAAGCGAGAGAAGGAGGGGACTTGAATTCCATTATTGAAGCAAACCAGCAACGCTCGAAAGTTGATGAACAACGATTCGATGAATTATATGGTTTGCTTCCTCAACAAACAGAACCGTACACACATATCATCAACGCCTCTGACCTAAACCCTCAAGAAGTGCTGGCCTCGGTTCTTGACATATTGGAGGAATAATAATGGGTTCTGCAACTATGATATTAGATGAAAAAGCTTCAACTGATGAGGCTCTAGGAACGTATCCTGACCAAAAAACCATCGAGCAGCGACTCGAAGGTGGATTCTTTCTCCTCGACAAAGGAGCAGGTCCTACCTCTCACCAAGTCTCCGCATGGGTTCGTGACCTACTCGGATTAACACGTCTCGGTCATGGGGGAACGCTCGATCCATTCGCAACAGGCGTACTCCCTCTTATGGCAGGTAAGTCCATGCGTTTGACGAAGCAGATTCTTGAGCATGATAAGACATATATCGCAATCTTCCAAATGAAGACTCCAGTCGATGAAGATCGCATGGATGAAGTCATTCAACAATTGACAGGACGCATCTACAACGTACCACCAGAAATTTCTGCAGTTCGTGTTCAAGTTCGAACACGAAGAATCCATGAGTTTCAAGTTCTCGATCGTAATGAAAAACACATCGTCACCCGTATCCGTTGTGAAGCAGGAACCTATATTCGAACCATGGCCAAAGACATGGGCCTGTTATTGGATCAACCGATAACATTGAGAGAACTTCGAAGAGAAGACTCTGGAAACTTTGACCTCAAAGACTGTGTCCAACTACACGACATTGCAGATGCAGTTTGGTTGTGGAAGGAATGCAACGAACCAGAAGCACTCTCAAGAATGCTCCATCCTATTGAAAAGTTGATGACTCATCTGCCAAGAATCATTGTCAAAGACAGTGCAGTAGCGGCATTAGCTCATGGAGCACCATTGCTAAGACCAGGATTAGTATCGATCCCAAGTGATCTTTCAGTTGGACAAAATGTCCTCGTTACAAGTATCAAAGGCGAAGCAGTCTGCTTCGTTAAGGTCAATTTCAACAGCAAAGATATCGCAACTATGGAAAAGGGCGAGATCGCACGACCATCAGCGGTTTTGATCGGAGATAATGTCTATCCCCGACGCTGGTGATTCAAGCTTCGTAGTACTCTTCGTAGATGTATTCTTCTGTTTCTATTCGTATTTTTAATTCTGACATGTCCCCACACCCATTCCATCAGTCAAACTGAACGACCCCCACAGTCTTGGAATAATCGCCGCTTTGGCATCTCAGTTATGAAGATTCACGTATCTTTTGGGATTATCCGACAAGCGGATATTGGTTTCATATAGGGGCTGATGTGGTAAAACTAACTTTAGAATATTGACAAATATTCTATCTAAGAAAGGTAAATCGGAACTTGACCATTTTGCCATTGCTTATGTTTGACCATGCAGGATTTGAATAAATCACCCTCAAGGATACCAATGAGCCAATCGTGAAGATGAAGTAAAGGAAGTTGATCAAACCATCCTCGATCTGTATTTGCAAATTGCCGAACAAATGGAGAAAGTGCTAAGTCTGCTAGACTGATAGAATCTCCACAGAGGTATGCTTGGTTGGACAATCGCTCATCATATGTTCTGAGAATAGATAGTGCATGTTCTCTGTGTTCATCTGAAGAGAGGACATTCTCATATCGATTATTGTACTTGTATCGATCGAGATGATGTTTGAAATCCCCATCATTGACATCAATAAGTTCCTTCCAATCGCCAGCGAGCCATGATTCATCCAAACTCCAGAGCATAATGTCAAGACTCTCTTCGATAACTGTTCCATCAGGTAAGAGAAGAACGGGGACTGTTCCCTTAGGTGAGATGTCCATCATGTGTTCAGGACGATCTCTGAGGATAACTTCTCGAAGTTCAACTTCGACTCCAGATTCAAGTAAGGACATTCTTGCTCGCATCGCATAGGGACAACGACGGAAACTGTAGAGAATCGGTTTCGTCATTTCATCACTCATACTTTCGTATCTTTGCTGGAGCAAAGAAAGTGAAACCGCCGATGATGGCAGCAAGGACAAGAATACTGATGATCCAAATTGTTGTTGTCGACATGCCTTCATCTGAACTGACTTCGTCAGTCACAGCAGGTTCAATCAACACCAGATTCATCGATCCCTCGTTATTGGTTTCATCACCTTCATCAATGATTTCACCACCATCAACAATCGCTTCAATGCGAAGCAATTGACCATCATATGGTGCTTGGAATTCACATGTAGCAATTGACATTGCTCCCGGTTCAAGGGTTGTAATGGTGGCTATATCTCCCACCATTCCATTCACAGTACATCGAATTGTAACCATCTCGGCATTAACGAAACCATCATTGGCAACATAAACGCGGGTCGTTACATAAGAACCAAGTTCAACTTCGCTTAATTCTACAAATGTTCCATCGGCTGTTCCTTGACCAACAACAACGGATTCAATTCGTAAGTCAGGAAGAGAACGTACGTCCAAGTCCAATACTCTCTCAACGCATGTCGTTTCATCACAGAGCGTTAATTCGACGGATGTATATCCTGGAGTTGGAGCTGTAATCAGGAGAGTGCTGTTGATCAAATTGACTTCAACCCACGTCTTATTGCTAGCGATTGTAAGATCAGCAGGTATTGTATCTACATCAGACCAGGTGAAAGACAGTGTCGTAGCAACAGCATGTTCTACGCGAACCAATGAAGGAAATTCATTCAAAACAGGTGCATCATCAATCGAATCTACGATGATGTTGAACGATTCTACGTGACTGTTCCCCGCTTCATCTGAAACTGTCATTACGATTTGAGCAGAACCTGACTGCTCGGAAAGCAGAGAGACTCGAACTTCACCTTGGTCAAGACTTACATCGACCAAATCCGGCTGAGAGTTTTCAAATTGCACATCCAATTGTGTTGGTTCTGTTCGGTCATCGGTACATCGAGTCAACAATGGAACGAATATTCCGCCACCATCTTCAGAGAGTTGCTGATCACCTACAAGTTGGCATACAGGATCTTCATCATAGAAAATATCGTATCCACCACTTACATCTATAGAATTTACTTCCAATGCTGTTGTACTAGCACTACCATCAGAATCCCAAGTAAACCATGATTTGATTATGATGTTTAGTTCAGTTTGCCCCGGAGTCATGTAGGCCCCGATTGGAATTTGATGGCTAAATTCTCCAACCGAAACAGGAAGGTTTGCGACAGTGTCTCCATCTACAGAAATAGTCCATCTGGAAAGGTTTCCATTAATTCCTGAACCATCACCGTAGATTCTACCTGCAACGCTCAATGTAGGATCATTAATATCCACACGGACTGATGTAATGCAGGACGTATCTGTAAGGACACGAACTTTGAGATATTCAGACAGTGGTAAGGCATCTGTGTCTTGGACTCCAAAAGCCGAGAACGATTGGCCATCTTCAGAGGTGGCATAATGGACACTAACGTTTCCTTCGGTTCCTGTTTCATTTACATCGAAGTGAATTCGTCCAAAATACTGCTCTGCTGGACGTTGGAGAGCAGCGCTTGTCCAAGAACCAATCGTACTCACATCGGTTGATTCCAAGCCGCATACCGATAGCGACATGCCATTGTATTCACCTTGGCTCATATTGATTTCCTGAATTGGCATTTCGTGCCCAGAAGCTGTTGATACTGCTTGAGCAACTTCACCACCATACCATGCTGTTTCCATCGTCACTTCGATACCAATGGCATCCAATTCCAAACGTGCATCATCGCTTTGACCAACGGAAACATAGTCCATGGTAAGACCGACTGAAGAGAGCATAGACCATGACCAATCCTCGACTGAACTTATACTCAATCGATATGCAGAATTGTTGATGTAATCTACTGCCCCGTTGGTGTTTGACCATGTACGCATGATATCAGTTCCATTCGACCAATCCATAGAAAGTCGAACTGAATCAATGCTCAGAGTATCTGTAATCTTGAATGCAACAAGAACATCAACTGATGTGATAACGTATTGTGTTGAATCTGAAAAATCAAACCCATCGACACTCATGACTGGCCCAGTTGACCAAGCAAACAAACCATCTGGAGAGCCTACAACGTTGTCGGATTCAGTTGGAGTGCTTGTACCCCAATACTCCATTGAATCAAGATTCTGGGGGCGCTGATGAACCATTGTGATTCGTTGATCTGCAATCATTGCGTCTGTGTATGTTGCGGGTTGGGAAGTAAACGAAGTTGAAGTCGAGACCGACCAATCAGAAGCATCTGCGAAGTTGCCTTGTGGGAACAAATCGTAGGCTGCAGTTTCATGTACACTACGGGCACTGACTGGATTGAGAGTTGGCACAAGCAGCAAACCGAAAAACATCATACAGAGAAAGACGGAAGTCAACTTGGCTCGCATGGTTTGGACATCCAGCGCTAGCATTTCAATGAACGGGTTTCTCGATTGTCCGTAGGATTGTTGAAATACCTCGCTCTTGACGGCTAAATCTCTATGGCTGTGGTGGTGTAGGGGTTAGCACGGCAGATTGTGGTTCTGCCAGCCCGGGTTCAATTCCCGGCCACGGCCCCATTTATTCTAATTCAGATGAGTCAATCATGTGACCCATACGTCGGATTTTAGTTTGGAGATAGTCCAAATTCTCTTCACCAACACCGGCAATAAGCGGTACTTTCTCGACAACATCAATTCCATGTTGCTCAAGTTGTTTGACTTTGTCTGGATTGTTCGTGAGCAGTGCAACCGAATTAATGCCAAGATCTGAAAGCATTATAGCAGCTATTCCGTAATCTCTTCCATCTGCAGGATGTCCAAGCATCAAATTAGCGTCGAGTGTATCTGCGCCTCTGTCTTGAAGATGGTAGGCTTGAATCTTAGCGTGAAGACCTATCCCTCGCCCTTCTTGACGCAGATAGAGCAAACAGCCGTATCCATTTGTTGCTATTGCAGATAGAGCTGCATCCAATTGAGGGCCACAATCACATCGTAATGAAGTGAAGGCGTCACCAGTCAAGCATTCGGAATGAACCCGAAGAAGAACAGGGTCTGGGCCTTTCATCGACCCCATCATCAAAGCCACGTGGTCAAGACCTGTTTCCTCTTCATGATGGACATGGATGTCAAACAAACCAAACTTCGTTGGCAATTTAGCAGAACTTGGAACTTCAGTTGTCATTTTTCATTACCTCGATTAAAAACGTGAATTCACCTTGGTCTTGTTTGACATCAACAATCGCATGCGGTGTTCGCTCAATCATCATTGGGAGATCGTGGAGTGTCTCGGGGTCGCTTGCAAGGACCTCAAGCACAGAACCTTCAGCCATTGAAGAGAGTGCTTGCTTCGCTTCTGCAACAGGGACTGGACAAAAGAAACCAAGAACATCAAGACGATGTGTGGCCTCCTTTTTTGGTTCATCCATATACAAGCCAATCGATTCACCTTTTCAACACATCCGAAGGAGTATTTTCCCGATACACAACATGTTCAAGTGGAGCAGCCCCAAGCACCAACAGATGGCTGCTTCCGCCTCGTCCAAACATAACGATGACATGAGTTGGTCCGAAGTTGGCCAACTTGGTCTTCAGTATGGGAAGATTCCATTGGCATTACTTGCAGTCGAAGCACTGTATTGGTTCATCACACAACCGTCTGATACACTTGCATTTATTCAGGTTACAGAAGCCTACATTTGGAACGAAGTGAACCAACTGATGTTCGGAGAATCAGCTTCCGTACTATCCGAACACAGTGGTTGGATGACTCGAATAGATTTCTATCATGAATCGTTTCCAGGGCAATTTGATTCAGTCGGTCTTTACGTCTCAGATGAATGCGCAGGAATTCATGAGATGATCTTCGTTTCAACGCTCGTATTGATGACAGACGGCGTTTCACAACGACAACGATTCAAGGCAGTAGGCGTCATGTGTGCTCTTGTATATGTCCTCAATATCGTTCGGCTCGTAGCCTTCTACCCAATCGCTGTTAACGGTTGCCTCGATAATCCTAATCAAGCGGATTGCTTGAACAATATGTGGGAGTTCCACAATTTCGTGTACAAGTGGGGCTTCCTGATTGTTCTCTTGCTCATGTGGCTTGTATGGTTCAGATACATTGGTGCAAGTTCACGTACGCTCAAGGCATCACAGGAAAAGAAGGAACAATGGAGAATTATTTTCAGGAGACGATGGTCAAGACTTCACTATGGTTTGCTCATTACAATGGTTACGTTCTTCATTATTTCATGGATGTGGATCAATGCAGACACTGATGCAACGAATGCGAAAGAAGTGATTGACTATTGCGAATTTAGTGATTTAACTTCTGTCGATTGCAGAATCGCTCAAACAGACTGGGATAATTCCATACAGGGAGCCTGGTCATTCGCTGTTCTCGGATTAGTCCTTGGAACGGCTGGAATCTATGAAATTGAACGTAAAGATGACTCCGGAGAATGGCCAGAGCGCCCAACAAAAACTGTGGAAGAACCTACTCAAGTAGTTGAAAGTAAATCGAAAGAAAAGCCAAAAGGCTCTTGGAGAAGTCGTTCAAATTCATCAGAAGAAGAATAATCAGAGAACGGATGCTTGAACGATTGCATCACCCATAGGATGAACGTTAAGCGCTTTCATAGCCAATCCAAGTTTGCTGCTGTGAATGGAAACAACAGTGGAATCATCCCCGTAACTAACATCACCGATAGCTAGGGAATCACAACGAATATGTTGTTCAAACCATGTTGCTATGGTTCGAGGTGAACCGAGTTCTTCACGAGTTGAATGAATCTTAATCGAAACAAAACCGTATACATCTGCCGTTTCGCCGTAATCATCTTGCTTCTTGACTGGATCTCTGTCGACACCATCTGGAAGTTCTGGTGCTTCTGAATCGAGGATATGCAAATTGTAGGTTGCAATGATTTTGTTCATCTGAGGAGCATCATCCTTTGAGACAAGACTCCATGCTTCTCCGTGACGGCCAATTCGACCCGTTCGTCCAATACGATGAATGAATGAATCAATGTCTGAAGGCACGTCATAATTGACAACAAGGGTAATTCCATCGATGTCAATACCACGAGCTGCTACGTCTGTAGCGATAACGGTCTTTATCTCACCTTTACGGAAAGAATCGATGATACGCTCTCTTTGATTTTGATTTAGATCACCGTGAAGACTTGCAACATCGAATCGATGCTTCTTCAAGCGTTGTACAGCTAAGTCAACCATACGCTTTGTGTTGCAGAAGACGATGCTCTGGTCATCATCACCCATACGAACCAAAAGACGACCAAGCGCCCATAGTTTGTTGGTACGACCAATAGAGATGTTGAACAAATCGATTGGAGGTACATCTAATTCTTCCTGATTTGTCATTACAAATTCAGGAGTGTTCATGAATTCGTTTGCAGCATCGAGAATCTCTTGTGGGAAGGTTGCTGAGAAAAGCAACGTTTGCTTTCGAGAGGTTGTTCGTTCAAGGATCCACATGATGTCAGGGAGGAATCCCATATCGAGCATACGGTCTGCTTCATCGAGACAAAACATCTGAACCATTGAAAGATCAATGTGACCTCGTTGGCTCATGTCCATAACACGACCAGGAGTTCCAACGATGATGTCAACACCATCGTCAAGTCCACGTGCTTGCTTTTCGAGGTCAGTACCACCATATACCGTCATAATCTTCAAACCAGAATTGCCTTGAAGTTGCGTCATTTCTTCCGCGACTTGTTGTGCAAGTTCACGGGTTGGCGCCAAGAGGAGTGATTGGAGTGTACCGCTTGCCTCACATGATTCGATGATCGGCAAACCAAATGCTGCAGTCTTTCCTGAGCCGGTTCGGGCTTGACCAATGACATCTCTGCCACTTCTGGCCAATGGAATGGTATCTCTCTGAACTTCAGTAAGGCATTCCCATCCCATTGCAGTAATTGCATTCATGAGATGCTCAGGTAGTTCGAGTGAATCGAATCTCGTTTTGGTAAACATGTTGCTCCTTCCGTTTCATTCGGTTCAGGCCACCGAAACGGAGGTGGCCTCCATTACACTTCAATAGTTCTCGCGCTCTTTCTTTTCTGCCTGAAGGATACCCAACCAGTACTTCTTAGCGTTGTCACGGTTGAGTGGTCGACTCATTTGTCGAACGTGCTCTAGGATGTATTGTCGAAATTTAAGAGCCTTAGTACGGTTCACTCCTTTTGGCGTGATTCCTTCCCAAAGTCTGTCGAATTGTAATTCTTTGTCGTCCATCATGTGATGACCTCGATGGCCAACCGACTCAACACCCCCTCATAACCATGTCGTTATGGGTCTTGAGACAAATCATCCTTTGATTCGAGTTGAGAGGGCATACCTAAGGGGGCAGGTTCCAAGCCAACAGCTTGTCCTTGGGCTTGGGCCACTTCACGCTCCAAGGCAGGAACTGGTAAGGCGGGAGCAAGGAAGGTATTCTTCTGAGCCTCAGTACCTTCAATCGATGCATCAAAGGTGTATTCGTTGAGCATCTTCTTGAGTTCGCTATCAGTTTCAGTTTGAAGCAACTCAGTAGCAATAAGTCGCAACTTATCCTCCACCAAGAGCATTGGAAGCATCTCAATACAGGACCGGCGAACTTCGATATTCTTGTGTCGAGTACCATTCATGATCAGTGTTCGAGCACGTGAATCATCAGTATCCATCGAACGAATGGCTTTCAACGCATTGTTACGAACTTTCGCATCAGCATCGAGAATTGCACGTTCGGTGAGCATTATGGCAATACGAGGTTCTTTTTTCGACAATGATGCCAGAGTGGCTGAAGCATTTCGACGGACATCAGGATCTGCATCATTAAGAGCCCAAGAGATCAAATCCCAACCCATGGCTCCAGCTCTCTGTACAATATTTCGCAATAACTTGGAGGCTTTTCTTCGAAGCATTACATCATCGACAAGAAGCAACTCGTCGATATGATCGCATGCAACTTCAGGCCAAGTTTCAGTGAGTCCTTTCAGACCTCTCCATGCAGGTTCGCTTCGAACCTGAAGAGGTGAGCGAAGTTCCTGCGCCAAGGAACTATCAATACCAGACGGGAATGTCGGTGCTGAATCTTCGAGACATTGACTCGCTGCTTTGCGAACTGTTTCGTCATCATCATCAAGGAGAACTGAAAGCCAATCAAACAGTTCATCGGAACGTTGCTCACCAACGACTGGGAGTACTTCCAGTGCTGCAATTCGAATGCTCGGTTCATCTGATTCCAAGGCATTGAGTAGGCAGGCGTGTGCCCTATCAGCCCAAACGCCCTTCAATCTACCAAGACCGCGGATGCCATCCTCGCGAGGCAGTGTGTACCGGCGACCACCCCAATCGATCTCAAGTTGGGGGATTTCTCCATTTGCAAGAGCAAGAATATCTTTTCTCGAACATTCCTGCCATGGACCAGTGACCTGTTTTTTGGTGCCTTTCTTACGTTGCTGACGCCCTGTAGCAATGGGAAGCCCTGTACGAGGGTCGCGTGCAACGTAGTCTTTTGCCATACACCAATCGAGAGTTGCACTTGCTCAGGAGATATGAACTTTCACAATACACAGGTCTGTCCAAACACTGGCAATGCTCAAGAATGTGATGAAACACAGAGGTACTATGAGGAAAGGCAAGATTGTGCTTCATTTCGTCATAACGGGTTTCATCCTTCTTGGGACAATCCAACCAAACCCATCTCTGTTCGGAACACAGCACTCCGAAGTTGAGCATGCTAGTGGCGAGGAGACAACGTTTACTGATCCTGGATTTCTCCTCAACAAAGTAGCAAGAAACGCAACTATCTCAGAACTAGAACTTGTACGACCTGAGATAACTTGGTCACCAACGACAGGAGGGGGCCTTTTGATTACCAGAGCACATGGTTGCATGGCTCATGATACAACAAATGATCTCGTCTACCTTATGGGAGGAAAAACGGACCCGGACCCTCAGCAACAAAACGATGAGGCCGCTACGAATTTGATTGAAATTTTCAATATTTCAACAGAGACATGGAGTCTCTCTTCATCAAGTATGCCAAACAGTCAACAATACCATGAATGTGTGCAAGTTAATGACAAGGTATACTCGATTGGTGATTGGTATCCAAGTTCAAATCCTGCACAAAAATCCACTGGACAAATGCAAGTCTATGACATCTTAACTGATTCATGGACTGCAACACCGCCTGCAATGCCAGCAACGAAAGAAGTGGGTAATTTTGGAATGGCTGCAATCGGAACAAAAATCTACATCGCTGGTGGCGTACAAAACGCATCTGCAAATGATGTTACAGATCGATTACTGGAGTACGACACCCTTACCGGAACATGGACTGAACTGGCGAATATGTCTTACAAGCGATTTGCTTTCCCATTGGTTGAATACCACGGAAAGTTGTACGCATTCGGTGGTTTAGAAGGAGCCTATTCATGGGCAGGACAACCAGTCCTCAATACATCTGAAGTCTATGATCCAGCAACTGACACATGGGCAAATCTTCCGAATATGTCCTTCCATATGTTTGGAATGGCATCATCTGTCCATAATGATGAGATTGTGCTAATCGGAGGCCATGATAAGAACGCAAAGTCAAAAGAAACATGGGGATATCTTCCAGAATCCAATCAGTGGAGACGTCATGATGACCTCTCAATTGGCGTTTTCGACTTAGCAGCGATTGATGTGGATGGATTAACTGTCTTTGCTGGTGGTGACGTCTCAAATAATCCGTATTTTTCTACCTGGGGAATAGTCTACTTGGACGAGAGTGAAATCGCACCAAGGATCAACAATCATACGGGTTGGATTTCATCCCCTGTAAATGTCCTCTCAAGCACTGAACATGGTTCTGGCTCCCTCATGTGGATGAGCCTGGCAGGAACAGAACCAACTGGGACGACATTAGGTCTACAGTATAGAATATCCAACTCGGAATCAGGACTAGCCAGTGAAACGTGGAACCCAGTTGATACAACGAATCCAGCAAACCTAGCCCTGCTCGGAATAGGAAACCATTCGCTTTCAGCCATCGCAGCAAGCGACAATGGACTCATGGAATACAGGATACAGATGTTCACAGAAGAAGTTCAGGATTGGATCATCCCAGATTTGGACTCAATAAAATGGGGAGCTGAAGAAGCAGCATTTGCCTTGAATAACCCCGCTGCAATCCAACCAAATGCGCCACACATCACATTTTCAACGCATCATGCAGCGATGGAAGACCAACTCACATCACTTGCAGTGTTTGAATTTGCAATGATTAAGGCCACGTCAGAAGGTTTCTTCTATCCAAATGCTGAATGGACAACTATTCGAGTATCATCGGATGGATCGATTACAGATGTTAGCGACACAGACGGATTGCTAAAGGCGAATACAATCACTATGCCTGCACCGATCAATGGCGTCCAAACAGTCAATTGGGCGATGTCCTTCAACGACATGGATTCAGACAAGATCCTCATTCGCACTTCGACTGAAGGGGTCGCAACGTCAACATATACACATCCCACACCTGTAGACATAGACCGTACTGTTTCCGTATTCATCAATGACGTGACATCGAATTTCTCAACCCAAGGCGACGAATCGATTGAGGCGAATGAAGTCATTATTGGAGGGTCGACACTTACCGTATCAGTCGACCATGGATATGCGACCAGTGGACTTCGGCCATTGTCGAACAACATCAAGGTACGAGTCAATGTCGACATTGCTGGAGAAACACCTGGGGATGTGAACCAACCAATCGCTTGGTACAATACTTCAACAGCGTATGTTAATCTCAATAGTAATCAACAAACTGAATTCTTAACTACGCTTCCTTCCAACATATCAGGAACTGCTTACATAACAATAGATGCGCAAACAATTGATGCTATCACCCTGCAAACGGATTCACAAATATCCACATTCACCTTGGATTCCTTTGCTCCAATTCTTGCAACAACATCACCGATTTCCAATTCATATCTTAACATTGAAAACAATCGTAGCGTCGAAATGAACGTATTCGACATCGCTGGATTTGGCGAAGATGCAATTCAAACATGGGTATGGATGAAAGGCATCCATGATTCGAACTCGAATGGTGTTTCAGAACCAAGTGAGCGAATCAATGTTCCAAACGAGGTCATCAACATAGGAACTGCATGGCAAATTACTTTCAACATCAATGAATCAGGAAACCAAGAAGGAGATGCGATTCAAATCTATCTCGAAGGCACAGATAAAGATGGACGTTTAATCGAAGCAGACGGCACTGATCAGGGCCATCTGTACTGGACCAGCCGTTTACCAACCAAGGCTGAAATCGTATCAGTTGAAGAAAGATATCCAACACAAAGCGGTATTCCACAACTTCTTCAACCAACAAAATATGCAGGATGGGATGTCGTTATTCGAGATGGAAACGGATTAAGTGATTTGAATACTGTTCGTCTTTCACTTGGAGGTGATGATGACCTTGGCATCCTCTTTAGAATGAATGAAGGCTGTTCAGCTATTGATTCAAGGCTAACGATTACTGATGCATGTATCGGTACAATCATCGGAGATGAACTCCACATCCAATTCGACTTCGAGGTCATGTGGGATCTTACTTCCAACGGAGTAAATATTGGGCTCATTGAAATTCGAACCTATGACACGGATGGATTCATGTTCCATAACGAGAACTTAGCTTGGACATTTGACAGAAGTATTGATGTTGCTGTTAATTCTATAAAGGACATAACAGGGAAGGCAACAACAGAATTAATCACCTCAGATTCCATACTTGTCGCCAATGATCTTATTGAGATTCAAGGGACGGCTTATCATTCCAATACAAACGAACCATACTCTGGTTCAATCGCTTTGCGATGGGATGGGATGTTCCAGATTTCATCATGGACTGGTGGACAATCAATTCAGGTTGAAAATGGAGTCTTTACAACAACCTTCCAAGTTCCTGAGTCAAGCGGAACAATCTATGATGCTAAACTCGAATTGTGGGATCCTATTGAAATTGATAAATTCCTAACAACTGATTTACCAGATATCACAATTGATGCTGATGCCCCACTGCTACTTGATACAACACTCAATCCTGTTTCTCGATACCATCTCAACAATGTTGAAATCGGTGCCAATATCGAGGAGCCCCAACTTTGGTCTGGAAACTTAACTGTAACATGCCAGATACGTTCAACCACAATAAATTGGGAACCCGTGGCCATGATTCGTCAATCAATCAGTGTTTTCGATGGGCGTACTCTGTTCTCCTTCGGATTTAATTTCTCAGAATCAGGACAACCTGCAGAACTTGGTTCTCAAGCCACATTAAATTGCTGGGCAACTGGTTCCGATGATGCTGGTTGGCAGTTGATTGCCCAGAGTTCAAATTCTGAAGAGACCCCTTGGATTTCACTCCCACTCACTTCAGAAGGCCCAGATTTACAGATTACGAAAGTATCCTTCGATTCAGATTTCATCGAGGGAGATGACGTAACTGCCACAATTCAATTGTTCAATTCAGGTGAGAGAATTACAGAATCGTTCAATGTCAGTGTCTTCATAACCCGTGGAGATACCACTGAACTTGTGGCTTTGAAACAATTCGATGGTCTCGATACCTCTGAATCGACAAACATGCGTGCTAAATTCACGACTCCAAAATCAAATTGGAATCTTGAAGTGATTATTGACTCCAGCGGATCGATTGCAGAGTTGAATGAAGAAAATAATATTTGGAATAAAGACTATTCTTCAACTGAAGAGGGTCTTTCCTCTCTTGTCATTGCAGGGACTGCTTCTGGAGTATTTGTAATCATACTTGGAATCGTTTTACTCCTTAATCAAAGAAGAAAAACCACGACTCAGGAAGAGATTCATGAGGAGGAACTTCCAGAAGAACGACAAGAAAAGAAAAAGGGTCCATCGAACGTTACTTCTTCCCAAAGTGGATCATCGAGTAAGAAAGGTCCACCTCCTGCAAAGAAGAAGGTACCAGAGATTTCGACTCAAACGCCAGCTGAAATTGCTGCAGCCTCTTTTGCTGCTCTCGATACTCTTTCTGTGAATGAAGTACAGACGCCAGAAAGAGTCGCCACATGGAATGACCTACCAAGTGGAGGAGAGTACGATTATACTGCAGATGGAACATTCTATGATGGAGTTGAATGTGGTCGTTGGAAACTCTTAGAAGATGGTCAATTCGAGAAAGTCGAATAGTGGTGAAAGAGATGAGTTCTGAAAACGAAGACATCAAACGGGTTCTCGCCCTTTGTTTCCGTGGGGAAGATACACTCGATGCCCTCGACTTGGAACGAATGCTTTCCTTCGACATGGGATGGCTTACACCAGATCAAGCCACAGAAGCAGTCCAAGCCTTGATTCGCACAGGTTGGTTGACAGGAGAGGAGGAAAAACTCTCACCGATCGATCAGTTCCAGGATTCAGTCACACCACTTGGTTGGCATCCTCGGCCTGAGCATCTTTACAAACCGACAACTTACACGAAAGACTCGATTGATACTTCAACGATTGAACAAACGCCAGCTAAGGTTCCAAAGGTCGAACAAAAGAAATCGATTCCAAATTTACAGACTGCTGATGATGATCCTCGGTCTCGAACAACAAAGCGATTATTGAAATTCATAGCACGCTCATCTGGACTTGCTGCAGAAGAAGTTCAAAGAAGAGCCGCAAGAAAACAGCGAGCATTACAGCATGTTACTGCTTGGATGGCACTTGCGTTGGTCGCACGAGAGCAGGGTTTGGAAATGAACAGTGTCATCGAAGCCCTATCGTAATCACGAATTGGATTCTTCAGCAGCTTCTTGTGAACGTGCTGCAAGTTCGAGTAGAACTGGCAGAAGAACCAGCGCAAGAACCAGTGAGAAGAAGACAGTTACAGCGGTAATCAATCCGAAGTCCTGAATAACTGGCATTGGAGATAGAAGCAGAACAATGAATCCTGCAGCAGTCGTTGCAGCAGAGAGCATCAACGCAACCCCTGTTGTTTCTAAGGAAGTCTTGAGGGCTGCCCAGTGATCATCTTGACGCTTGAGTTCCCATTCAATACGACGCCACATGTGTATCGTGTAATCAATACCAATTCCAAGAGTGAGAGCAGTGACCAGAACAGTCAGAACGTTCCATTTCAAGCCGAGAACGGCCATGGAACCAACAACCCACAGAGAAGCCATACCAACCGGTAAAAGAACAATCAGAGCAGGAAGAACTCGTCTAGTAAGCAGAAGTAAGACAATGAACGATACAACAAGTGAAATTGCTGTTGATTTAAGTTGAGAAGAGGACAATCCTTCCAGGACTTGCTGGAGTATAACCAAGTCTCCTGTAACGTGAATAACTGCATGATCTTTGAGCGATTCTCTGAGTTGGCCTTCATCAGAAGTGGAACCAAACATCGATTCAAATTCAGAAACAACCCGTTTCGATTCATCTGAGGTGGTTGCTTCTACTCTGACTTCTGTTCGAAGATGAGCAATGTTTGTTCCATCAAGATGAACTGTAGCATTGACACGATCGCTCCATGTCTTTCCTGAGACCGGATCTGCAAGTGTGTAGTTTAATTGTAATTCCTTGAATACGGTGCCTAAGTCGACAGTTACTCCACTCTTTTCGTAAACTATTCCTTTAATCACTTCGAGTCCGTGTAAATCCCCAAAGGATTCATTTCTCATGATTGAATCTCGAAGGACAACATAGGGACCCTCATAGGAAGGTGACGGGATTCGTTCACTGTTACCCACTACATCATCATTGGATTCGAGTTTCGAGTGGAGATTACCTAACTGGTCAAGTAAAACCGCATCATCTGGGATAACACCGCCATCTACAGGTTCCATAAGCACATAGACATATTTCCACCCAGCACTGTCATAATTTTCGTTGATATCATCCCGAACAGACATAATTTCCATCTCTTCATTGACAAAGTCTGAAAGATCAAAATCAGTCTCAAGTTGCATTGCTCCAACAACGGATGCACCAGAGATTGCAATTGCAACCAATAAGATTGCAACTTGCTGCTTTTTGTGAAGTTGGAGAAGAGGTTTTGTTAAATTTGTTAACCGAAGCGGTCGTATGGTTTTTGATTCCCTACCGTTATCGAATACGACGTGAAGGGCACCGATGAGGAGAGTTGATGAGAGGAATGCACAGATGACACCAAACGCCAATGCAATACCGAATGTAGCCAAAGGAGGAAGTGGTGAAATGATGTTTGATAAGAAGGCTGCAACTGTTGTAACAACTGCAAGTGTCAAGGGAACACTCAGTTTACCACATGCTCTCATCCAAGCCTCTGCTGTGTCTTCGACCTTTTCTTTAATGTCAGAGAGAGCACGTTGCAAATGAATTGCATAGTCGATTCCGAGTCCAAGTACCAGTGGGGCTACAGCGACCTCTAAGGCAGTGAAATTCATCCCGAAGAGATTCATAGTCCCATACGTCCAAACAAGAGCGACATTGAGACTAAGGAATGGGAACAGCACACCCTTCACGTTTCTGAACGCCAAAAACAGAAGAATAACGACAACCAGAGTTGCAAAAATAATGAGTAATGCAAGATTATCAAAAGTCCCTTTGTCAATGTCATACGACATGAGATCTAAGGATGCTGCAGTATAGGTCATATTGGATGAAGTACTAATTTCAGAGAGAGCAATACGAATATTATTTTGAACTTCACGTCGTTCATCCTCTGGCATTTCAGGATCAATTTCTAAAACCCACGCAGTCGATGCTGCTGTTGGAACTGCATCGCCTTCACCGCTTGAAAGATAGTTGCATGTTGCAGATATATCGCGGTTTTTATTCACCAAAGCTGAGCCAACAAAATTTATTGTGCTAAGTAAAGCATCGTCCCGATTGAGTTCACATTTTGTATCCTCATCAACAATCGCATCAACCAACTCAGCCCAGTTATCATAATCTGAAAGAGTCGTATTCGGAGATTGTTCATCGAGAGCTATCTGAATCATACCTGGAGAGGTTGTCCATGATTCAACAGCTTGGATGTTAATGCGTTCATCTGCTTGGAGCACTCCCAAATCGGTTTTCATATCCTTGAGCGAGTCAATGCTAAGGACGTTACCATCGTTGCTTCTTGTAACGTGAATAAATAGTGGTCTGGATTCGTCTGGAAAGTGTTCATGGATTCTCTCATGAGCATCGTTTGAATCTGAACTCGGAGCAAAGTCGTTAAGATCAGTCCTAAATTCTGGTGGAGATGTAACCAAATGCAGGCCTAGTCCAACGGTAAGGAGAGCCGAAACGATGAGAATTGGCAATGCTGATTTCTTGAATGTATCAGAAAATGTTGCCAATTGGTCCTCATAGGAAGAGGTGTCCATGAATCATCCGAAACTGTTTCGGTGTTTAAGCAACAGGGTTCCACGAACATCTATGAAGGTCAATTTTACTTCTCTCGACAACGGGAAGGTTCAAAACACCAGTTCAGGTCGGTTGGTCGATAGCATGCCAGTTAAAGTTCTCATCAAAGAAAAAAATGAACTCCGACTCCGCATTACAGGCGAATCGCATACCGCTTTGCAAATGCTCCGTGATCGTTTGAACAATCACAAGTCAGTAGAGTATGCCAACTACTTCCCAGGTCACCCTGAACTCGATTCACCAGAATTTTACATTCGCACCACTGGAAAGGCAAAGCCACAAGATGTCCTCGATGAAATCGTTGGAAGCCTCTCCTCTGAATTTGACAGCCTCGCACTCTGAGGTGTACCTCTTTGCAGCCAACGGATACTTTGGCTGAAGCCATTGGATTAGTCGGTTATGCAACTGATGATACCGGCATTGGCGGCGTCCTAAAATCCAGAGTCGCAGACTTTCGTGTCGATGAAATCGCTACGAAGATCACATTGAATCCAAAAGGCCGATTTACGGTTGCTAAAGTCACACTCACCAACTGGGAAACAAACAGGTTCTGCAATAATTTATCCAAGAAACTTGGAATATCTCGCAACCGTATATTCTTTGCAGGAACCAAAGACAAGCGAGCAGTCACCTCTCAACTCTTTGTTATCGATGCACCTCAATTTAAGGTCGAAGATGTTGAAATCAATGATGTCGTCATCGAAGTACTCGGACGCACACATCAGAAAATTGGATTCGGAAACCATCGAGGTAACCGATTCACCATTGTTGCTCGAGGTTGTGCCCATCCAGACGGTTCTCCAATGACTGAAGATGAAGCCATGGAAGAAGTTGAGACAATCAAATCCAATATGGTGCAAATGCTTGGCGAAGGAAGAGCTCCAAACTGGATTGGACCACAACGATTTGGAAGTGGTAGAGCCGTCACTGCAGAAGTCGGAGCACGTGTTATTCAAGAACGATGGGAAGATGCAGCACTCACCTATATTGCCAAAGAAGGAGCGGATGAGAAAGATACTGTCGCTGCATTCCGAGCCCATGTACGAGAACATGGTATCACTGAGGAAGGCCTAGCTCTCGCTCCAGACTGGCTAGGATTTGAACGACGAATGGTCGAACATTTACTCAAGAATCCTGAAGACTTCATCGGAGCATTTAGGAAACTTCCGAACAATCTCCAACTCATGACAGTTCATGCATTACAATCTGTAGTGTTCAACCGATCTCTCAAGAAGCGTTTAGAAAACGGATTGAGCATCACAACACCCGTAACAGGAGATTTAGTTGGAAGACTCGATGAAAAAGGACAACTCGCTGTAAGCAGTTGTGTTACTGTTGAGGACCGAACAGCACCTCGTATTGGAAGAAACTGTGATCTAGGCAGACTTACTGTAACAGGTCCACTTCCTGGACGGGACATACGCACATGTGAAGGGAAACCTGGAGAATTTGAACAATCCGTTCTCGAGGAAATGGATCTTGCTGACACATCATGGATGGTTGAAGCGATTCCACGCTTGACCACGTCAGGAACACGCCGTTCATTGACAACAAACTTTTCTGACTTTTCAGTCGAAGTAACACCGAAGGCTGCTGAAGAAACTCTCGGTGAACGCTGGAACCAAGGTCCTGGTGAAAATAGTCGATGGCATCCAGAAGGAGCCTGTTTGAAATTTAGATTTACACTTCCGAGCGGATCGTATGCTACGATTCTTCTCAGAGAATATATGAGAGGACCTTTGAATCAACTTTGATTCAAAGAAGACCCATCGAGATAACTTCGATTTCGCCAACACCGGAAATGCTTGACATCTTTTCTTCGAAAGCATCAGCAAGTCCTTCTCCGTCGTTCATAACGACGTGAACTTGTACGAATTTTAGTCCGAAAGCAAGAGGCTTGATTTCGACGAGTTGAACGTTGTAAGTATCGTCTCCGAGTCCTTGAACGGTTGAAGCGATCATCGATGTATCTACATCTTCCATTTCAGCATCAGGATTTACTTTGTATGTCATTGCTACCATGCCCATGTTCTCACCTCAGGGTCCAACGAAGCCGCAGTTTGAGCAAGTGTAAGAGACGCCTTGGTCACGGCATCGTGGGCTTCTTCCAATGGAATTGCCGCAGTTAGGACATGGGAAGGCTGTTGAGCCAACTTCTGTCAATGGTATGCCGGATGATGTGCAATTCTTTGCTCTCTCTGTCATATTAGTGCCTCAGTTGTAGTTTGCCCACGACCTCCCCTTCTTTATGGTTGCGTGCGAAACGTAAGCCTTGATTTGCGACCAACGCTTAACCAAAGGCTCCCATCTTTTTGGTAACACCATACGTTGTGAATCCGAATAAATTGACCTCTGGCTGCATCAATAGCATCTTGACCCCACAATTTTACCCGGACCCAACCACTGCAATCAGAGAGAACAACGTGGCGTACTGCCATTGGTTCCTTCTCGACCAGAGCCATCGTTAATGGATAACAACGAATCAGTTCACCGCTGAGAGAATCGATGTAACGTTTTGATTGAAGATCATGGACGATTGTTGGAGCCATGCATCGAACAGACACATTAACGATTATTACTCTTCAGATGAATCTTTCTTTCGACGAACTGTAAATTTGGTTTTGGTTGCAACAACATCATCATCGATTTCATCGCCACCTAGAATTTTGTTGACTTCTGTTTCATAATCGACGAGAACAGATCCTGATTCAGTCTTCCAAGGAATATAATTACGACAAATGAGATACACTTCGGATGAAGAATTTCGAGAAGCTTCAGGCGAATAACGACGAACTGTTGAGAAATGGGGTTTAACTGCATTAATCAATTCTTCAACACCGACACCTTGGAACAACTTGGTAACAAAAGAACCACCATTGCAGAGTAATGGTAAAGCAAAATCGAACACCTTTGCAACAAGCGTCATCGCTACTGCTTGGTCGATGTTCCATTTGCCAGTGATATCAGGAGAGATATCCGATACCACTGAATTGACCTTGCGTCGTTTTAGTTCAGTAACAATACGTTCTTGAGTCAATGGATCAGTAATGTCTCCCACCAACATCAAAGCGCCATCAACGGGTTGACATGGTTCAAGATCAATTCCTATGACCATTCCAGAAGAACCGACTTCTTCTACTGCGACTTGTGCCCAACCACCAGGGTGGCATCCAACATCAAGAATGACATCCCCTTGACGCATTAATTCAAATCGTGTTTGGATTTGCTTTAGTTTGAAAGCCGAACGAGCACGATACCCGCTTGCCTTGGCTTGTTTACGCCAAGAATCACGCTTGTGATTTTCAATCCAGTGGTCTGCCATTGCAATCCCCTAAACCGAATGCTGGAACTCATGAACATAACACCTTCCCATTATTCATGGTCAAAACGATGAGATGAAGGAGGACAAGTACGTCGCCAAGACATGAGCGGAGTTCGAAAGGCACTGTTCTTGACAATCCTTCTCGCCCTTATCCCTCCCGCAGATGCTATTCGTATCAATCCTGACTCATGGGAGAATTCTGCAGTTGTAAAAGGAGGCTTCACCATCCTTGTTGAAGAATATACGGCGACTTGGTGCGAAAGTTGTGCTCAAATCGATGAGGATTTAGAAATCATTACCGATGATCATGGGAGTCGAATCTCGATGGTTTCTTACCATCCGAGTGATGGAGTCGACGCCTTTCAACCACCTGCTGCAGAACACCGACTCGAACGATTAAAGATACAACATCCCGACCTTGCTGGAACACCTTCGTTCCTTGTCCATAACGGACTGGTACGAGAAGGAGTTGAATCATGGCCAGATGTTCAAAGTGATATCTTGAAGGAAGAATCAAGTCAGCGTGGCTTCACAGAACTGATGGTTACGGCAGAAACAAACGAAACAGAACTCACAGTTACCGTCTTTCCTCCTTTCCATGGATTAGATCACAACAACACTCAGATTAGCATCCTCTTTTTGGAGCACAACAAAGAAGTTGCAGATGAGTTCATCAATCCAGGTACTGATTCCAGAGACAGAGTCCTTGTTGGACTTGCAGAGTTCCCAAAGATTGGCAATCCAGTTTCAATTGATGCGACCATTGTTGCTCCATTTGTAGCGAGTTATCCAATCGAATCAATGGACCAGTGGAGTGTTATTGTAGTCCATGAGTATACAACTGAGGCGTTGGCAAACAAGACCATAACCGATTCTAAACCATTGGGAGTTGTAGAGATTAGTCTCAAAGATCCCCACAGAGAAGATTCGGCAGAGCTTCCGCTTATCCTCCCAATTATCATCTTTGTAGCCATAGGAACGCTAGGACTCATTTCTTCAGGAAAGAAGAAAAAGGTAAAAGAAGAGGAATAAATGTATCAAAAGAGTTCTCTTTACCGGTAATTTATACCGGAATGTGGAAGTTGTTTATGCAAAACACCCATTCATTGATAAGGTATTGTGACAATATAGTATCATGGAAGAAACATTTGAGGCAAACACCCGTGATGACCATGTTAAGGAATGGATGGTGGAATTCATTGCAGTAGTTAACGATACAACGAACCAACATCTTTCAGTTCTCTATGGAACAGACAAAGAAGATGTCCAGAGGGCTTTATTGCATGAATTGAAAAGAATCTACACTGATACCGATCGAATCGATGTAACCATCGTTCGGCTTGAAGAATGCAAATCTGAGGAAGGGCCCATCTTTGAAGGACTCTTTATCCCTTAAGCTCGTTCTCGATAACTGATGATAATGTCTTGATTGTTAAGGAGAATGTAGTTGTCAAACGAATCAACTTCTTCGAGTGTACCGTTGACATCACGATTGAACATAACAAGTTCGTGCGTTGAATTGACCCTGTAGTCAAAGATACCATTTTCATCGAAGTGTTGACCCCAAATATCGAAAAAGACGCCGAGTTCTACATCATCTTCAGTTTGCATTTCCAAGTGGAGTTTACCATCTGAAGAATGTGTGTGGACTACGTGCATGTTCGCCCCCGATTCATTGCATGCGTTGCTATTTACTCCAACATTCTCGGGTACTGTAACAAATTGTTCTTCAATTTGAATCGTGAGATACATGTGATCATGACGTGTGAGATCTCCATGAGAGATGCATGTGGAAGCAAGAGGGTGAATCTCATCAAGAGAATTACTCTGGCTGAGTTTTTCATCAGTATCAATAACTGAAGTTTGGCTCGATTCATCATCTCCAGAGAGAATATAGCCGCCCTGATAGGCCACAATAAGAAGACCGATCACCGCAATAACAGCGATTGAGGCATCTCTATTCAGAAGTTCACTTCCTGGTATTCTTTAGTTCGGGAGCCCATTCATCTGATTCGTACATTCTAAGCAAGACGAAGAAGGAAACCATTGCAATAATATTAGCAATATGAGCAGTTGTACAGAATGGACAAATCAAACCCTCTTTTATCTCATAACTTACCAAGAGTCCGATTACTGGAAGTCCAGCAATTGTCGCTCCTAGACCTGCTTTGAGGAAGGTTGGTGTAGCAAAAGCGAGTGGTTCCTTAGCGACTGTAATAACAATCCAAAGAAGAACACAGAAAGCCACCATTCCAAGAAGGCCCCATGGTTGATTGATGAAGGGAACAGTATTGTATTCAGGATTTCCGATAAGACCGTCACAGTTGAGAATTGAATTTCCCGAACAAACACTTGTGCCTTCGCTAAGTTTGTTGTGCATCCATAGGGTATGTGCTGATACTGTGAACCCGCCAGTGCAAACCAACATCAAACCTGCAAGCATTCGACCACGCTTGGTTGATGTTGAAGGCCATTTATTGGCGAGAAATCCTCCCACTGATTCACCCAATGGCGTCATTAGAATGACTCCAAAGAGGATAATAGCAGCGTGGAATGAGAGAATGGCGTATTCGTTCATTGTGTTCCACCTCCGTATTTCATTGTGAGTTGCTCAATGGCTTCATTAAGTTCAATGTAATTATCTCCGGTATAATCTGTCAGCGAGAATACTTCTTCGCTTACAGCATCCCAACCAATAGAGTTGGAAGCCTGACCAGAATTCCAAGCTACGATCCCATCAGGTTGCACGAGGAAGTATGACGGTGTGGCTCCGACACCCCAATCGCCAGCAATATCGACGTCTAAATCATCAACATAAGCGAACGTATGTTCGTAGGAATCTCTGAATTCCTTAATCTCAGCACGAGATGAGTCAGCAACGAATTCTACAGCGACTGCAATGAAAATTACTTCAGGACCGGTCCAAACCGATGAGGAGTATTGCTCAGCCCAGTTTCCAACGTCTTCTGCACTTTTCTTACAATAACCACAGTCTGTATCTAAAAATTCAACGGCTATCCAAGGAGCATCACCCGTTGAATTCGGACTCCATTCAGGCGTTAAGAGGTCATCAAAAACAAAAGTCTCCCAACCATTTCCGTTGTAAGCTTGCGCTGTAAAAATTGGAGCTCGCTCTCCAGGTTGTGTACCTGTGGCGATTGGATTTGATGTGAACGCTACGATAAGAAGTCCTACGAAGAACAGAGATATCACGATAATAGCGGCGTCACCACGGGCACTGGCTTCTTCGGAACGATATAGATTATTCATCATCTCACTGTTTAACTCCACGCAATCCTTGCAAATAAGGGCGATGGTTTTCTGCAGTGGACACAATTCAATTATCGAGACCAATTTCTTGAATCAAAACGCGAGCGGTATGACGTACTGCCTCTTCACTGTTGAATTTTACATTGAAACCAGATGCAATCATTTTGTCGATAGCGAGCATAGCCCGAGGAACATCTCCTGCCCAGCCTCGAGAACCTCCTGTATAGGTGATTTCAGCACTCGAATAACCCGTTTCTTCAACAACAATTTCGGCAATACGTCGAACACTGCACGTATCATGGCTGCCCAAATTGAAAAGATTGAGCGATTCCTTTTGGTTTTCCATCACGTGAAGAATACCATCGACACAGTCTCCAACTTCCATGTAAGATTTTTCTTGTCGCCCATCTCCAAGTACTTCGAGTTCAGCAGGATTTTTCTTGAGTTTATGGATGAAATCAAAGATTACACCATGCGTTCCACGATCACCGATAATGTTTGCAAATCTGAAAATATAACCTTGTAGACCAAACGTTCCAACCCAACTGCTGATGAGTGATTCCCCTGCATTTTTGCTTGCTCCATACAATGAAATTGGTAAACATGGGCCATGGTTTTCTGGTGTTGGCATTGGTGCATTATCGCCATAGACCACGGATGAAGATGCAAACATGATTGTTGGTACACTATGCACTCGCATAGATTCAACAACGTTGTAGGTTGCAAGGGTACCTTGTTTGAGATCAGTATCTGTGACTTGCGTACCTAAGCGAATGTCTGGATTGGCAGCAAAATGGAACACAACATCAACACCTTCGAAGTACGGAGACATTGCATCATAATCAGTAATATCAACGCGATGAAGTGTTACTTGGCTGGAATGATGAGAAAGAAATTGTTCTTTGCCACTTGATACATTATCGAGGACAATAACTTCATCTCCACGCTTAACCAAACGGTCAATCAAATGTGAACCAATAAATCCAGCACCGCCAGTGACTAAACTTCGCATGATTTTGCGTAGTCATACTCTATGTCAAAGTTTGCTATTGCATCCAAGCAAGGTTTTCTATGCTATGTCGGATAAGAAAGAACTCATGCGAGTCGGCCTGATTTTGGTTTTCCTCCTCGTATCAGGCCCACTTTCACTCGTTCACGCTGAAGTTCAAGAGGAGGTTTTGGAGTGTCAACCTTCAGAACTTTCTTTTGGAGTAAACAATGCTTTTCTAAGAGCGATGACGGATGAGTCATCGCAACCGAGTGAAACATGGCTGTTGTATATGCCAGCAATGTGTGGGCAATCAGAAACCGCTTTGAGAGAGATTCTGCCATTCCAAATCGAGACAATTGAGCAACCCATACAAATCCAAGGTTCATTTATCATCGACATTACTCAATCCAGCGATCTTCGAGACCAACTCAACTCAATTGATATCGTTGAACGGTGGTCAGTCATACAAGAACATACGAACATACCACGATTTATTCCAAACGATCCTTCGTTCTCATCACAGTGGCATCTGCTCAATACCGGACAAGGATCGGGTACTACAGGCGAAGATGCTAATGTAACAGGCGCTTGGAACAGCGTTACTGGCAATGGCGTACTCATCTCGATTGTCGATGATGGTGTTGACCACCAACACAGTGACCTCTCACCGAATTACCTTACGTCAATTGACTACGATTACTGTGGAAATGATGGTGACCCTACCCCCACCTCCGATGATGGTCACGGCACAGCCGCCGCAGGGGTTGCAGCTGCAAAAGGAAACGATAACAACGGTGTGGCGGGGGCTGCTCTCGACGCAGATCTTATTGGTCTGCGTTTGATTGCTTGCTCAAATACAGACCAAGACGAAGCAGATGCGATTGGACACAGAAGAGACATCGTTGGAATTTCCTCAAACTCGTGGGGACCAAGTGACAACGGTCGAACTCTCAAAGGCCCTGAACCACTGTTACAAGCTTCTCTCGAAGACAATGTCTACCTTGGCAGAGGCGGCTTAGGAACCATCACTACACTCGCTGGTGGTAACGGGCGATCAAGCGGTGATAACTCAAATTACGATGGATACGCAAATACTCGTTTTACGATAGGAGTTGCTGCAATAGCAGACTCAGGAGTTCAATCATACTACAGCGAGGATGGAGCAAATATTCTGGTTGCGGCTCATTCAAACGGTGGCTCACAGGGAATTACGACAACAGACATACGAGGTTCTGGAGGGTATACCTCATCAGATATTTACAATAATTTTGGAGGCACAAGCAGCGCTACGCCTCTTACATCAGGCGTTATCGCTCTCATGCTTGATGCGAATCCAGGGTTGACGTACCGTGATGTCCAGCACGTTTTGGTCCACAGTGCTCGAACAAACCATGCTTCTGATGTCGATTGGAAAATCAATGGAGCAGGTCATGACTTCAATCACAAATACGGCCACGGCGCTCTTGATGCTGGCCTTGCAGTTCATATCGCAGCCAATTGGACAAATGTAGGTCCTGAACTAAACTGGACCAGTGGTGAACAATCAATCTCACAATCGATTCCAGACAATACTGCCAATGGATTATCCGATACAGTCGTTGTTGATGCTGGATTATTGGTTGAAACGGTGGAAGTACGATTCGATGCAGATCACACTTATCGAGGGGATATCGAAGTTACGCTAACCTCACCTGATGGAACTATCTCACGACTAGCTGAAGTACATAATGACAATAATAACAATTTCAATGAATGGGTCTTTTCTTCTGTATTACACTGGGATGAATCCTCTGATGGAACATGGACAATCGAAGTAAATGACAACCAAAATGGGGGAACTGGGACATGGAACCATTGGGAACTTCTTATTCATGGAGCAGAGGAAGTCATCGATACGGATAACGATGGATTGCCAGATGAGGATGAAACGAACATACACAATACTGATCCACTTGATTCTGACACCGATAACGATAACCTCCCAGATGGTTTTGAAATATTCAATTCGTCCACCAACCCAACAGATGATGATACCGATGACGATTTACTCCTCGATGGTCAAGAAGTTCTGATTTACCTTACCAATCCGTTGCAAGATGATACCGACTCAGATGGTTTGAATGACGGAACAGAAGTACTCGTTACAAACAGTAATCCTCTCGTCTATGACATCGATGAAGATTCAGACGGATGGTATTGGTTCCAAGATTGTGATGATACCAATCCACTGATTAAGCCGATGATAACTGAATTATTGGATGGTGTCGACAATAATTGCATCAATGGTATTGACGAAGGATTTGCACAACTTGACTCTGATAATGACCGGCTTAGTGACTGGGCAGAATTCCACGTTCAGAATACAGATTGGTTGGATGCTGACTCAGATGACGATGGCCTTGAAGATGGAGATGAAGTTCAAATCTACTTCTCCGATCCGACAACATATGATCCTGATGATGATCTTGATGGATATTATTGGTTCCAAGATTGTGATGATGAAAATCCAGATCGTAATCCTGGCCTTGATGAATGGCTCAATGGAATCGATGATGATTGCGATGAATCCGTTGATGAAGATTTCATTGGCTTAGATCGAGACAGAGACGGTTTGCTCGATCTCGATGAATTTAGCATCTATGGAACAGATTGGTTGGATGCCGACACAGACAATGATGGCCTGCAAGATGGGTATGAATTCTTCATCAATACAAACCCGTTATTTGCAGACTTAGACAATGATGGAGATGGTGTTCGATGGTTCAATGATTGCAACGATAATGATTCAAGCATCAGTCCATTCAAAGAAGAATTGCGTAATGGAATCGATGATAATTGCAACAACGAAATTGATGAAGGCATACTGCCACTGGCTCCTGAAATTCTTGTCGTATCCATCTCAGATTCAGAGCAAACTGTCAATAAACCAATTCAGATCATAACATATGCGAATCAGGACACTCTAGAACTTCTTTATGAATTCGAGCCCGGTTTGTCCATTGAAATCCAACAAAACAAGGCGATTGTTAATTCCATTAATCCTGGAACATATGGAGGGAGTGTATGTGCAATTGCAGATTCAACTATCGATTGTCAACAATTCGATTTCACGTTTGTTGAAGCAAAAGAGAGTGTTGTTGAACCAGTTGCAAAAGAAGATTCCAAACAAAGTGCGACATATGCAAGCCAAGTTTCACAACATTTCATGCTTATTGGGATAGGAATCATCATCGTTCTTGGTGTCGTTGGTATCGGATGGAAGAGGGAAAAGACTGTTGAAACATGGCAACCAATTCAATCTGAATTACGAGGAAATGTTCCAAGTGCTCCCGATCTCAGCCTCTTAACCAATGGCTTTGATAACCGTTGAAGTTGTTCGTTCACATTACCTCACTAAGTGAGTGGATGTGTTGAAAATGAGCAAGACAAAGAAAGAAACGAAGCCCGACGAAGAAAGCCGAACCCTATTGGTTGGATATGCCCGCCGCAGTAATGCAGGTGGAGCGATCAAATTATCCATCAATACTGCAACGTTCGCAGATTGTGAAACCTATGAGACAAGTGACGGGGAATCCTATGTTCCTCTCGTTTTGTCCATGGCAGCTCTGCAAAGAGTGATTGCTGGAGAACGAGCAGTCACCACCGTTTCTCAACTCCTCGATTAGAGTGAAAAACGCTTGTAGTAATCATGTTCATTGATGGACATGAAGCCGGATGATGCAGAGTTCAGGCTCTGCATCACCCTTTTCCTTCAAAAAAACCTAAAAACACGATTATGACTATATATACTGTATTGGCGAGGACTTGTTAATGGGCAAGGATGACTCGGCCTCTCGCATCATTGCGGGCATGCCGATGTACAACGAGGAAGAGACCATTGGTACTGTCGTAACCATGGCTCTTCGACACGTGGATGAAGTCATCTGTATCGATGATGGATCTTCTGATTCTAGTGCCCGTATTGCTGAAGCCTGTGGAGCAACTGTCATTCGCCATCGAAGCAACCAAGGATACGGATCTGCCCTGAAAACGCTCTTCCAGACAACAAATACACGGGATGCAGATGTCCTTGTTGTCCTTGATTCAGATGGCCAACACGATACTTCAGACATTCCAAAATTGATTCAACCAATTCTTGATGGAGAGGCTGACTTCACGATAGGATCGAGATTCGTCGAAGGTGGTGAAGGAAATTCAATGCCTGCATATCGACGTCTGGGAATCAAAGTCATAACTGCTGCAAGCAATCTAACCAGTGATTTGGGGATTAAAGACACCCAATCTGGTTTCCGAGCCTTCTCACGAACTGCAATCGATCGACTACGGTTTGATGCAGATGGAATGGAATTATCGCTGGAAATGCTCGAAGATGCTAAAGAAAAGCAACTTATCATTCAAGAAGTGCCAACCATCATCCGATATGATGTCCCTAAAGGATCAAACTTTACTGCAGTTTCTCACGGATTCACAGTTTTGACATGGGCCCTGCTCTCATTATCTCAAAAGAAGCCTCTTCTCACACTTGGAATTCCAGGACTTGGTCTCCTTGCCACTGGTGCAGCCATGGGGATGCAAACAGCACAAGGCGTCACAACCCAACTTGATTCAGTTCTTGGCGATGGACTGACCGCAATATGGGTTGGAGTACTTGGATTAGCCTTGATAACAACAGGATTCATTTTGCAAACTGTTCGTGGATTTTTGAGGATTCTCCTAGTTCGTGAATTTGGTCTAGACTGAATACAAATCGTCGGATTGTTCATCAATCAAGCGCGTCTGGTTACATCATGGCAGGTCAACTCTCAGAGATGATTGAGAGTTTCCGTCAGGCGACGGAACCTGTTCGAGAGAAGATGGATTCGTGGAAAGAAAGCATCAATGGATACGCAAGTAAGCGTACGGAACAACTGTACCGTTCAGTTCTAGCATCTCCTGCAATCTTTGTCATGCTCCTCATCATCATCGCTGCATTCCTTGGACAACGAGGTATGAATTTTCAAGACCAAATTGAAGATGATGTCGAGATCTTTCTACCTGATGGAGCAGAATCAACAGACCTCCTTCTCGAAGTCAGAGAAGAATGGTCAACTGATATTGCTGTGATTTACATTCAGACCGACAATGCTCGACTTGGTGGAGGTTTAGGTGACAACATCACTGATGAAAAAATCCTCAAAGAGATAAGTTGGATTGAAGGCGATGATGACAACGTAGGTGCTGGATCATTTACTGGAAGAGGCATGGACCCTGATAAAGAGGATTATGGGGCATTAGATGGCGTTCTATGGATTATTTCACCAGCTCAAATTATGAAAGAAATTAATTCAGCTGATGGACGATTCAACGAATCCATGTGTACTCACGGTGTGAATACTCGACTTCCAATCGACATCGATTGTGATAATTTAGCCGGAGGAGGCAGGTATGCTATTCCAGATCAGAATACGATTGACCAGATTATCGAGAACTCAAGTGGTTCATTTGAGGCACTTATCAAGGACACCAACGATAACGATTTGAGTTTTGATAGTGATGGCGATGGTGACCCAACCAATGACATGGATGGCGATGGAGTTTGGGATACTACAGCCATTATTGTAGGAATGCGTTCAGATGTTCCTGAAATTTGGGAAGGTGATTTTGCACTTCTACTCGATCACTTTCAAGATATTATTGACAGTCGACCGACTGAGTCACAATCAACCGAAATGACTGTCACTGGATTAACAAAAACCTTGGAAGACATCTCAACTGCAATCTACAAAGATCTCATCAAAATGATGCCATATTCTGTTTTAATGACAATCCTCGTCATCTCATTCCTTCACAGATCAGCAAAGGTAGTCATCATCACTGGGACCCCTATTCTTCTTGCCCTCGCAGTTACATTTGGAGCATCAGTGGTCCTGAAATGGACGCTCACTCCAATGATTGTAGCAACGTTTCCAATTTTAATTGGGCTGGGTGTAGACTATGCCCTGCACATGGTGAATCGTATTGAAGAAGTCCGGCGAAAGGAACTTGAACGGATTGTCGATGAAAATGAAAAACGGAGGCGACAAGGAAAAGAACAACTCGTTGAACCTGATTTGTGGGATAAAGAATTCTACATAGAATGCGTAACAAAAATGGCTGGTTCAACAGGAGTTGCTGTCTTTTTGTCGGCCCTAACAACGATTGTTGGCTTCTCGGTATTGATTGCGCCACAAATTGTCAGCATCGCTCCAATCCGCTCTGTCGGTTTAACACTCGTCGTAGGAATCATGTCCACGCTTATGCTCTCCATAGTGCTCGTTCCTGCACTGGCTTGGCTTTTGAAATTCCATAAACGAAGCAATCCAGGAATGTGGAAGAACATAGGAAAAGTACCAGTTCGGTTCTTTGTTGTCATCTTACTCGTAACAGGCAGCGTCACAGCATACGGAGTAGCCAATATGGACGAACTAAACAAACCAATTACTGGTTCGAGTGAAGCTCCAGAAGGTATTGAATCCCTTGATAAGATCGCACAATATTCTGAGCAGTTTGATAGTGGCCAAACCTCCATGTTTGTCTTTGATGCTACGAATCGTCCAAACGATAACGAGACATCAAACATCAGAGATTTACCAGTCATGGATGCTGTAGACCGCCTTGAAGAAAAGATAGATGCCGTTGAGAGCACAAATACGACCAGCATCATCACCTTCCTCAAAGCAGTACCAGTAAGCATACAACTTACAGATGATATCGTCTTCTACGAAGGCTCACTTTGGGATTTATTGCACGATGAGTGTTGGGAAAGTGATGATATCGTCGAGTGTAATATTTGGCTCGGTCTAGAAGCATCAGGGCCAGGAGGGCGTGAAGCCCTTCGCAGAGATATGGTAAATGCAGCCTTTGACACGCTTTCCCTCGAAGTTCGCTCTATGCTCTTGAATCAAGATGAAACAAAGGCGGTTGTCTACGTTGATCAGCCATACATGAATCTCAACATCGCCTCAGGTTTGCGAGATCAAATCGATGATATTTTGACTCAGCCACCTGAACTCAGTCAAACTCGAACATCAAAACTCACCGGTGGATTACCAGTTTCGCTCGATATCAATGAAGGAATTCACGACACTCAATCAAGGACAACGATTCTTACACTGATTATCTTGACCATTGTCTTAGCCATTGTATTCCGTTCTGTCCGCTTAGGTATTATCACAATGATTCCAGTTGCTGTTGTGATTTTATGGCAACCACTTCTCATGCAGAGTGGAGATGTAAACGTCAATATTTTCACTGCGATGATTGGAACCATCGTCTTTGGAATTGGAGTTGATGATGCCATTCACGTGATGCATCGGATACAGGAAGAAGGTGAAAATTCAACAGGTATTGCGCATTCTATAGAAGAGACGGGTCAAACTATCTTCGAAACAACCATTACCACTGTTGCGGGTATATCGGCAGGATTCTTACCAGGCTGGATATTTGGATGGGATGGATTCCCAGGACTTGAGAATTTCTTTATGCTGATGTGCATGTTGATCATCTTCGCTTTCATAACAAGCTCATTCTTGTTGCCAAGTATTTTGGTTGCAGACCATACGAGTCGAGACCTGATTAAAGGACGAGCGACGCTACAAGATGTTCTCAAAGGCGAAGACCCTTGGAGAGATATGACGGGAGATATGACAGTTACAAAGGGTTCAGATCTAAAGCCAGTCGATGCTGTCTTACAATCGAATACTGATTAGACTGAACGTCTCTTAATTGCAACAAACCAAGATGCTCCTATTGCTAAGAGTAAACCAGTTCCTACAAGAATGGATGTTACTGGAAGGCCTTCAGAGGTACTTGCTATTACTTCTGGTTCCTCTTCTACAACCTGCTCAACATCTTGGACAGTGATTTCACCTTGCATACCAACTGCAGCATGAGGTTCACAGACGTAATCATAGACACCAGCTGATTCGTAATCAAAGAAATATTCGTAGTTGAGATCACGAGCAGGTTCACCTGAATCGAAGACTTCGTTCGCTTCAACAGCATTGTGTGGAAGTGCTTGACCACCCCAGACAAATCGAACGCTATCTCCTTCATTGAGTGTAATGGTTGATGGGTTAAATCGTAGATTCGTACTATCGACAGTAATGACCTTGATCTCTCCTTGTTCTTCTTGGATTAGATCAATACTTCCTTGAAGAAAGAAGAAAACAAGTGCTAGGCAAATGACTCTACGCATGATGTTACTTTCAGCACCCATTATATGAACACGTGTTCTAAAATACTGAGTTACCTTTTCAACATTAACTGGTAAAGGTGGAGGGAGTGAGGAGTAAGCCCCTTTTTGTTACCTTACGGCGATTGCATTCAACTTAGCATCCTACCTGTCCC
>ENA-ORDA01000513-ORDA01000513.1-marine-metagenome-genome-assembly--contig:-NODE-513-length-38552-cov-6.566030_pt1 | contig 38552 bp, 36 predicted proteins | sample MGYA00237778_ERZ508506 | MGnify/ENA primary metagenome ERZ508506 (study PRJEB26177, sample SAMN06267891) | marine metagenome | isolation source: Monterey Bay, California, USA | place: Pacific... | reverse complement strand
ATTTTTTTAATCATAATTTGCGCCATGGTTATCCTATATTCTTCATGCAGAAAGGACAATGTAATTGATAATAACCCATCCATTACGCTGAATTTTTCTGCTGATTCAGTAAAATTTTCCAATTTTATATCCATTTGTCGCATAAAACAAGATGTATGCGTAGCAAAATATTGCAATAGAATAACTAGATTGCAATCCAATTTTGTCAGCCAAATACCCGTGTAGCAAAGGAACAAATGCACCACCCACAATCGCCATTACCAATAAGCCAGATCCTTTGCTAGTAAATTTTCCGAGCCCATCAATCGATAAAGTGAAAATATTACTCCACATGATTGAGTTACAAAATCCGATTAAAATAATCGCCCAACCTGCTGTCCAGCCTGTCATTGTGATCCCCGTAATCAAGAATATAATTGCTACAACTGCCATTATAGCTAGCAAAGTTTGTGATTTCATTTTTTGCAAAACAGCCGCTCCAATAAATCTTCCGACCATTAAACCACCCCAATAAAATGATAAATATTTACTCGCTGACTTGCTATCCAAACCTGCAATACTTTCTTCTCCAAGAAAATTCACCATAAAGCTTGCGATCGTAACTTCTGCTCCTACGTACATAAATATTGCTCCTGCTCCTAACAACAAATACGGAAAGTCAAAAATCGAATTTTTATCTTTTACAACAATTTTATTGCTTTCCTTGACTGAATCTAAATCTCTTAAATTCGGTAAAGTGATAAAAGCAAAAATACTAGCTAAAAGAAATAAGGCAATTGCTAAACCAACATAGGGCATCTGAACTGCCTCTGCTTGTTGTTCTTTAGATAGCACTTCAATTCCACTTAAAATTAATACTCCGCCAAAAACTGGTGCGATTACTTTTGCCATAGAATTAACTCCTTGTGCCAAATTTAATCGACTTGCCGCGGTTTCAGGTGGACCTAAAACTGCTACATATGGATTTGCTGCTACTTGTAAAATCGTTACTCCTGTTGCTAAAACAAATAAAGCTCCTAAAAATAGTGGATAATAAACCATCACGGAAGCAGGATAAAATAACAATGCTCCCATGCCCATTAATGTGAGTCCAATTACAATTCCAGTCTTGTATCCATATTTATCTAAAATCACCGAGGCAGGATAGCCCATGATAAAGAATGCACCAAAAAAACAAAACTGAATCAAAGCAGCCTCTGTATATCCGAATTCAAAAAGTTCTTTTACAAAGGGTACTAAAATATCATTAAGGGCAGTTAGAAATGCCCACATAAAAAATAGTGAAACGAGAAAGATAAAAGCAGTTTGATAACTCGTTTTTTTTATCATATCGTGTTATTAATTGATTATCGTTTCTCTTTATTTTTCAAAATATGATAGACCTCTAATTTAGAATTATTACATCCAAATAAAATATAAATACCACTTGAAACCATAACAGGTTGAAGTCCTTTCACATCCAAAGGAATATTAATTCCACTTTTGGACGTAGGCAGAGGCTTCCAATTCCCCATGCCATCTCCTTTAAGAATTAGTCCATTTCCGGCATCATTTCGAGTTGTTTCTATTTCAGAAGTGAATAAATTTCCAGCGAGTAGAACATCCTTATTTCCATCACCATCAAAATCTTTTATCATAAAATCATTGATGCTTGAGATTTGTGCTTTGTTTGGTAATGGTGTCATTTCAAAATTTCCTTGTCCTTTATTTTCAATATAAACACTTGCAAAAGTTTTTGCAGAATAACTTAATGCCTTTTCTAAACTTTCCTCTCCATAAACAGAATTCATATCAGAGTCTGCAAAAATATTATAAGTGGGAAATTTTTCACCGACGAGTGGAATCTGCTGACTTGAACAAGATCGTCCTCGTAAAGGAAACTTCTCGCCAAAATTATAATAACTTAACACGATATCTTTTGAACCATTGTCGTCAAAATCATGGTAATGAACTTCAAATGGTTCAGTTGGTGTTGCTTTGTATTTATAATTTAATCCTAAATTTCCAACGAGATAATCGTCATCTCCATCGTTGTCAATATCTGATTTTTCAAGACTGTACCACCAACCTGTAGAATATGGAATAGTGTTATCGAGCTTTTTAAAGGTACCATTTGTATTTTCAAAAAAAGTTATTGGCATCCACTCACCAACGATGATGAAATCTAAGTCTTTATCATTGTCAAAGTCTGTCCAAATGGCATCTGTCACCATACCTAATTGAATTAAACCTGGCGCATTTTTTTTGGTAATATCTTTTAAAATTCCATTTTCATTTTTTAGTAATCTCGAAACAGTTGGGGAAGGATATGACCAGGGCAAATGTCTTCCACCCACAAGTAAATCTAAATCACCATCTAGATCAAAGTCTGCTGCATAAACACCTCCGCCGCTTTCTCGAAACTTAGCAATTTTGGATTGATCTTTTTTAAAAATTCCATTTTCGTTAAGGTAGATTCGATCTTGATACATTTTATTTTGAGGAGGATAAAAGTTACCTCCACTTACCACATAAAGATCTAAGTCACCATCATTTTCTAAGTCAAATAACAATGCATTTACATCTTCATATTCCGCATCTTTATGAAAGTCATTTGGCATCTTGATTGCCTCAAAATTATTATTTGATTTTTGGATAAAAAACTGACCTAATTGTCCTTTTGCACCACCTATAAATACATCTTCTAGTCCATCACCATTAATATCTCCTTTGGTCAAAGCTGGTCCAAATTGGGACATTTTATGAGGGAGTAAGATTTGTTTTTCGTAATCATCAAAAACGTTTTCTTGGTGTTTGAAAATTGAAAGTTTTGAGTTTTTGACTTTTTCTAATAATGGTTTTACATTTTTGGAATCTATTTTTTCATCTAAAACTACTCTTCTAACTGCTTCTTTTTGAGCTGATTTAAAATACGGACCTACTAAGAAACCAAGCTCAGCAATATCTTCTTCAGACATAGAAGATTTATAAGATTCTTTTATTTCACCAAATAGTTCTGCTCTTTTGTGTTTGTCAGCAATTCCCTGTTTTGCAACATCATAACATTTTTGATAAGCAAAATCATAAACACTTTTCCTTAACTCATCATTATGAGTTTCGTGAGAATATTCTCTTTTAGGACTAGACTTAGAAACTTTAGATGCAATATCTAACTGTAATTGACATTGTTGCTTGATAACTACGTGAGCAGCTTTTATTGCCTCCAACATTTCGCTTTCAGACGCTTCATTCATCTCTCCCTCTACCATAACAATACTATCAAGTGTTCCAGCAATCATCATATCCATATCTGCACTTTTCATTTCTTCAAAAGTTGGATTTATAGAAAACTCACCATTTATTCTTGCAATTCTAACTTCAGAAACAGGACCATTAAATGGTATATCTGAAACAGCTAAACAAGCAGATGCAGCTAAACATGCTAGAGCATCAGGCATATTTTCCTTATCCGAAGACATTAATTGCATCATAACCTGAGTTTCTGCATGATAGTCATCTGGAAATAGAGGTCTTAATGCTCTATCCACTAATCTCATTGTTAATATTTCTTCATCTGAAGGTCTTGCTTCTCTTTTTAAGAAACCACCTGGAAATTTACCTGTTGAAGCAAATTTCTCTCTATAATCTACTGTAAGAGGCATAAAGTCTACACCATCTCTAACATCTATATTAGCAACAGCAGTCGCCAATATCATTGTATCTCCCATTCTTACCACTACAGATCCATCAGCTTGTTTAGCTAACTTACCTGTTTCTATGGAAATCTCTTTTCCATTTGGAAGAGTTATTTTTTCATTTATTATGTTCATTTTTCTATTTTAATTTGCAAAAAAGGACTATCACGCTAGCGCAATAGTCCTTTTCAATACTATTGATTAAGCCTATTACCTTCTAATATTCAATTTTATGATAATGGCTCTATATCTTTCAATATCTTTATCTTTAAGATAATCTAATTGATTTCTTCTTTTACCAACTAATCTAATCAAAGATTTTTGAGTATTAAAGTCTTTTTTATTTAACTTCAAATGATCCGTTAAATGTTTAATTCTATGGGTAAATAAAGCTATTTGTCCCTCTGCAGATCCGGTGTCAGACTCCCCTTTACCGAATTTTTTAAATATTTCTCTTTTTTTATTTGAATCAATATACATGTCAACACTATTTAAGTTATTGTGATGTTAAATCGGCTGCAAATATAATTTATTAAATTGAAAAATTAGCTTTTAGAAGTTAATTATTTAAATACAAATCCTACTCTTACAACGCCAAGCCCTGAAAAAGTAAATTTAGAAATGGATTTATTAGGTATTTTTTCTGTAGTATTCGAAGACGTAACTGAACTTTCATCTATTGTTTGATAACTGCTATTGTTGTAAATAGACTTTACAATTAAACCTCCAAATTCTGTTCCAATATAAATATTAGACTTCAGGAAATAATCTGCACCAAAAAAAACTCTAAGTCCAATATTTCTAAATGGTCTTTTATAATTATAATTAAAGTCAGATACATATGAAATAGAATCAGTTCTAGAGCCGTACTCATCATCCTTTCCAAAGCCAAAAACCCCTTCAAAACCGGAATAAAGTAATGATTTCTCTAATTTTCTTAGTTTTTCAAATCCAAGTGAAAATTGATAAATTGAAGTTATTTTTTCTACGCTTCCAATTCCTGAACCATTTGCCTGGAGAATTTCTTTATAATCTTTACTACTATTAAAATCCATATTTAATCGTAGTGCAAATTTTTCATTCAAATTCATTCTTATCTTAAATTTTGGCTTATAGAAATCTTGGACAAAAGATGGATAAATTTGTCCTTCAACAGAAAACCAATTTTTAATTTTAATTCTGTTTTTGGATAAAGAATCTGAATTATAGTTTAAAGAATCTAAAACTTGAGTAGAATATAAAGTATCTCTTTCAATAGTGGAATTTTGAGAAAAAAAAGGGTTCAGTCCTTGATAAAAAAACATAGCTATAAAAAGTGATAAATGTATATTTCTAAATTTCATAATGATTTTATTATTATTTGATATTTATATTATTTAAGTTTTTTAACATTGGAACGAATTTAAAGTTGCCAAAAATAGTTTCTTTATAATCTTTCTCACCTAAACGCTGTATTAACATCATTTGTTGCACTTCTCCTTTTCCAACTGGAATAACAAGTCTACCACCAATTTTAATTTGATCTTTCAAATCTTGTGGAATGTAAGGAGCTCCACATGTGACTATAATACTATCGAAAGGTGCAAAAACTTTTTTACCAATAAAACCGTCACCAAAAAATAATTGAGCTCGATAATTATTCTTACTTAAAAATAATTTAGCACTTTGAAAAAGCGACTTATGTCTTTCTATTGAAAATACTTTAGCGCCTAACTCACATAGAACAGCAGTTTGGTAACCAGAACCTGTTCCAATTTCTAAAACTTTGTCTCCTCTTGTAATATTTAACAGCTCGGTTTGAAAAGCTACTGTATATGGTTGGCTAATTGTTTGGTTTTCACCAATAGGAAAAGCTGCATCTTGATAGGCAAACTTATCCCTAAAAACAGGGTCAATTAATAAATGTCTAGGTATAAGACTTATTGCCTCTAAAACTTTTTTGTCACTAATTCCTTTTTTTATAAGGTTAGAAATTAGTTTTGCGCATAAGCCTTTATATTTCAAATTCATATTAATTACAAAAGAAACAGCTTATTTAATTAAAAATTAGTTTTGATTAAATTATTACTAACAATATATGTTAATAATTTGAGTTATACATATAAACAAATAAAATGATTACCTTTTTTTATAATTTTACATTATGTACAAAATAGGAGTTGTAGGAGCTGGTCACCTTGGGAAAATTCATTTAAAAATTCTTAAAAGTTCTTCGTTTGCAAATTTAATTGGTTTCTATGATAGTAATCCTGAAGTTAGAAAAAATATTACTCTTGAGTTAGGTATCAGATCGTTCAATAGTTATCAAGAGCTTATTGAAAATTCAGATGTAATAGATATTGTTACCCCAACACTTTCTCATTACAGATGTGCCAAACAAGCACTATTATCAAATAAGCACGTTTTTATAGAAAAACCTGTTACTCATACTGTAGATGAAGTTAAAAAGCTTATTAAACTTGCTCATATAACAGGCAAAAAAGTTCAAGTAGGCCATGTAGAAAGGTTTAATCCTGCCTTTACTGAAGCTAGCAAACTAATTCATAAACCTCGATTTATTGAAGTTCACCGTTTAGCACAATTTAATCCAAGAGGGACGGATGTTTCTGTAATACATGATTTAATGATTCACGATTTAGACATTGTTCTTCACATTGTAAAGTCACCAGTCAAATCCATTAATGCTAGCGGGGTAAGCGTTTTAAGTAGTACACCCGACATCGCAAATGCTAGAATTGAATTCATTAATGGATGTGTAGCTAATATAACTTCCAGTAGAATGTCTTTAAATAATGTTAGGAAATCCAGATTTTTTCAAAAAAATGCATATGTATCTGTTGACTTTTTAAATAGATCTCATGAATACATAAGATTAGATTCTAACAAAATTCCAAATGAAAAACTAACATTAAAACATGGTCAAGAAAACCCAAAAGAAAGTGTGATGATTCAAACATTAAACAATAGCGGAATTAATCCTATAAAAGAAGAATTAAAATCATTTATAAATTCAATAGAATCAAATATTAACCCTGCAGTAGATTTAGAATCTGCTCAAATGGCCTTAAAGCTTACAATTGATATTATGGAACAAATAACAATGGGTCAAAATTGATTAATGAATAATCTTTTTTTTATAAACATTGATTTCACGAGAGTACTTTTCTTTTTTCTCATTATAAATACAAGTTGTCAAATAATTGATCAACCTGAAATTGCTCCATCATTTATTAAAATAGAAAAAATTAAATTTGAAACAATAAACCCCAATCAGGGTACTAGTAGCGAAAAAATATCCGATGCATGGATATATATAAATGGGAATCTGGAGGGAGCTTATGAACTACCTGCAACTATTCCACTTCATTACCAAGGAATTAACGAATTATCTGTATATCCAGGAATTAAAAGAAATGGAATTTCGGCTGACAGAAAAAGATATCCATTTTATAATTCATATGATACGACAATGAATTTAATAGCAGATAGCATTATAGTATTACAACCTAAAACAAATTATGAAGAAGACCTATATTTTTGGATAGAAGACTTCGAGGATCAACAGCACAAATTTGAGAATCACAATACTTCCCAGGCAGAACTAAATATTATAGATTTTCCAAATACAGATTTATTTGAAGGAAATGCTGGGGTTATTTCTATGGACAGCAGTCAATTATATTGTGAACTTAGAACAAATGAATTAGATTTTAATTTATTTCCAAAAAATTTAAATATACCAGCCTATATTGAGTTAAATTATGCAAATAACTTTCCTTTTACAATTGGCATTCTTCATAAAGACCAAAGTATTACAGCTTATTTTAAACAAGCTTTAATTACTTTAGTTCCAACATATGAAAATGAAATTTCGTGGAATAAAACTTACTTATTTATTCCAGATGCTACAAATTTTTTCTCAAGTGCAACAGAATTTGATCTTTATATTTCCATTACCAATTTTAATAATGAAAATAATATAAAAGTCTTGTTGGACAACTTTAAAGTAATATATAGACAATGAAAAGAGAATATTTTTGGTCTATATACTTTATCTGTGACTTAATATCGGGGAGTTCTAGCTGGATTATTTTTAACTATTACAGAAAAGCATTTATTGAGAATTATACTTTTGAAATTAACGAAAAACTGATTTTAAGTACCATTTTTATTTCCATTTTTTGGCTAATCTTATATTCTGCTCTAGGAAGCTACAAAGAAGTTTATAAAAAATATCGAATTAAAGAAATCACACAAACAATTTCTCAATCTTTCATTGGTATAATATTTATTTTTTTTACTTTTTTACTAGATGATAAAATAAATACATACCAAGATTATTATAGTCTAATATCTGTTTTATTAATTGTTCATACAACTTTAACTTTTTTACCAAGAATTGTACTAACTTCTATTACAGTAAGTAAAATTCACAATAAAAAAATTGGATTTAATACAATTATTATAGGAAGTCAACAAAAATCGAAAGATATTTTAATAGAAATTAATAACCTTAAAAAAGGGACTGGACATTTCATAATTGGGTACATCTCTAGCTCTAATGGAAAAAATATTATTTCTCAAACAGGTCTAAAAAAACTAGGCAACTATAAAGAACTTGATCAAATAATAAAAAAATTTAAAATTGAAGAAGTTATTATCGCTACTGAAGCTGACGAACAAGAAAAAACAAATAGTATTATTAATGATTTGGCAAATCTTAAAGTAGCTATAAAAGTAATTCCTGATATGTATAATATTATAACAGGGTCTGTAAAAATGAATTCAATATTTGGGGCATTATTAATATCAGTTAATCCAGAAATTATGCCGTCATGGCAAAAAACAGTTAAAAGATTATTAGATATTTTAATTTCAGTTATAGCAATAGTTTTATTGATTCCCGTTTATATAATATTATCTATAATGATAAAAACAGGGTCAAAAGGAGAAATAATTTTTAAACAAAAAAGAATTGGTTTAAATAATATACCATTTGAAATTTTTAAATTTAGGTCAATGTATATCGATGCTGAAAATAATGGGCCTCAGCTTTCGAGTCAAAATGACAAAAGGATTACACCAATTGGAAAGTTTATGCGTAAAAGCAGGCTAGACGAAACTCCACAGTTTTTTAATGTTATAAAAGGAGAAATGTCACTTGTTGGGCCAAGACCTGAAAGGCAATTTTTTATTGATCAGATAATTCAAAGAGCTCCTCATTATATGCATATTAGCAGTGTAAAACCTGGCATTACTAGTTGGGGACAAGTTAAATACGGATATGCTGAAAATGTTGACGAAATGATTGCAAGGTTGAAATTTGATTTATTGTACGTTGAAAACATGTCTTTAGTTCTAGATATAAAAATTCTATTTTACACTGTAATTATAATGCTAAAAGGTTCTGGTAAATAATTAATAGTATTTATATTTACTAAAAAAAATAATGAAAAATATTTCTGTTATAGGAGCTGGAACCATGGGAAATGGGATAGCACATGTTTTTGCTCAAAATGGACACAAAGTCAATCTAATTGATGTTTCTGAAAATTCTTTAGAGAAAGCGATAAAAACCATTTCTAAAAATTTAGATAGAATGGTTGCAAAAGAAAAGATTACATCTTTAGATAAAGATAAAACATTACAAAATTTGAGTGTATTTTCTGATCTTAAAAATGGAATAAAAGAAGCTGATTTAGTAATTGAAGCTGCTACAGAAAATTTAGACACCAAACTTTCTATTTTTAAAACTATTGATAACCATTCGCCTGAAAATTGCATTTTAGCAACAAATACATCTTCTATATCAATTACAAAAATAGCTGCAAATACTTCAAGACCAGATAAAGTAATAGGTATGCATTTTATGAATCCCGTTCCAATAATGAAACTTATTGAAGTTATTAAAGGGTATTCTACGTCCCAAGCCACACTTGATTCTATAATGATTTTATCTAAAGAAATTGGCAAATCTCCAGTAGAAGTCAATGATTTTCCTGGTTTTGTAGCTAACAAAATATTAATGCCTATGATTAATGAAGCAATCATTACTCTTAACGAAGGAGTTGCTGGGGTTGAAGAAATAGATACAGTTATGAAATTAGGAATGGCCCATCCAATGGGACCACTTCAATTAGCTGATTTTATTGGACTAGATGTATGTCTTGCAATACTAAAAGTTTTACAAGATGGTTTCGGAACTGACAAATACGCTCCTTGTCCCTTATTAGTAAACATGGTTACAGCAGGTAAATTAGGAGTTAAATCTGGCGAAGGCTTCTTTAGTTGGAAACATGGAACCAAAGAACTCATAGTTTCTGATTATTTTAAAAATTAATTATCATTCCAATTAATTTCAACATTTAAGTTTTTTGAAAAGCAAATTGAATATGATCTAGCAAATGATTTTATACTAAATAAAATTTCTTTGCTGGGTTTTAGAATATTATTATCATCGAGAGTTTCTGTAATTTTCATACCATAGGCTTTTTTCTAAATTTATAACCTAACGATAAAAAAAAATTAATATTGCTTAAATCATGAATTTGTTAGTGTCAAATTCTTCTCTTCAACAAGCTTTCTGAGATTTATCAAAGCATATCTCATTCTCCCTAAAGAAGTGTTAATACTAACTCCTGATATTTCGGCAATATCTTTAAAACTCATTTGAAGAAAATACCTCATTCTAACAACTTGCATTTGCTCATTAGGTAATTCGTTTACAAGTGACCTTACATCTTCTTGAATTTGATCATTCACCATTACATCTTCAATAGATTTTTCCTCAAGCTTGATAACATCAAAAATATTAAAGTCATCATTTAAATTTTGAGAACGACCTGCAATTGGCATTTTAGAGTCTTTTCTAAAGTGATCAATAACTTGATTATGAGAAATCCTCAGTATCCATGACAGTAATTTACCTTCATGATTGTAATTGTCTTTTTTTAAACTTGTGATTACTTTAATAAATACTTCTTGAAATATATCATTGGCCAAATCTTTATCCTTAACCATTTTAATTATATAGGAGAATACTCTTAATTGATATCTATTTAAAATAGCATCAAAACATTTGTTATTACCTGAACGGAATTTTTTAACTAGTGATTCATCACTTTCTTTGCTATACATAATTCTACATTTAATTGTTAATAATGAAATTTAAAAAGTAGAATCAATTTATAGGCACGTGATTATTAGTTGTTAATAAACAAATATAAGAAACAAATTGATTAACTGAAAACTATTCTATTATTTTTGCAGCGGTTTAAAAAATTTATGGGAGTTAAAATTTATAAAAATATTGAAATTATAGGTGCAAGAGTTCACAATTTAAAGAACGTTAATGTCTCCATTCCGAGAAATAAATTGACTGTTTTAACGGGTGTATCTGGTTCTGGAAAATCCTCTTTAGCTTTTGATACACTTTACGCAGAAGGTCATAGAAGGTACATAGAAAGTCTAAGTTCATATGCAAGATTATTTTTAGGGAGAATTGAAAAACCTGACCTTGATGATATTAAAGGGATTTCACCTGCTATTGCAATAGAACAAAAAGTTAATTCTTCAAACTCTAGAAGCACTGTAGGTACCACTACAGAGATTTATGATTTTTTAAAATTATTATTTGCAAGAATTGGAAAAACATTTTCACCAATTAGTAATGAAATAGTAACAAAAGACAACCCGGAAGATGTTTTAAAATACATATTAAATCTTCCTGAAAAATCTAAGCTACTAATATGCTTCCCATTAAATATTCCAAAAGGAAGAAGTCTTAATGAACAAATTCAAATTTATAGTCAACAAGGATATTCAAAACTATGGTATGACGGAAAAATAATTGAATTAAATATAGATCACCAATCTGAAAATTTAGAAATAATTATAGATAGAATAACAAATGAAAATAATCCTGAAAATCAATCAAGGATCTTAGAATCATTGGAACTTGGATTTCATGAAGGAAAAGGAAGATGCAATATTATTTCCTTCAATGAAGAAGGTTACTCACTCAAAAAATTTAACAATCTTTTTCTTAAAGATGATATTATTTTTGAAAAGCCAAATTTAGATTTCTTTTCGTTTAATAGTCCATACGGAGCATGCGAAAATTGTGAAGGATTAGGTAAAGTTTCAGGAATTGATTCTCAGCTAGTTATACCCAATCCAAACTTGAGTGTTTATCAGGACGCTATAGTTTGTTGGAAAGGTGAAAAAATGAGTATTTGGAAAAAAGAGTTAATCAATAGTGCTCACAATTTTGATTTTCCAGTTCATGAACCTATAAGAAATCTTTCAAAAATTAATCTTGAACTTATTTGGAATGGTAATGAGTTTTTTCAAGGACTACATCAATTTTTTAAATATTTAGAAAAAAAATCATACAAAATTCAATACAGAGTCATGCTTTCCAGATACAGAGGGAAAACTAAATGTCCTTCTTGTTCGGGAAGTAGATTAAGGAAAGACGCAGACTATGTCAAAATAAATAAAAAATCTATAAGCGAAATCAATAGAATGACAATTGATGATGCCATTACGTTTTTAAATAAGATAAAGCTAAACGAAAATGAGGTTAAGATATCTAAAAGAATTATTCATGAAATAAATTCTAGGCTAAGCTATTTGAAAGATGTTGGACTTGGCTATTTAGCTATGGAAAGAGCTTCAAACTCGCTTTCCGGTGGAGAATCACAAAGAATAAATTTAGCAACCTCAATTGGCAGCTCACTAGTGGGTTCCATGTATATTCTTGACGAACCATCAATTGGACTTCATCCAAGAGACACGCTAAGACTAATTCAAATATTAAAAAAATTAAGGGATGTTGGCAATTCTGTGATTGTTGTAGAGCACGATGAAGAAATAATGAAAGCTGCAGATATGATAATAGACATAGGTCCTGAAGCTGGAAGATTAGGCGGAGAAATAGTATTTAAAGGAGACCATGACGAACTAGTAAATGCCAATAAAAGTTTGACTGCAAAATATCTTACAGGTCAATTTAAAATTGATATTCCTTCAGTTAGAAGAAAACCGAAAGACTTTATTGTAATTGAAGAAGCATATCTTCATAATCTTCAGAATATTTCTGTAAATATCCCCTTGAACCAAATATGTGTTGTAACAGGTGTTAGTGGAAGTGGTAAATCAACACTAGTTAGTAAAATTCTATTCTCTTTTTTAGAAAGATTTTTTCTTTCAGGGATTGAAAAAGCCAGTCATTGTAAAAATATTAAAATAAATTTTGATTTGATTTCAGGAGTTGAATTTATCAATCAAAATCCAATTGGAAAAAGTTCAAGGTCAAACCCAATAACATATACTAAGGGATATGATGATATTAGACAATTATTTGCTAATGAAAAACACGCTAAAATAAAAGGATTTAAGCCAGGATATTTCAGTTTCAATGTTGATGGCGGAAGATGTGAAAAATGTCAGGGAGAAGGGCAGTTAACAATTTCTATGCAATTCATGGCCGATGTTCATCTTAAATGTGATGAATGTAATGGTAAAAGATTTAAAGATGAAGTTTTAGAAGTTAAATATAAAGGGAAAAATATCTCTGAAGTTCTTGAAATGACAGTAGAAGAAAGTCTTACTTTTTTTGAAGAGGATTCTACTTTATGTAAAAAAATAAAATCGAAAATATTTGCACTTTCAGAAGTGGGTCTTCAATATGTTCAACTTGGTCAAGCTTCAAATACATTAAGCGGTGGAGAAGCACAAAGAATTAAATTGGCTTCATTTTTAAGTTCCAGTAAAAGTAAGCAGAAAAAACTTTTTATTTTTGATGAACCAACTACTGGGTTACATTTTCACGATGTCAAAAAACTTATAAAAGCACTTCAAGATTTAGTTGAAATGGGGCACCATGTGATTATTATTGAACATCACATGGATATTATAAAATCTGCAGACTGGATTATTGATTTAGGACCTGAAGGTGGAAACGAGGGTGGAACTTTATTATTCGAGGGGAATCCAGACGATTTTATAAAAAGTGATGTATTGTCTTACACCAAGGAATATCTTATAAAATGTATTGAATCTAGACAACCTCAGATTGCTCAGAAATAAACTGATTTTTGTATAACTCATAATATTGACCTTTATTTTTTAAAAGATCAATATGCTTGCCTTGCTCCACTATTTTTCCCTTATCCATAACAAGAATAGAATCTGCATTTTGAATTGTTGATAGCCTATGAGCAATTATAATTGAAGTTCTTGATTTGGTGATTTCTTGAGTAGCATTTTGTATAAACTCCTCTGATAAAGAATCTATTGAAGACGTTGCCTCATCTAAAATCAAAATTTGAGGATGATAAACATAAGCTCTTAAAAAAGCAATAATTTGTCTTTGTCCAGAAGACAATAGCCCTCCCCTTTCTTTTACCTCAAAATCATATCCTTTTGGTAATTGATTAATGAATTCATGAACGCCAACTTTTTTTGCTGCTTTAATTACATCTTCTCTTGAAATATTCAAATCCCCAATTGTAATATTTTTAAAAATCGTAGTGTTGAATAGAAAAACATCCTGTAAAACAACCCCAATTTTAGATCTTAAAATATCTAAATCTATATTTCTAATATCAAAATCATCTATCTTAATTGATCCTTTTTGAAACTCGTAATACCGGGAAATCAGGTTAATTAAAGAGGTTTTCCCAGCTCCAGTGGGGCCTACGATAGCTACAGTTTGACCAGCTTTCACATCAAATGTAAGTCCGTTAAATATTGGTTTTTTTTCGTCGTATGAAAAATATACATCTTTAAAGGATATACTTCCATTAAATATCTTTGGATTTAAATTTGAATTTTGATTAATATATTCCTTACTATCTAAAAGTTCAAAAACTCTAGCAGATCCAACCATGCCCATTTGAAGAGTGTTAAATCGATCAGCTAACATTCTTATTGGTCTAAAAAGCATATTTACGTATAAAATAAAAGACAACATTTCGGTTGTAACAGTAGCATAGTCAACTCCACCGTAAGAAATGGACCAGATACAATACAGCACTAATAGAGCAATAGAAGATGCGCTTAATATCTCAACAACTGGGAAAAATATAGAATATGCCATAATCCCCTTGATATGAGCTTTTTTGTGAGCATTATTAATTTTACTAAACTTCTCAGCTTCAATACCCTCTCTACTAAATATTTGAACAATATTCATTCCACTAATATGCTCTTGAACAAATGAATTAAGTACAGAAATTTGTTTTCTTACCTCCTGAAAAGAAATTTTTATAGCTTTTTTAAAAATATTAGTAGAAATAATTAAAATAGGAATTGGTATCAGAACAATTAATGTAAGTTTCCAATTTATAAAAAACATAAATGAAAGAACTCCGGCTAATTTTAGTAAATCTCCTAGAATTACTAAAATTCCTTGCGAAAATATTTCTGAAATGGTTTCCATATCACTTACGGATCTTGTAACCAACATTCCTATAGGGTTTTGATCAAAATATCTTAATTTTAATTTTGTAATATGTTTAAATAATTGGTCTCTTAAATCTTTTACAACTCTTTGACCAAGATCACTTGAAAGATAAGACAACGCTATGAGCATTATAGATTCTACAATTAGAATAGCTACAACAATTAAAGATCCAAATAGAAGTGATTCTTCATCTGATAATCTTACATATTGACCTACTAACTTTCCAATAATATAAGGTCTTAGTGGAGAAAGAAAGGCAAGTAAGATTGTTAATAATGTTCCATATAACAATAATTTAAAATGAGGTTTGGAAACAACTAAAATTCTTCTAAACAATTTAGAATCCCAAGATTTATTTTTAGCAGCGTTCATGTATTTGGATATTCTACTTTAGTAAGAAACAAAGCTTTTGCCTTTACAGATGGGCCCGCTAAGGATCTATTCTTAGATTCAATAATATCACAAAAATCTTCTACAGAAATTTTATTTCTTCCTACTAACAGCATAGTACCTACAATAGCTCTAACCATATTTCGTAAAAATCTATTAGCACAGATTGTGAATGTAATTTTGTTATTTATTTGTTTCCATTCAGCTCTAAAAATATCACAATTGAAATTGTTTACATCCGTGTGGACTTTACTAAAAGAAGTGAAGTCTTTATAACTTGCTAACTTAAGGCAACATTGATTCATTAAGTCTACATCAATTTTGTGTTTTATATAATTATAAAGTGTTCCAGAAAATGGTTCTTTTTCATTTGTAATCCTATACTCATAAGTTCTACTTACAGCACTAAATCTAGCATGAAAATCAGGTTTTACAACAAAATATTTTTTAAATAATATATCTAAAGGAAGTATCTGATTAATTTTATGTAAAAAATTATCAAAATCAAATTTTTCTTTTAAATCAAAATGAAAGAAATATTGCTCAGCATGAACCCCAGTGTCAGTTCTACCACAACCAATAATTTTAATAATTTGTTTTGATTGAATTATAATATTAATATTTCTTTCAATAGTATCTTGAACAGTTTTAGCATTTTCTTGAGTCTGCCATCCATGATAATGAGATCCGTTATAGGCTATTTCAATTAATATTCTTTCCAATTCCTTCGTTAAGATGATTTTTAACATGATTAAATGCCAGTTCAAAAGTTTGATCAATATTCAAATTAGTATTGTCAATTTCTATTGAATCTTTTGGTCTAATCAAAGGGCTTACTTTTCTTGTTTCGTCATTATGATCCCTAAAGTTTATATTTTCAATTACTTTTTCAATAGAAATATCATCCCCATTTAGTTTGTATTCTAGCCATCTACGATGAGCTCTTTTTTTAGCAGAAGCAGTTACCCAAAATTTAATATCTGCATTGGGAAATACTACAGAACCAATATCTCTTCCATCCATTATCAAATTACTTTTTGGTTCATAAGATTGTTGGATAGAAACCATTTTTTTTCTTATTAAAGAATTTTTACTTACGTGACTAACCAAATTTGATATTTCAATAGTTCTAATTTTATCTTCTACATTTTTACCATTTAGTCTTACAAAGCTTTCACCATTTTCATTGGGTTCAGAAAAATCTATGATAAGAGAAGACATACAGGAAATATAATCGTTTCTAAGATTGCCATTTTTTAAAATAAAATCTGATTCTAAAAAAAATAACGAGATTGCTCTGTACATTGCCCCAGTATCAATGTATAAGAAGTTCAATTTTTTAGCTAATGATTTAGCTAAAGTGCTTTTACCACAACCAGAATGTCCATCAATAGTGATTACAGTATTTTTCATTTGATAAAAAAAAAGCTGTCGATAGACAGCCTTAAAATTAGATGGTTTTAAATGTTATATTTCTTCGACTTCAATCATTTCAAAAGGTAAATCAATTATAGCATCATAATCTTCTCCTGCCTCTAACATGTCTTCATCGTCTTCTTCATAGTGCCATTTAATTGAAATTTCACTTCCTGAAACTGCTTCTAACTTCTTGAAAACATCTAAAATACATTTAGATGAACTTGTGTTAAAGTATTCTAGCTGAACACTCAAAACAGTAGTAGAGCTTGGAGACTCAGCATATGCTTCTAACCATTCTATTAACGGCTTGTAAAACTCAATTGAATTTTCTGGAATTGATCTTCCTTTAAGTAATAATTCACCTGATGAATTAAAATCTACTTCTGGTGTTTTAGAAGAACCTTCGTGTTTTAAATTTTCCATAACTTTTATTTTAAAATTTTAACAATTAAAGTAAAAAATGAATAATCATCATCAATTTCTTTAAAACTGTACTCTAACTTATTTCTTGATTTTTTTGCAATATCAATTAAGCCTAAACCTCCTCCACCTTTTGCACTTAACTTTCCATTTCCTAAAACTTCTTTATAATAGGCCTTTAATTGATCTCGATCTAAAGAATTAATATGATTAATTTTATTTGTGATATCAACAACATTTCTAGGGTATATGAAATTACCTGTTATGATATTGTAATATTCCTCATTTCTACTGATACTAAATATTGCTGACTTCTTATCAATTGTGTCATCATAAACAGTATTGTCATTGTCAAAATCATCGATATGATGATATAAATTCTGTAAGCATTCTACTAAAACATTAAAAACTTTCTTTTTAGTGGCAGGAGAATCATTTAAATCATCCATTTTAGTTTCCATAATATGAAATACAGAGGATAAAAGATCTGAGGTTACAGTGCCCTTAAATGCTAATAAAACGTTATCACGCTCCATTAAATTATATAAATCAAATGTAGTAGTTCTCATATTACACTAACAAATATAACAAATAGTTGAAAGTAAAAACAAAAATAATAAAAGCTTATAAAAATAAATTATGTATTAGATTTACTAAAGATAATTGTACTGAAAAAATGAAAAAAGCAAACGATTGGTTTATTAATTGGTTCAACTCTAAATATTACCATATACTTTACAGCGACAGAAACGAGGTTGAAGCCAACGAATTTATCAAATTTATTGTTTCTAAATTATCTCTTAAATTGGATGATAAAGTTCTAGATTTAGGTTGTGGAAATGGACGTCATTCTATAAGTTTAAGCAAGTATTTCCATGAAGTTGATGGATTAGATATTTCTAATGAAAATATTAGAATAGCCAATAAAAACAAAAAAAATAATCTAAGTTTTTATTTATCCGATATGAGAGGTTTTAAAACTAAAAATATCTATGGATATATATTTAATCTCTTTACTAGTTTCGGTTATTTTGATAATAAAAATGACAATATAAGAGTTTTAAAGTCATGCCATAATCACTTAAAGAAAAACGGTTTGATTTTGATTGATTTTTTAAATGCTGAGAAAATAAAAACATCAAATATTGAACTTAAAGAAATTAAAATAATTAATCAAATAAAATTTGAAATAACAAAAAAAATTGTTGGAGAGTTTATAACTAAGGAAATAATTGTTTCTGACGGGGAATTAAAATTTAACTTTTCTGAAAAAGTTCAACTTTTTGGACTTAAAGATTTTAAGACCATGTTTAAAGCCACTGGATTTAAAATTATTGAAACATTTGGAGATTATTATATGAATCCATACAATTTAAATAGTAATAGATTAATTTTGCTGGCAAAAAAAATAAACACATGATTGAAGTATTGTTTTTTAGTGTCCTAACAGCTGGGGTCATTACAGAAATTTTATATAAAAAAATTGAAAAATATAAACCTATAATTATATCGTTTAGTGTTGCTTTAGTACTTACTCTTCTATGTACTCATGTTTTGCCTGAACTTTTTTCAGTAGAGAATAACCAATTAGGGTATTATCTATTAGCAGGATTTATTATTCAAATACTACTTGAATTATTATCAAAGGGGATTGAACATGGTCATGTTCACCTTCATGGTGAAATTTCAACTAAAGAATTAATTGTAATTTTTATAGGACTATCTATTCACTCATTTATTGAAGGAATGCCCATAAATACTTTTGAAGAAGTTGGTCATAACCACTCATTTATTGAAAATGGGAATTCTTTTTCTTGGATATATTTATCAACTATTCTAATTCATAAACTTCCAATTGCAGCTGTACTCATAATATTTCTAAATAGTATAAAATTAAATTTCACTAAGAAATTTACATTACTTATAATATTTGCTCTATCCTCTCCACTGGGAGTTTATTTTGGCGAATACATAATTAATCTGGATTATTTCAGAAATTGGTCTACAAATTTATTGGCTATATCATGTGGAATGCTTCTTCATATTACTACATTATTAATTTTTGAGGATCATCATCAATCTAAGGGGAAGGTTAAAAATATTATTACCATTTCTGCGGGTATAATAACTGGTATTTTAATTTTTAGTATCTAAAGAATTATTAATTTTAACAAACGAATTCAAATTAAAGTCTTTTTCAAAATATATGTCTTAATTTTAATATTATTTGGTAATACATTTAAAATTAAATCACAAAATAATGAAGAATTTATTCAATTCAGTGGAGTAGTTATTGCCGAGGATAGTATGCAACCTGTTCCATATTGTAGTATTATAGATAAAGTAACTAAGCGTGGTACTATTTCAGACTATTTTGGATATTTTTCTTTTGTAGCTAAAAAATCAGACACTATTATTTTTAGTAGTGTTGGATATAAAAAGTCAAGTTTTACAATTCCTGACACTCTTACCACTAATAAATATTCATTGATACATGTAATGTACCAGGATACTATAATGCTAGAAACCTTCGTTATATACCCGTGGCCATCAAAAGAACAATTTGCAAAAGCTTTTGTAGAAACACCAATACCTAACGACGATTACAAAAGGGCAATGAATAACCTTGCAAGTGAAAAACTTAATGAAAGAATGGAATTTACCCCTATGGATGGAGCAATGAATTTTAAATGGCAACAACAACAAATCCAGAACAAACTATATTATGCAGGCCAATATGCACCAAACAGTCTATTAAATCCTTTTGCCTGGGCACAATTTATTAAAGCTTGGAAAAGAGGAGATTTTAAAAGTAATAAATGATTTTATTAAAAAAATACAATTTATTATTTGTAATGATTCTTTTTGCACCAATTATTTCAGGTCAGGATATTTTTTTTTTAAAAGGAGAAATAAAAAACAATAATGGATTACCTATTAGCAATGCCAACATCAAAGTTTTAAATTTAAAATCAGGAACAGTCTCAAATGAAAAGGGTGAATTTAAAGTTACTATAGAAGATCAAAGTAAAGTTACACTTGAAATAACTCATGTTAATTATAGAAAAATATCAAAGTCAGTAAATCCTAAAAAAGATACAGTTATTAAGATAAAAATGAAGAATAAAGTCTTAAAAACATTAGAAGTTGAGTATAAAGACCCTGGAAGTTCTCCAACAGAAATATTACCAAATATAAATGCCTCTAACATTGCTTTACCAAGTGGAAATATTGAAGGCCTACTTTCTTCAGTAGGATATGGTGTTAGACAAAATAATGAACTCTCGAGCGGCTTTAGTGTTAGAGGTGGTAATTTTGATGAGAATTTAATTTATGTAAATGGAATTGAAGTATATAGACCTTTTTTAGCAAGATCTGGACAACAAGAAGGATTAAGTTTTATAAATCCCTCAATGGTTGAAAATATAGTTTTTTCAGCAGGTGGTTTTGATGCAAAATATGGTGACAAACTTTCTAGTGTTTTGGACATTAGCTACAGAGAACCTGTTGAATTTGAGGCTAATTTTTCTACAAGCCTTCTAGGTGCACAATTACAATTTGGTGATAGACCAAATTCACTTATTAATTATAATTTTGGATTTAGATATAGATCAAATGCATACTTATTAGGGACATTGGATACAAAGGGAGAATATCAACCTCAGTTTATGGATATTCAAGGTCTAATAAATTTCAATCTTAATGAAAATTTAAAACTATCCATATTTGGAAATACTGCCAATAATCTATTTTCGGTTAGGCCTGAAAATAGAGAAACTAATTTTGGGAATATTAATGAGGCTCTTAGATTTACTGTTTATTACGAAGGACAAGAAAATACTCAATATAGAACATATATGGGTGCTATTTCTTTAAAACATCGAAAAAACGAAAACCTTTCACTAAATTATTTTATATCAACATTTAACACAGATGAAACTGAATATTTTGATTTATTAGGAGAGTATAGATTAGATGAACTTGAAAGAGATTTAGGAAGCGATCAATATGGAAGTGTTGCTTATAACAGAGGTGTTGGATCTTTTCTAAATCATGGAAGAAATCAGCTTAAAGCAAACGTATTAAATTTTTACCATACAGGTGATTTTGTTAATAATAATCAAAAAACATCTTGGGGAATAAAATTACAAGGTGAACAGGTTCAAAATAAAATTAAAGAATGGAATTATTTAGATTCTTCTAGATTTAATTCACCTAGGCCGGTGGATAGCATTGGATATCAAAACCCCAGTAATATCCAATATCAAGAACTCGAATTAAGTAAATTTATAAAAGCGAATAATGAAATTAGTTCCTCTAGAATTACAGGTTTTGCTCAGCACAGATATAAATTCAATAAGGAAAAAAAGACACATTTTATACACAAAAATGATAGTTTAACATTTATTGATACAACTTTTTTAAGTTCAAGTTATTTTACGGCTACCGTTGGGATAAGAGCTAATTATTGGACCTATAATGATCAGACAGTATTATCTCCAAGGATTAATTTTAAATGGAGACCAGCATTTTTCAAATATGAAGACGGTAAAATAGTTAGAAAAAACTTGACTTTAAAATTAGCTGCTGGTTTTTACTACCAGCCTCCTTTTTACAGAGCTGCACGAAATTTAAACGGTGAACTAAACCCGTTAATTAGAGCTCAAAAATCGATTCATTTTGTAGCAGGCGGAGATTTAATATTTAAAATGTGGGAGAGGAAATTTAAAGCAGGTACTGAAATTTATTATAAAGTATTAGATGATATTATACCATATGAAATTGAAAATGTTAGAGTTAACTATTATGGGGAGAATTTAGCTAAAGGATTTGCTAGAGGAATTGATTTAAAAATTAATGGCGAATTTGTAAAAGGGATTCAATCTTACGCATCTTTAAGTTGGTTACAGACAAAGGAAAACTTAATAAATGATTTTTACTACACCTATTTTAATTCAAATGGCGAAAAAATAATCCCAGGATTTACAATAGATCAAAATGCCACTGATAGTACGATAAATGAACCTGGTTTAATTCCAAGACCAACCGATCAAAGGGTATCATTTTCTATGTTTTTTCAAGATCAAATGCCAAATGACTGGGACACTGAGAAAGTAAAATGGAGTACAATGAAAGTTAATATCAATGTTTTATTTGGATCAAGACTTCCCTATGGCCCACCAGGAAATCAAAGGTATTCTGATACATTAAGATCCAATTTTTATAAGAGAATAGACATTGGATTTTCTAAAGATTTAATAAATAGTAAAACTGACAAATCAAAATTTAAAGATAAATCTATACTCAATGGAATCCAGTCCATGTGGATTTCTTTTGAGGTTTTTAATCTTTTAGATATTTCAAACACAACCAACTATACTTGGATTAGAGATGCAAGTGGAAGACAATATTCTATTCCAAGTTTTTTAACATCTAGACGATTAAATATTAAATTAGTTGCAAGATTTTAAGTTTATGCAAAAATTAGGCTCATTAATATTAGATAACAATGATGTAAATAATAAGTTAGCAAGAATTGCTTTCCAAATTATTGAAGAATATCACAACGAAAAAGAACTTTTTTTAGTAGGAATAAGTAAAAATGGTTTTTTACTAGCTAAAAAAATAAATTCTTTACTACAAAGTAATTCCTATGAAACAAATATTCAATTAATTGAACTTAAAATCAATAAAAAAAATCCATTAAAAAGTGAAACCTCATTGGATCCAGAAATCTCTCTACACAACAAGAAAGTAATATTAATCGATGATGTTCTTAATTCTGGAAAAACTTTAATGCATGCTGCAGCATTTCTTCTAAAACAAGATATAAGCAAGATGAACACAGTTGTTTTAGTTGACAGAAGGCACCGTTACTTCCCAATTAAAGCCAACTGGGTGGGCCTAACACTTTCAACAACAATTCAAGAACACATAAATGTTGAAATTTCAAAAAATGAAATTTCAGTTTTTTTAGAATAAGTACGGTTTCAAAATTTTTTATTTCTAGTGTGAAGAAATAATAAAGTATATTGTAAAATAACAATTATTTTACGATATTACTATAAATATGAAACTTGTCCGTCCTCAACATGATAAACAGCACCAACAATTTTAATCTTTCCATCTCTTTCTAAATCTGCTAAGATTGAACTGTTTTCTCTAATTTCTTTAATAGATTGAAATACATTTGCTTTAGTAACTTCTTCTACTTTAACTTCTCCATCCCTTTCTTGAACATCAGCAATAGCTGGTTTAACTTTACTTAATAAAGCAGTAATATTACCTAACTCCACCCCTTTACAAGCAGATGTTACAGCACCGCACTTTGTATGTCCTAAAACTAAAATAGCTTTTGAACCAGCAACTCCACAAGCATACTCTATAGATCCTAGAATATCTTCATTGATGATGTTACCTGCAACTCTTGCGCTAAAAATATCTCCTACACCTTGGTCAAAAACTAGTTCTACTGGAACTCTAGAGTCAATACAACTAAGAACTACAGCATATGGGAATTGTCCACCGCTTGTTATGTTAACTTGAAAATGTAAATCTCTCTCCAATTCATTTTTATCTAAAAATCTCTGATTTCCTTCTTTAAGCATTTCTAATGCTTTTTCAGGTGAAATACTATCTTGAATCTCTTTTGTTATTGTTGACATATCTTATTTTTTTATGAAATTACATTAAAATTTTTTTTTTAAAATTTTATTAAAAAATTAATTGTATCTACACCATCTGCATAATCCCATAAGTCTGGTTTTTGGGCAGTTCCAAAAGAAATACCTCCAACCCCTACTCTGCATTGAATTTCATTATTCTTATCTAGCAATTCTTTTTCTAGAAATTCAATATCGGAATAAAACTCATAATTAACCACACTTATTGGCGAGAACAAACTTTTATCTTCTTTCAAAATTAAAAATCCATTGTCAAAAAACAATTTTTTTCCTAATAAAAATATTGATCTGTTATAATCATAATTATTCATGTACTTATTATGATTAGCTAAATTTTTATAGTTGAAAACAGATTGGTATATTCTATTTAGATCAAAACTTTCATGAATAAATAATTTAGTTACTGATCTACATCCTAGTCCATAATATTGCAAGATATCATCCGATAGTTTATTTAATTCTTGATCAGATGTGTGTTGATCAATAACTGCGATAGAAGTTCTATTTTTTCTAAAAATATGAGGGTGATTTCCAAAGTAATGATCAAAATACCTATTACTATTATTACTTCCTGTAGCAATAACAGTATTGAAATTTTCAGGCTTTTTATCTAAAATCTTAAATTTATCGCTTATTTGATTGTCAAAAAAAGCTAAAACTTTTAGAATAGCTGGAATAAGAATGTCATCATTTTTTGAAAGCTTAATTTGTGTATTTAAATCCAATGAAATACAACATATTATATCATGAAGACCTACCAAAGGTAAATTTCCAGCACAAATAATTAGAACATTTTTATTAATTTTTTCTGGAATATCATAATTTGACATCCATTTATCTAAATTAACCTGTGATAAATTATTTGACCAGATTTCAAGTGATCTATTAATCATATTTATAGAGAACCATGAATTTTTAGTGGACGCTATTTTAATAGCACTTTTAAAATTAGAAAATTCAGTTTCACTTACACCACATTTATAACCAGGCCAGTAATCATACTTTGTAACTGAGGATAGAAATACTCCTAATTGAATTAAAATATCTTTTTGATAAACGTTTTTTAAGATTGTCATTAACATGCTATATTTGTACAAAACTAACAACCATTCTTAAATGGCAATTAAAATAACAGACGAATGTATTAATTGTGGCGCTTGTGAGCCTGAATGTCCAAATAATGCAATTTACGAAGGAGGTTTAGAGTGGAAATTTTCTGATGGAACTTCCTTAAAAGGCGATTACACCGGTAAAAACTCAGGATTAAAAGTCAATGCTGATCAAAATAACGAACCTGTAGAAATGGATGTATTCTTTATTGTTACTGATAAGTGTACAGAATGTGTTGGTTTTCATGATGAGCCTCAATGTGCTGCAGTATGCCCAGTAGATTGTTGCGTGCCAGACGAAGACTTTGTTGAGCAAGAAAGCTCATTACTTATTAAAAAAGACAGTCTACATATATCTTAGTATAGATTTATAGTAATTAAATTTTATTATGAAATTAATTATAAGTTTTTATCTGATTTTATTATTTAATTTAATGAATGCTCAATCTATTGAAGAGATTGAATTAAAACTTATTAATAGCTTAGAAGATGTTCATTTTGAAAAAGACGATAAGTTAGTTATGATAATGAACGATAAATTTAAATCTAATTTACAAAAAGCACTTTTAAATAAAGAAATTTTTAGTTACCCTTTCGATAGTCTCTCAAAATTTATGAGTACTGTAATTTCTTCCGATGGTGAGTTTAGAATTTTTAATTGGAATATTGAACTTGATAACCAAAAACAACATTACGAATGTTGGATACTAAAAAAAAATCTTAACATCATTAAATTAAGTGATTTCAAAAAAGAAATACCTGAAATTGAATATAGCTCTTTAGACGAAAACACATGGCTTGGTGCATTATATTATGATATTATACCAAATCAAAGAAAGAATAAAACAGTTTATACTCTAATAGGCTGGGATGGAAACGATATGTTTTCTAACAAAAAAATTATTGAATCCATGGTTTTTAATAAAAAAAATAAAGTTCAATTTGGAGAACCAATTTTTAAATATTTAGATGGTAAAACAAAAAAAAGAGTAATATTTCAATACAATAAACAATCCTATATGTCCTTAAAACATAAACAGGTTAGAAAAGAAGATTACATAATATTTGATCACTTAATGCCTCCGTCTCCTCATTTAAAAGATTTTAATGCTTGGTACGTTACTGATTTAAGTTTTGATGCATTTTTATGGAGCGAAAATCAGTGGAATTTCAAACGAAATTTTGATGCAAAATCTTTAAAGGTTTTAAATAGACCTTTTAATGACCCCAACAAATAGTTAACTATTTCAAATTTGTTAATAATAGAGATAAAAAGTTAATAAATTAAGTATTAAAAGTTACTAAACAGTTAATTATATTTTACAATTTTGTCTAAATGAAATTAACCATGTCAAAAGTCCATAATTTTAGTGCGGGTCCATGTATTTTACCAAAAGAAGTATTTGAAAAATCTGCAGAAAGTATTTTAAATTTTAATGATTCTGGTCTTTCCTTAATAGAAATCTCGCATAGAAGTAAAGATTTTATTGAAGTAATGGAAGAAGCACGAAAACTAGTTAGAGAAATTCTAAACGTTCCTGATAATTATGAGGTATTATTTCTACAAGGAGGAGCGAGTTTAGGCTTTTTAACAGCTGCTTACAATTTAATGGGAAAGAAAAAAACTGGAGGTTACTTAATTACTGGTTCTTGGGCAAAAAAAGCTGCAAAAGAAGCTTCTTTTATGGGGAATTCAATTAATGTGGCATCATCAGAAGATAAAAACTTTAACTACATACCAAAAGGTTATAATTTAGGTGATAATATTGATTATTTTCATGTTACTTCAAATAATACCATTTTTGGTACTCAAATCAAAAAATTCTACAATGGAAATATTCCACTTGCGTGTGATATGTCTTCAGATATTTTTTCTAGAGAAATTAACATAAAAGATTTTGATTTAATTTACGCAGGAGCGCAAAAAAACATGGGTCCTGCAGGAACCACACTTTATATATGTAAAAAAGATATTTTAGGAAATAGTTCTGTTCCTATACCAACGATGTTAGATCTTAAAGTGCACGCTGACAAAGATTCTATGTTTAATACACCTCCTGTATTTGCGATTTACTCTTCAATGCTTAATTTAAGATGGTTAAAAAATATTGGTGGACTAAGCTACATAGAAAATCAAAATAATCTTAAATCAAAACTCATATATGATCAAATAGATAGTAATTCATTATTTGAAGGAACAGCTAATATTGAAGATAGAAGTTCAATGAATGTGACATTCTCCTTATTAGAGCAAGACTTAAATGAAACTTTTGAAAAAATGCTTAAAGATGCTAGTATCAATGGTCTTAAGGGACATAGATCTGTTGGGGGCTTTAGAGCCTCCATTTATAATGCTATGCCCATAGAAAGTGTAAGCATACTTGTTGATATCATGAGAGAATTAGAAAATAAAAAAGGATAATTATGAAAATTTTAGCTAATGATGGAATTTCCAAATCTGGTATTTCAAAACTAGAGAAATCTGGTTTTAAAGTAATTACGGATCATGTAAATCAAAATGATTTAATTAAATATATTAATGATAATAAAATTGAAGTAATCTTAGTTAGAAGTGCAACAGAAGTTCGAAAAGATATTATTGACCAATGCAGTTCTATTAAAATAATTGGTAGAGGCGGTGTTGGAATGGACAATATTGATGTAGATTATGCTGAAGAAAAAGGATTGAAAGTTATAAATACACCTGCTTCGTCTTCTCAGTCTGTTGCTGAACTTGTTATGGCACATTTATTCAATATTTCTAGAAATGTATTTGATTCTAACAGAAATATGCCAAAAAATGGAGAAACTGAGTTTAAAGTATTGAAAAAAAAATATGCTAAAGGGATTGAGCTAAGAGGTAAAAATTTAGGGATTATTGGGTTTGGAAGAATTGGTCAAAATACAGCAAAATATGCATTAGGTACTGGAATGAATGTAATAGCTTATGACCCATTTATAGATGAAGCAAAAATTGAATTAAATATTGCCGAACAAATTATAAAAGTAAATGTCAGCACAACTAATATTAATGATTTATTAGAAAAATCTGATTTTATTTCTTTACATGTTCCTATGCCAAAAGATGGAAAACCGGTAATTGGCAGTAAAGAGTTTAAAAAGATGAAAGATGGCGTAAGATTAGTTAATGCTGCAAGAGGTGGTGTAGTTGACGAAAACGCTCTTATAGACGCAATAAAAACAGAAAAAGTAAGCTTTGCTGCTCTTGATGTATTTGTTGGTGAACCTAAACCATCAAAAGATTTATTGTTAAACGATAAGATATCGATTACTCCTCATATTGGAGCAGCTACTTTAGAAGCTCAAGATAGAATTGGAACTGAGTTGGCTGATAAAATCATAAATTTTTACAACCAATAATTTTTGGTAAATTGCTTATTAATGGCAAAAATAATTCCTTTTAAAGGGGTAAGACCAATACGTAAAAAGGTACACCTTATAAGCTCAAGACCATTTTACACATATGAAAAGAGTCATCTTAAAGCTAAGTTAGAGAGTAATCCATATTCTTTTCTTCACGTTATAAATCCAGAGTTTAATAGTGTTAAAAAAAATAAATCAGACAGCATCCAAAGGTTTGAATTAATTAAGAAAAAATACGAATACTTTAAAAACAAAAAATACTTTATTAAAGATGAAAAACCAGTATTGTATGTCTATAGACAAACAACTAGTTTCGGAGTTTTTACTGGTCTAATCGCCGGTTCATCTATTAAAGACTATCAGAATAACAAGATAAAAAAGCACGAAAATACTATAATTAAAAGAGAGAAGATTTTTAAAAAATATCTTGAAGTATGTAATTTTCATGCAGAGCCAGTTTTATTATCTTATAATCCAACTTTAACTATTAAAGAACTGATTTTATTAACGATGACTAAAAGACCAGAATATAAATTTACAACAACTGATAAAAAAAGTCATGAACTTTGGTTAATTGATAATCTATCTGATATTGAAAAAATTACAGAAGAATTTAAATCATTAAATAATATTTATATTGCGGATGGACATCATAGAATTGCATCATCTTCACTTTATCAAATCTCTAATTCGAAAAATGATAAGAGTAATTACTTTTTATCATTTTTAATTGATCAGAAAGATTTAAAAATATTCGAGTTTAATAGAATTGTTAAAGATATAGGAGAGGTTTCATATGATGATTTTTTAAAAAAAATAAAAAATTATTTCTTAATTGAAAATTTAAAAAATCATAAATCTCCAACCAAAAAAGATGAAATAGTAATCTATTTAGATAAAAAATGGTATTTGCTAACTGTAAATATTGATATAATCAACCCTGATTTTAAAAGTAGTTTAAACAGCCAAATGGTTTCAGATTTAATATTAAATAAAGTTCTAAATATTAAAAATTTAAACGATAGAATTGAATATGTAAGAGGAAATCAATCTATTAAAATACTTACTAAAAAAGTAGATCAAAAAAAACGAAGTTTAGGAATTGAATTATTCCCACATAAAATTGAAGAAATAATAAAAATAGCTGATTTAGGACAGAATATGCCACCTAAAAGCACTTGGATAGAACCTAAATTAAGGAGTGGATTAACAATTTACGAGTACTAATTAACCAATTCTTTAACCTTGTCTGCAGCATCTTTTAAAGTAATAGCAGAGTGCACATTTAAACCTGAATTATCAATTATTTCTTTTGCTTCTATAGCGTTTGTACCTTGAAGTCTAACAATTATTGGAACTGGGATATTACCTATACTCTTGTAAGCTTGTACAACCCCTTTAGCAACTCTATCACATCTAACAATCCCACCAAATATATTTACTAAAATTCCTTGAACGTTAGAATCTTTAAGAATAATATTAAATGCTTTTTCAACTCGATCTGCATCTGCAGTTCCACCTACATCAAGGAAATTAGCTGGCTCTCCTCCACTTTGTTTAATTATGTCCATAGTTGCCATTGCTAAACCTGCTCCATTTACCATGCAACCAATATTTCCATCAAGATTTACAAAATTTAAACCTGCTTTATCAGCTTCAACGTCCATAGGATCTTCTTCTGAAAAATCTCTCATTTCTGCATAATCTTTATGTCTATACAATGAATTATCGTCTAAACTTACCTTTGCATCTACTGCTAAAATTCTGTCATCACAAGTCTTAAGAACTGGGTTAATTTCAAATAAAGAAGCATCGCAACCTACATAAGCAGAATATAATGAATGAACAAATTTTACCATTTCTTTAAGAGATTTACCACTTAGGCCCAAATTAAATGCGATTTTTCTACATTGGAAACCCGTAATTCCTACTTTAGGGTCAATCTCTTCTTTGAAAATTAAATGTGGGGTTTTTTCTGCAACTTCTTCAATGTTAACACCACCTTCAGTAGAATACATGATAATATTTCTACTGGTTTCTCTATTTAAAAGAACAGACATATAAAATTCAGAAGTTTTGTCAAAATCAGGTGCATATGCGTCCTCAGCAATCAATATTTTACTTACTTTTTTTCCATTTTCGTTAGTCTGAGCAGTAACAAGATGACCTCCTAAAATACCTTTTACTTTTTCTTCAACTTGATCGATTCCCTTAGCGATGACAACACCATTACAACCAGTTTCAATTACTTTCCCCTTACCTCTTCCCCCGGCATGAATTTGTGCTTTTACAACAAACCATTTAGTACCAGTCTCCGAAGAAAGCTCTTTGGCAACTTGTAATGCTTCACTTACACTCTGTGCAACTTTTCCTTCTTGAATGGCAACACCATAACTCTTTAAAATGCTTTTACCTTGAAATTCATGTAAGTTCATAAGTCTATTTTTAGTTTTAGTAAATGTAAAAATTTGTATGGATGATTGGTTTTAAAATAGAAATTTATTACAATCAAGAGTAATTAAATTTAATTATTAGTTTAATCTAATTACATTTATATTATGATTAATGGAATTAATATTTATAAAAACTTTAATGAAATAAATGTCTTAAATGGAATTGATATTTCTATTGCTCAGGGTGAAATTGTGTCGATAGTTGGGAAAAGTGGTGCTGGGAAAACTACTTTGCTTCAAATACTGGGCACTCTTGAGAAACCATCAAGTGGTAGTCTTGTTTACAATAAAAAAAATGTTTCTGAGTATAACGAAAATCAATTAGCAGATTTCAGAAATAAAAATATTGGATTTGTATTTCAATTCCATCATTTACTCCCGGAATTTACTGCATTAGAAAATGTTTGTATACCCGCATATATTGCAAAAGAACCAAAAAAAGTAGCATTAGAAAAAGCAAAATATCTTTTAGACCTTATTGGTATTGGAAATAGATTCGATCATAAACCATCTGAGCTTTCAGGCGGAGAGCAGCAAAGAGTAAGTGTTGCTAGAGCACTCATGAATGATCCTAAAGTAATTCTAGCAGATGAACCGAGTGGGAATTTAGACTCTAAAACAGCAGAAAACTTACATGAACTTTTCTTTAAACTTAGAGATTCTAATAAGCAAACTTTTATTATTGTTACTCATAATGACAAACTAGCTGATTTAGCTGATAAAAAAATCACAATAAAAGACGGAAGAATTTTTTAAAATGAAGGGCATGACATTGCTCTCAAAGACTTTTTCTTGGGTGCACAATATAACTTTAAAGCAATTGAAATTTCATGAGAGCCACCAGAATAAACACCGAGCTGTGATGTTGTTAAATCATAACTGTAACCAATTCGCAACAATTTTGTATTCATCCCCGCAGTAACTATAAAAGAATCACCCTCTCTGTACCAAGCTCCAACTACATAATTTCCTTTTCTGTAATATAGTCCAAAATTAAGCTGCTGAAAATCACCCTGTTTAATAAACAAAACGCTTGGAGAAAGTGACTTTTCTTCTTCTGAAAATAATGATTTAGAGTTAAGAGAAATTTCAGTACCAGCGTGAGCAGTATATCTTCTATTTAAAAATGAAGTATTGTTAGTTGAAATGTAAGAAAAGCTAGGTTCAGTTAAATGATGTGTAGCAAAACCAACATAAAACTTATCCGTGTAACCTAAAATACCTGCAGAAAAGTCAAATATGTCTACTGGTGCATAATTTATCACGTCTTGAGTAGAAAGAACAAACCCTCTTCTTGGATGAATCATATCTCCAAAGGTTAAGTTTGATCTATCAACAGATTTTGAAATATAAGTCCCCTGGATTCCAAAATTTAAAGTGAATTTTCTTGACAAATGTTGATGATAAGAATATACAAAACTCGCTTCATTAGATTTTAATGTTTTTGCAACCTGGTCACTCATCAAAATAACTCCTAATCCTCCCTTAATTTTATCAACATATTGATCATAAGTAAGTGATGTTGTTATAAAATCACCAGAAAAGCCTGGCCATTGATTTCTAAAGTTAGAAACAATTCTTGGGCATTTATTACTTCCAGCAAATGCAGGATTTAAATATACTGGATTGGAATAAAATTGAGTAAAAATAGGGTCTTGAGCATATAAATTAATACTAGAGTTAATTAGCAATACTGCTGTTACTAAAATTACTTTGTATATATACTTTATATAAATTTTGTTACTTTTTAACATAATATCTTTATACTTAAAAAAAGGAATTTAGTTATAAAATTTTTCTAAATTAATAACATTACGATAAATCACAGCTAAAAAGTGGTTTTTTTATAAAAATAAAAATTTGAGAATTCATCTATAACAACTATATTTAGATGTTAATATATTTTTGTAATTATGCAAATTATTAAAATTAAACTTATAAAATGAGCAAATTTCCATGGCTTGAAAGTTACCCTGACTTCGTTCCAAAAACAACAGAAACAAATTATCAGAATATTGTAGAAATATATGAGCAATCAATATTAAAATTTGGTTCTAAAGTTGCCTATAAAAATATGGATGTAGAGTTAACATTTAAAGATTTAGACAAACACGTTAATTCTTTAATTTCATTTTTTCAAAACAAAACTAATTTAAAAAAAGGGGACAAAGTTGCACTACAAATGCCAAATTTATTACAATATCCAGTAGCCATATTTGCTTGCCTCAAAGCTGGATTAGTAATAGTTAATACCAACCCATTATACACCTCTGATGAAATGTTACACCAATACAAGGATTCTGGAGCAAAAGCTGTAATAATTGTAGAGAATTTCGCGTACAACCTTGAAAAAATACTTTCTAAAACAGAAATACAAACTGTGATTACAACTACTATCGGTGATATGCTAGGTACGGTAAAGGGAGGTATTGTGAATTTTGTAATTAGAAAAGTTAAAAAAATGGTTCCATCATATTCTATTTCTAATTGTGTTAAACTAAAAAATATTCTTAAGGAAAATTCTGGTAAAAAAGTAGAAACTATTGATTTAAATAAAGACGATACTGCATTTTTACAATATACTGGGGGAACTACTGGAGTTTCTAAAGGAGCTGAACTTACACACGGTAATATTTGTGCTAATGTTTCTCAAGTTGAAGCGTGGATTGGAGAAAACATGAACGAAGGAAAAGAAATTATAATTACTGCTTTGCCCCTATATCATATTTTTGCATTAACTGCTAATTGTCTTACATTTTTTAGATATGGAGCAAAAAATGTTTTAATTACAAATCCTAGAGATATGCCTAAATTTTGTGCTGATCTTAAGAAAAATCCATTTACAGCTATAACTGGAGTTAACACACTTTTTATTGGATTACTGAATCAAGAACCTTTTAGAAATCTTGATTTTAAAGACTTAAAATTAGCTCTTGGTGGAGGAATGGCTGTCCAAGATATTGTTGCCCATGAATGGAAAGAATTAACAGGATGTGTACTTCTTGAAGCCTATGGATTATCTGAAACAAGTCCAGCTGCAACAATTAATCCATGGAATGGTCAACATAAAATTGGATCTATTGGGCTTCCTCTTCCAAATACAGATATTAAAATACTGGATGATGATATGAAAGAAGTTGAAACTGGAAGTCCTGGAGAAATTGCTATTAAAGGGCCACAGGTAATGAAAGGCTACTGGCAACGTCCAGAAGAAACTTCTAAATCTATGCATGGTGAGTATTTTTTAACTGGAGATGTGGGAACTATGGATGAAAAGGGATTTTTTAAAATTGTAGACAGAAAAAAAGAAATGATATTAGTCTCAGGTTTCAATGTTTATCCAAATGATGTTGAAAAAGCTATTTCTGAAAATTCAAAAGTTTTAGAAGTTGGAGTTCGTGGTGAGAAGAAAGATGATGGTTCAGAATTTGTTAGAGCATTTATAGTTAAGAAAGACCCTTCACTAACTGAAGAAGAAGTAATTGAATTTTGTAGAACGAAATTAACCAATTATAAAGTTCCTAAAAGCGTAAGTTTTAGAAATGAGCTTCCTAAATCAAATGTTGGTAAAATCTTGAGAAGACTTCTTGAGTAAAATTTAATTTCCATTTAAGTTTGCATAACTCCCGTCTTATATTCCATGATTTCAGGATTTTTATTAGCTGCCTCTATACCCATAGATATCCACTTTCTTGTGTCCTTAGGATCGATAATAGCGTCTATCCATAATCTTGAAGCCGCATAGTAGGGCTTTGTTTGATCATCATATCTTTTTTTAATATTGTTAAATAGTTCTTTTTCTTTTTCCTTGCTTATTTCTTCGCCTTTAGATTTGAGTGATGCTAATTCAATTTGAAGTAAAACTTTAGCAGCTTGCTCTCCTCCCATAACTGCAATTTCTGCCGTTGGCCAACCTACTATAAGTCTTGGATCGTAAGCTTTTCCACACATTGCATAATTTCCAGCTCCATAAGAATTTCCCATAACTATAGTAAACTTAGGAACTACTGAATTGGCCATTGCATTTACCATTTTTGCACCATCTTTTATAATTCCACCGTGCTCAGATCTACTACCCACCATAAATCCACTCACATCTTGAAAAAATACCAAGGGAATCTTTTTTTGATTACAATTCATTATAAATCTTGAAGCTTTGCTAGCGCTATCACTATAAATAACACCTCCAAATTGCATTTCAGATTTCCCAGTTTTAACAACTTTTCTTTGATTAGCAACAATTCCAACTGACCAACCGTCTATTCTAGCGTAACCACAAATTATTGTTTTACCATAGTCTGCTTTGTACTCTGTAAATTCTGCGTTATCAATGAAAAAATTAAGTATAGTCTTGGTATCATAGTTTGACGATCTAGAAGATGGAAAAGTACCATAGAAATCTTCAAATTTTAGTTTTGGCTTTTGAGAAACTGACTTATTTAAATTTAGACTACTGCCATCAGAAATTTTATCCATAATATCTCTTATGGTTTTTAAGCATGTCTTTTCATTAGGAGACTTATAGTCAACAACTCCACTAATTTCAGAATGGGTTGTTGCTCCACCTAATGTTTCATTATCAATTATCTCTCCAACTGCTGCTTTTACTAAATATGAACCTGCTAAAAATATAGTTCCTGTTTTCTCAACAATTAATGACTCATCGCTCATAATTGGAAGATAGGCTCCACCTGCGACACAGCTCCCCATTACTGCTGCAATTTGAGTAATTCCCATTGCACTCATTTTTGCATTATTTCTAAAAATTCTTCCGAAATGCTCTTTGTCAGGAAATATTTCATCTTGAAGTGGTAAATAAACACCTGCACTATCAACAAGATAGATTATTGGAATTCTATTTTCCATTGCTATTTCTTGTGCTCTTAGATTTTTCTTCCCAGTGATTGGAAACCAGGCTCCAGCTTTTACTGTCGCGTCATTAGCAACAACTATACAAAGCTTATTATGGATATAACCAATTTTTACAACTACACCACCTGCTGGGCAACCGCCATGTTGGTCATACATTTGATAACCAGCTAAAGCTCCAATTTCAATACTTGAAAGATCATCGTCAAATAACAAAGCAATTCTTTCTCTAGCAGTTAATTTTCCTTTTAACTTTTGTTTCTTAATTTTTTCAGTTCCACCGCCAAGATATATTTTATCTAGCTTTTGATTTAAGGAAGAGATCATCATTTTAATTTGATCTTCATTTTTATTGAAACCTAACTTTTTATCAGAATTATTCATTGATTAATGAAATTATTTTTATTGATTGCTAATATAGGGAATTCAGCATGTTCTAGTAAATCAATTAAGTTATATTTGATTCAAAATATATATTGAATGAAAATTGGGATTGTATTGTATCCTACTTTTGGTGGGAGCGGAATTGTAGCAACAGAATTAGGAAAAGCCTTATCTAAAAAAGGCCATGAAATACATTTTATTACCTATAGTGAACCCGTGAGACTAGGTGAACTTAGAAAAAATATTTTTTATCATGAAGTAAGAACTTCTGATTATCCACTATTTAAATTTACTCCATACGAGCAAGTTCTTACAAGTAAATTAGTTGATGTTGTTAAATTTGAAAAGCTTGACCTTCTTCATGTACATTATGCTATTCCCCATGCGTCAGCAGCATACATGGCTCAACAAATCCTCAAAGATCAAGGAATAAAAATTCCTTTTATTACAACTCTCCATGGGACGGATATAACTTTAGTTGGAAAAGACCCTTCTTTTGAACCTGTTATTAATTTCTCCATTAATCATTCTAATATGGTTACTGCTGTTTCTGAAAGTCTAAAAAAAGAAACCCATGAATTATTTGATATTAAAAAGGAAATTAAAGTAATTCCAAACTTTATATGCTTAAATGAATACAAACTTGATAATAATGAATTTTATAAAAAAAGATTTGCTCCCAATAATGAAAAAATAATATGTCACGTTTCCAACTTTAGAAAAGTAAAAAGAATTGAAGATGTTTTGACAACTTTTGAAGAAATTTCCAAAAAGACAGAAGTAAAACTAATTTTAGTAGGTGACGGACCAGAAAGACCTAGATTGGAGAAAATATCTAGAAAATCTGATTTTAAAGAAAATATTTTCTTCTTAGGAAGTCTTAAATCAACTAAAGAAGTTCTAAATATTTCCGATTTATTCATACTACCTTCTTCAAAAGAAAGTTTTGGATTATCAGCTCTAGAGGCTATGGCTTGTAGCGTTCCAGTTATTGCGAGTAATTCTGGTGGAATTCCGGAAGTTGTAATTCATGAAGAAAGTGGGTTGTTAAATGATGTTGGAGATACCAATCAAATGACAATAAACGCACTCAAAATAATATCTAATCATGATACATTAGAAAAATACAAGTCCAATGCTTTAAATCAAGCTAAGAGTTTTGATATAGAAATTATTTTACCTAGATATGAAAATTTATACAGAGAATGTGTTAATTATTATCTAAGTAATTGAATCCAAAACTCATCTTTAACAGCAATTCCTTCTCTTCTTCCTTCGCTATTATAAATACTGCCATATTCACCATTTATAATTATTAAATATGATCCAGATTTACATTCTTTTCCATTTTTTAAATTACCATCCCAATTAAAATTTGGATCATCATCTTCAAAAACCAATTGTCCCCAACGGTTATATATTCTAATGCTCATAAAATCAAAGCATGGATCGTTTAATGTATCCTTTAACTTAAATATATCATTTTCTAAATCTCCATTCGGTGTGAAAACATTTGGAATGTCTTTTTCTTCTCCGTTAGGTAAGTCAATAGTAATTTTTGTATTACCAAATATTGTATCTGATGAGCAAATAGTTGAAAAAGTCTTATAGTTTAACTGGTAATTTCTGGAGTCTTGAATTGAGTCACGTATTTTTATAAACTTACAATCAGGTGTGAAACAAAACCTCATTCCAACCGACTGAACAGCAGAATAAATATTATCAATGTTAGAAAATCCATTCATTGAAAATATAGGAATGGAATCATTAAAATTTTCATAATAGTATTTCCCAGTTACGTTGTTATATAGAGGTGGTTGGTATATTGCTTCAAAATCAAAAAATGAGTCTAAAAATGCAGTTTCTTTTGAGGCAATTGAATCTCCACTAAAAGGATCAAAAACAGAATCTGCATACAGTGTATTTAAAAAATCAATAGATATAAATAAAAATTTTGCTCTAGCTTATAATAGTTTTGGGCATTTTTTATACGATACCTGGCGACTTGATGAGTCAGAGTTAAATTTAAAAAAGGCTATCAAGCTAAAACCAAAAAGTTCCACCTTCTATAGTAACCTTTTATTTTTAAAAAGTTTGTCATCATTTGATACATCTAAGCATTATGAGGAAGCTGTTGCGTTTGGTGATAAATTAAATAAAGATATTTCTTCAAAGTATTCAAAGTGGCTATATAAAAAAAATAAAAAAAAACTACGTATAGGTTTTGTTTCACCTGATTTTAAAAATCATCCTGTTGGACTTTTTTTAGAAGGCTTATTGGAAAACTTTGATAGATC